>Ga0180222_1000908_pt1 | contig 36823 bp, 35 predicted proteins | sample eDN5th37CKraftOP_FD_151336 | JGI IMG/M metagenome (GOLD analysis project Ga0180222, IMG submission 151336) | Enriched Organic Plus compost microbial communities from Emeryville, California, USA - eDNA 5th pass 37_C Kraft OP (version 2) (version 2) ...
GTACGCCACGTTCTTCTGGCGCCCCAGATCGACCTTCCCCCACCGCCGGCTTGCCAGGCCCACGGTAGCCTGCCGGCCGAACAGCCGGGCGTTCTGCTGGGGTTCGCCGTTCGCCGTCGAATACCCGCTCTCCAGGTTGAATACCGCCAGCAGGCCGTCGCCCAGGTCTTCCGTGCCCCTCAGGCCCCAGCGGGACCCGCTGGCGCCGCCCGATACCACTCGTGTCTTCGAATGACTGAATCCGGGCGCATCGATTTTCCGGTAGCCGAGCCCGGCATCGACGATGCCATAGATGGCCACCGACGACTCCGCCGCGGCGGCTGCGCCGCCCAGCAAGGAAAGCGCGACTGCCGAAACGATCATGCGATTCATGATTTTCCCCTATCAGGATGATTTTCGTGTCCGCACGCGAAGCAATCCCGGCGGATGGCTTCCCGCGGCAGGAACCGCGGGCCGATCGGGTCAGCGCCTCGGATCGATGATGTCGGCGTCGGCGGCGATGCGCCGGGCCTTGGCGATTTCGCTCGCCAGGAAGGCCATCAGGTCATTGCCGCGCATCTCCAGTGGGCGCAACTGGAGCTGGGCCAGCTGGTCCTGGACGGCTTCGACCTTCAACGACCGGGCTACCGCCTCGGCCAGTTTTCCCGACACGGAAGCCGGCGTGCCTGGCGGCGCGAAGAGCGCGTACCAATAGGTGAACTCGTAGCCGGGCAGATACTCGCCTATCGCGGGGACGTCCGGCATGGTGGCCAAGCGTTCCTTGCTCGTCAGGGCAATCGGGCGCAGCTGGCCCGATTCGATGGCGGCGGTCGCCGCGCTCGCGGCATAGTAGAAATCGATCCTTCCGCCGATCACGTCGGTCACGCTCTGCGCTGCGCCCTTGTAGGGGATGTGCAGGATATCGACGTCGGCCATGCTGTTGAAAAGCTCGCCCGCGAGATGCGTGGCGGCTCCGACCCCCGACGACGCAAAGGTCAGCTTGCCGGGATGCTCCTTGGCGTAGGCGATGATCTGAGGCACAGTGCGATAGGGGGAATCCTTGCCCGTGACCATGATGGCCCCCGCGGTCGCGACCATGCCGATGGGCGTGAACGCCATCGGATCGTACGGAATATCCGGATGGATGACCGGGCTGATCGACATGGAGCCGTTCCCCGCGAGAAAGAGCGTATAGCCGTCCGGCGCCGCCTTCGCAATGAACGCGTTCGCGATCTCGCCTCCCGCGCCCACCTTGCTGTCGACGATCACCGGCTGCTCCAGCACCTCGCTCAGATGCTGCCCGATGACCCGCGCCACGGCGTCGTTGCCTCCACCGGGCGGAAAACCAGTGTAGATGGTGATCGGCCTGGACGGAAACGTATCGGCGAGGGCCGACGATCCCGCCAGCAGCAAAGCGAACGCCACTGCCTTTTTCGATACCGGCAGAATCGCGTGAAATCGCGGTTTGAACATATTTTCCCCTTCTATCTGTTTAGTTGGAAAAACTGTCGATCGGCCACACCGGCCGACGCACATTCCTGTAGTCGAGATTGCACAGGTCGGGCGACACCGCTCCCTTGGAATCCACGATCAGGACAGAGGACGCAATAGGAGTGAAGGCATCCCTGAAATGCTGCTGCGACTTGACCACCAGCACCCTGAAGCGCTCCGGCTGCAGCCCGGTGCACCTCAGCACTTCCAGGTCCATGACCTGCAGGTTCGCCGTCGTGACAATCACGGCAATCCCCTGGACCTGCAGGACCGCGGTGGGCCCCAGGGACATCTCCAGCCCGTTTCGCATCGTGCCGCTGTTGCGGAATCGCGCGTCCGGCGTCGCGAACCTGACGACACCCGACACCGCCAGGGGCTCGCGTCCGTGCCCGGACCGCGAGCCCAGCTCGAGCGAGATCCGGCTGCCTTCGCCTGCGGCAATGCATGCGCGCGCCGCCGCCGGATCGGAAACGCACGCCACCGCGGCGTTGGTGATTCCCGCCGCAAGAAACGCCTCCAGCAGCGCCACGTTGTTCCCGGGAGCGCCCTGGCCCGGGTTGTCGGTCGCGTCGCCGATCACCAGGGGCGGGCCCTGCTCGGGCGCGTGCGCGGCCTGCGCGACGGCGTCTTCGATGCTGGCGTACTGCACGCTCCTGATATGCCGGGTGGCCCAGATCTCGTCCGCGATGGGCCGCCCCAGCGCCGTCAGGGATTCGATGCCGGCCGTTCCCGTCACGCACACGGACGGCCCCGCCGATTCGATGTCGGACCAGGGGAAACCCGCGCACACCGCGATCGCGGCAATACCCGGGGAGCGGGCCTGGATGGCGTCGGCCGTCGCCAGGATCGACGGCATGACCCTGGCGGTGGAATGCGTACGCCCGAAGTCGCATCCGTCCAGGGTGGCGGGCTGTATGTGGGCGACCCGGAACCGCTCGCCCGTTTTCAGCATGCGGTCCAGGAGATCTGCGGCGAGCAACCCGGTGGCATGATGATCGACATGCGGGTACGTCCGGTAGGTCACGATCGCATTCGACATATCGGCCATCTTCCGGGACACGTTCGCATGCATGTCCAGGCTCACCGAAAAAGGAATGCCGGCGCCCAGCTGCCTGCGCAGGATGGCGAGCAGCTCGCCTTCCGCATCGTCGATGCCCTCGACCACCATCGCGCCGTGCAGCGCAAGCAGGACGCCGTCCACGCCCTGCGCCGCCTCGCAGACGGTCTTGACGAAATAGGCCCAGGCCTCCTGCGTCACCCGCCCGGCGGGCGTGGCATGCGCGACGATGGGCTGGATAAGTTCCCAGCCGAACCTGGTGGCTGATTCGATATGCGCACCCAGCTCCGTGCTGGTTCCGCGCATGCTCCGGGCAACGTCATCGCCGACGCGAAACGTCCTGAGCCGGAACGATTCCAGCGTGGTGGGAACGGTGGAAAAAGTGTTTGTCTCGTGCGAAATTTGTGCGGACAATATCCTGAACGGCATGAATGCTCCTTCTCGAGGAGCCCATGGTAGTGACGGCCGTTTCGGGAATCCAATAAAGTCTCCTCATGCCGGCATACCGGGTTTGGTATGCATGGCGACGCAAGGTGCATGCTCATGGACGTCTCTTCGCTTCGGCGGATCAACCTCAATCTGCTGATCGTTTTCGAGGTGCTGTCGTCCGTGCGGAACGCAACGCGCGCAGCGAAACTGCTGAACATGACCCAGCCCGGGGTGAGCCGGAAACTCGCTGAACTCAGGCATATTTTTGGAGACCCGCTGTTCGTCAGCAATGGACGCAACTTCGAGTTGACCGAACGGGCGCTCGGCCTGAGGGAACCGATACGCGAAGCGCTGACGTCCATGCGTTTCGCGATCGAGGAAAGCCAGGCATTCGATCCGGGCGCGTCGATGCGGACCTTTCGCATTGCCTGTAGCAACATGATCGAATGGGTATTGGCGCCGGCGTTGATCGGCCAGTGCGCCGCCGACGCGCCGGGCGTCAAGATCATGTTCAACCCGCCGTTCAACCCCGCGCCCACGGCGCTCGAACTGGACAACCAGGGTATCGACCTGGTGATCGACGTCGAGATCGATCACGCCCGGGACGATGCCGAGAAAATCGTCCGCGTCCCGCTATCCTCGGACCTCAGGTCATGCGTGGTGAGGCACGGCCACCCGTTGGGCGCCGGGCCGATCAGCCTGCAGCAATTCTCGGAGCTGTCCTTCGTCACCCTGAGCAGCTACGAAAGCCGCCAGAACAACATGGACCGATGGCTGCTGCAGCACGGCCTGCGGCGAAAGTTCGGTTCTTATCTGTCGAATATCAGCATCGCCCCGTTCGTGGTCATGCAGACGGACTATGCTCTGGCGCTCCCGCTGCAACTGGCGCGGTTCATCGCGCAGTTCTTTCCCCTAGACGTCGTGCAGTTCGATTTCTCGCCGCCACCCGTCAAATACAACATGTCGTGGCATCGCCGCTGGAACGCATCCCAGGCCCATGCCTGGCTCAGGCAATCCGTCCGGAAACTCATGTTCGACATCCCGCTGGGAACTGTCAACCGGACTCTCGAACGCTGAACGGCGGCACGGCGGCGGCGCACCAAGCCACGCCAGTGGGCCACGGCAACGGCAACGGCGGGGAAAACGTCCGACGCCCGGGGCATTCCCTGCCGGGAATACGAAACCATGGAATGGAGCGGGCGCGGACAACCGAACCCTGCGGCCCGGACTCAGGCTAAGACGGCTTGCGCCCGCCGCCCAGCAGCGCGGCCAGCGGCCGGCGGGCTGCCGGCCTCGGCGCGTCGGGCGCGGCGGGTTCGGCTTGCCCGGCCGCGGGCGCGGCGGGCTCGTAGGGCTTGTAGAAAAATTCGTCGACCGGCGCCTGCGAGGCGCCGGAACTGCGGCGCCGCTCGCCGCGCACCGGGGCGCGCTCGCGAGGGGAACGGGCTTCGCCATGGCCGTGGCTGCGCGCGCGGGCGCCGGCGGGCAGGTCCAGCTTGCCGCGCGGCACCGGCGCCTTGATGAGCTTTTCGATCTCGAGCAGCAGGCGTTCCTCGCTCGGCGTATACAGGGCGATGGCCTCGCCCGAGGCGCCGGCGCGGCCGGTGCGGCCGATGCGGTGGACGTAGTCTTCCGCGTTGTAGGGCAGGTCGTAGTTGATGACGCAGGGCACGCCGGCGATGTCCAGGCCGCGCGCCGCGACGTCGGTCGCCACCAGCACTTCCAGTTCGCCGGCCTTGAAGGCTTCCAGCGCCTTCATGCGGTCGGCCTGGGTCTTGTCGCCGTGGATGGATTCGGCCCGCACGCCGTCGCGCTCGAGCTCGCGCGCCAGCCGGCCGGTGCCGATCTTGGTGTTGGAAAAAACGATGACCTGCTTGAGCCCGCGCGACTTGACCAGGTGCACCACGGCGGCGCGCTTGGCGTCGCTTTCCATGGGGTAGGCGACCTGCGTGACCGTGTCGGCCGTGGCGTTGCGCGCCGCGACCTCGATCTCGGTGGGCAGGTTCAGGTACGAGCGCGCCAGCTTGCGGATGTCGTTGCTGAAGGTGGCCGAGAACAGCAGCGTCTGGCGTTGCGCGGGCAGCAGCCGGATGATGCGTTCGAGGTCGGGCAAAAAGCCCATGTCGAGCATGCGGTCGGCCTCGTCCAGCACCAGGATGCCGACCTGCCCGAGATTGACGTTGCGCTGCTCGACGTGGTCGAGCAGGCGCCCCGGCGTGGCGATGAGCACTTCGCAGCCCCGGCGCAGGGCGTCTTTCTGGGGACCGATGTCCACGCCGCCGAACACCACCGCGGCGCGCAGCGGCGTCTGGCTGGCATAGCGCTTGACGCTTTCGGCGACCTGGTCGGCCAGTTCCCGCGTGGGCGCCAGCATGAGCGCCCGCACCGGGTGGCGCGCCGGCGACGCGCTGTGGTTGGCCAGCGGCATGAGCCGGTGCAGGATGGGCAGCGTGAAGGCGGCCGTCTTGCCCGTGCCGGTCTGGGCCGCGCCCATGACGTCCCGGCCACTCATGACGACGGGCATGGCCTGCGCCTGGATCGGGGTGGGGGTGGTATAGCCCGTGGCGGCAACGGCCTTGAGCAGATCGGGGTGCAGGCCGAAATCGGAAAAGCTGGGCACGGTCGCGTCGGGCGACACCGGGGGGGACGTTGGTTGAGTCATCGGGGAAAACGTGGTAGTTGCCACAGTTTACCGCAAGGGGCGCTTGCGGCCGGTTGCAAAGGCCGGGCGAGAGCTCCGGGCGGGGCGGGCGCGGCCGGAAGGGGCCCCGCCCGCGGCCCGGTAAGCGCCGCCGGAGTCCAGGACGGCGTCGGCGCGGCCGGACGGGCCCGGCGGCGGCGCGCGGGGGTCAGCCGAACACCCAGCGCAGTCCCCACAGCACCAGCATGCCGGCCAGGATGACCAGCATCGCGCTGCGGGTATAGAGAAAGACCCCGATGCCGGCCAGGCCCGCCAGCAGGCGCAGGTCGAAGACCGGGCCTTCGCCGGGGCGCCAGGGCAACAGGTCGGGCACCACGATGGCGGCCAGCGCGGCCGCCGGGGCGTATCGCAGCGCGCGGCGCAGGCCGTCGGGCAGCGGGATATGGTCGCCGAACAGCAGGAAGCCGGCGCGGGTCAGCACGCTGCACAGCGTCAACAGCGCGATGGCGCCGTAGACGTAGATTTCCGAAGGCCACAGCCCCGCGGTCATGCCCGCCCCCGCTGGCGCCGCTCGGCCCACATGCCGGAGGCCACGCCGCAGATCACGGCCACGGCCAGGCCCATGCGCAGGGGCAGCGGCTGGCTGACCCAGGCCGCGCCCGCGGCCACCAGGATGGCCGTCACCATGGGACGCGAATTGGCCAGCGGCACGGTGATCGCCAGCACCGCCAGGACGGCGGCGAAGTCGAGCGACCAGGATGCCGGCACCATGGCCCCCAGAAAAATGCCCAGGATGGACGAGGATTGCCAGACCACCCAGCCGGGCGCGGCCGCTCCCACGAAAAAACCCAGCTGCTCCGGCGTGCCCTTGACGGCCGCCTCCTGGTAGCGCGGCATGAACAGCACGAAGGACATATCGGTGGTGAAGTAGCCCAGCGCCAGCCGGCGCGGCCAGGAAAGGTGGCGGAAGAAGGGATGCAGGGCGGCGCCGAAGATGACGAAGCGCAGGTTGACCACCGACCCGGCAGCGAACACCAGCCACAGCGGCGCCCCGATGGCGATCAGCGGCAGCGAGGTGAGCTGGGCCGAGCCGGCGTAAACCAGCAGCGTCATGGCCAGCGCCATGGATTCGGTCAGGCCGGACTTGACCATCGCCACGCCCGTCACCAGGCCCCAGGTGCTGGTGGCGATCAGGGTCGGAGCGACCGCCCGCATGCCCGCGCGCATGGCGGCGGCGCGCTCGGCGCGCGCGGCATCCGGACGGGCGGCGGGGTCAGCGGACACGCGCGCTTCCTGGGGATACGGCACGGCAGGGCATGGAATACGGCAAGACGGGCTGGCAGGGATGACCGCGGGACTGCGCCCGGGCGGCGGACCGCGCCGGGACGCTCGAACCGAGTATTGTAACCACGCCGCTTGATACAATAACGGACTCGAAACGGAGAACAACATGTCGATGGCAGACCGCGACGGCTTCATCTGGTACGACGGCAAGCTCGTACCCTGGCGTGAAGCCACCACCCACGTCCTGACACACTCGCTGCACTACGGCCTGTCGGTCTTCGAAGGCGTGCGCGCCTACAAGACCGATGCCGGCACCGCCATCTTCCGCCTGCAGGACCACACCAACCGCCTGTTCAATTCCGCGCACATCTACCAGATCCCCATGCCCTACGACCGGGACACGATCAACGCGGCCCAGGTCGAGGTCGTGCGCGCCAACCGGCTGGAATCCTGCTACCTGCGTCCGCTGGTTTTCTACGGTTCGGAAAAAATGGGCGTCTCGCCCAAGGGCGCCAAGGTGCACGTGGCCATCGCCGCCTGGCCCTGGGGCGCCTACCTGGGCGAGGAAGCCCTGCAGAACGGCATCCGGGTCAAGATCTCGTCCTATGCGCGCCAGCACGTGAACGTGACCATGCCGCGCGCCAAGGTCGCCACCACCTACGCCAACTCCATCATCGCCAACGCCGAGGCTCTGCAGGACGGCTACGACGAGGCCCTGCTGCTCGACACCGAGGGCTTCGTCGCGGAAGGCGCGGGCGAGAACATCTTCATCGTCCAGGACGGCCAGCTGTGCGAGCCCGAGATCGCCTCGGCGCTGACCGGCATCACCCGCTCCACCATCCACGCGCTGGCTGCGGAGCTGGGCATCCCCGTGCACACCCGGCGCCTGACGCGCGACGACATCTACATCGCCGACGAGGCCTTCTTCACCGGCACCGCCGCCGAAGTCACGCCCATCCGCGAAGTCGACAACCGCCGCATCGGCGCCGGCCGCCGCGGCCCGGTCACCGAAAAACTGCAACAGGCCTTCTTCGACCTGATCGGCGGACGCAACCCCAAGTTCGGCCACTGGCTCACGGCCGTCTGAGCCGCCCTTCTTCCAGGAAGCCCCCATGTCCGCTGCCGCCCTTACCGCTGCCGACCAGACCCGCGAAATCATCGAGGTCGGCGCCGAAGACCTGCCCGTCTACTGTCCCGGCCCGCACGCGCCCGTCTGGAGCATGCATCCGCGCGTCTTCCTGGACGTCACCAAGACGGGCAGCGCGCGCTGCCCCTATTGCGGGGCCGAATACCGCCTCAAGCCCGGCGCCGTGGTACACGGCCACGGGCACTGACCACGGGAAGGCCGCCATGTTCGCCACCCCGGACGAAGCCGAGCAGGCGTTCTACGAAGCGCTCGAGCAGGGCGACCTGGCGCGCCTGATGCAGGTCTGGGCCGACGACGAGGACATCGTCTGCGTGCATCCCGGCGGCGCGCGGCTGGCCGGCCATGCGGCCGTGCAGGAATCCTGGCAGGAAATCCTCGGGGCCGGGCCGCTATCGGTACGGCCCCTGCATACGCTGACGATCCAGAGCATGATGAGCTCGGTGCATACCCTGGTCGAGCAGGTCACCGCCCGCACCCACGGCGGCATCCAGGTCGCCAACTGCTACGCTACCAACGTCTACCACAAGGGGCCCGCCGGCTGGCGCCTGGTCCTGCACCACGCTTCGCCCGCGCCGGCCGACGCGGGGCTGCTCGACCTGCACGACATTCCCGACCTGCTGCACTAGGGCCAGAGGACCTGACCCCGGTGACCGCCCGCCTCGATACGGCCCCCTGCCCCGTCCCTGCCTGGCTGCCCGGCCGGCACAGCCAGACGCTGTACGCCGCCTTCGCGGCCCGCTACCACCGCATGGCCTTCGTGCGCGAGCGCGTGGACACCCCGGATGGGGATTTCATCGATTTCGACTGGAGCGGCCCCGGCCTGTTTCCGCACCGCGCGCCGGCCGGCGCCGCGGCGGGCGAACCGCCGGCCGGCCGCACGGCGGCCGTGCGCTGGATGTCCCCCGCCGACTGGCAGGCGCTGCCCCAGGCGCCAGGCACGCCCGCCCTGGTGCTCTTGCACGGCCTGGAAGGCAGCAGCCGCAGCCGCTACGCCCAATCCATCGCCCAGCATTTCCGGGCCCGCGGCTGGGTGGCCGTGGTGGCGCATTTCCGCGGCTGCTCCGGCACGCCCAACCGCCTGGCGCGCGCCTATTACTCGGGCGATTCGGACGACGTGCGCTTCATACTCGCCACGGTCCGCCAGCGGCTGCCGCACGCGCGCTGGCACGCCGTCGGCGTGTCGCTGGGGGGCAACGCGCTGCTCAAGTACCTGGGCGAGGCCGGGGCGAAAGAAACGGCGCTGGCCGCCAGCGCCGGGGTCTCCGTGCCGGTGGACCTCGTGGCATGCGGCACCTGCCTGTCCACGGGCCTGGTCAACCGGCAGCTCTACACGCGCGTCTTCCTGCGCACCATGAAGCGCAAGGTGCTGGAAAAGGCCAAGCGTTTCCCCGGCGCCATCGACGTAGTCCGCATCGCCCAGGCGCGCGACCTGCGCGACTTCGACGACGCCTACACCGCGCCCATGCACGGGTTCCGCAATGCGCTGGACTACTGGACGCGGGCCTCCAGCAAGCCCTGGCTGCGGGCGATCGCCGTGCCCACCCTGGTTCTGAACGCGCGCAACGACCCTTTCCTGCCCGAGCCCGCCCTGCCCGGCCCGCAGGACGCCTCGGCACACGTGCTGCTGCACCAGCCCGCCGAAGGCGGGCACGGCGGCTTTCCCACGGGACCCTTTCCGGCCCACCTGGGCTGGCTGCCGCAGCGGCTGGCGAGGTTCTTCGAGACCGGAGTCTGACGGACGGGCCGCGACGCGAACCGGCTCCCCGCCCCCGGGTCCGTGCCGCCGCCATGCGGGACCATGCGCCCCAGCGCGGGCGCCCGGGCTAGGACCGGAAACGCTCCAGCAGTTCCCGCTCCTCGGCCATGCGGTCCTTGACCTCGCGGATGCGCACGTCTATCTGCGACTGCTCGTAGAAATCGGAAGACAGCGAGCGCGCCTGCTGCAATTGCGCCACCGCCGAAGGCAGCGCGCCGGTCTTGATGTAGAAATCCGCCATGTCGCGCCGGGCGGCGATCTTGTCGTCCAGCCGGTCCTCGCTCTGCGCCAGCAACTGATACAGGCGGGGCTCATCGTCGGGCCACTGGCGCACCCGCTCGCGCAGGAAGGCCACGGCCTCGGCGTCGCGCCCGGCCCGCTGCAGGCTCTCGGCCAGGGCATAGGCCAGCGCGCGGCGATCGGGCCAGCGCTTCCAGGCCGCCTGCGCACGCGAGACGGCCCCGGCGGCATCCTTGTCGGCCCAGGCCAGGTCCACGCCCAGCCGGGCCAGCTGGGGAGCATCCCGCCCGCCCGCGGTCGCGTTCCGGTAAGCCTCGCGGGCCGCAGCGGCGTCGCCGCGCTGCAGCGCGGCCCGGGCCAGGCCGTACCAGGCCGCGGACTGGCGCACCCCGGAAAGCGTCCGGGTTTCTTCCTGCAATTGCTGGATGGCCATACGCTGGCTCTGCGCATCGCCCGCCTGCATCACCCGCAGCGCGGCGCGCAGGTACCAGAAGTCTTCGCTGTCGACGTAGCGCGAAGGCGGCAGCAGGCGCAGGCGGTTCTGGATGTCGGACATGCGCTCGATCGACAAGGGGTGCGTGCTGACGAAGGCGCTGCCCCCCGAGCCCTCGTTCAAGCGCGAGACACTCATCAGCCGCCCGAACATCCGCGCCATTCCTCCGGGGTCGTAACCCGCCTTGCGCAGCATATCGAAACCGGCGCGGTCGGCCTCGCGTTCCGCATCGCGCGAAAAGCCCAGTTGCCGATCCAGCGCCGCAGCCTGGCCAAACGCCGCCATGCCGCCGGCCAGGTCGACCCCTCCGGCCAGGGCCGCCAACAGCGAAGCCGCCATCGTCGCCATCATGATGGCGCCATTCTGCGACTGCTGCGTCAGGCCGCGGGCGATGTGGCGCTGGGCGACGTGGCCGATTTCGTGCGCCAGCACGCCCGCCAGCTCGGATTCCGAATCGGAGGACACCACCAGGCCGCTGTTGACGCCGACGAAGCCGCCCGGCAGGGCGAAGGCGTTGATGACCGGGTCGCGCACCCCGAATACCTCGATCTCCGGCACGCTGCCGGGAGCATAGGCCGACAGCTTGCGCCCCATGGACGTAAGATACTGGCGCACCTCGGCATCGTCGATGTACGTGGGATCGTGCCGGCCCTGGACCATGATGGCCTCGCCCAGCCGGCGCTCGAGCATGGGCGAGAGGTCGTTGCCGGACGCCGCCCCCATGGAGGGCAGGCCCACCGGCTGCGCGCGGGAAACCGGCGCCAGCGCGGACGCCGCGCCCAGCGCCGCGCACAGCAGCCCCGCCAGGACGCGGCGGGAATGCCTGGGAAACGATGACTGGCTCATGTCCCTATGATATCGGTTGCGGCCGAACGTTCCAGCCGGCCCGTGGGCGGCAACCGTGCTCCCGGTCCGTGCCGTCCCGGCAACCGCCCGCGCCGGCTCGCCGGCCGAAGGCGCTACGCGGTGGGCGCGGGCGGCGGCGCGGATAGCCGGGCGGGCCGGCGCTCTTTGCGCAGGCGCCCCTTGGCCGACAACCGCATCAGCGTCTGCAGGGCGAACAGCAAGCCGATCACCTCGACCATGGCTGCCGGGATCCACATGGTCAGCCCGCCTATGCTTTGGTCGACCTGGGCCGAAATGGCCATGGCGCGCCCGCACAGCTCGAACAGCGGGTACAGGTCGCGCTCGGTGAAGGCGATGACCGCCCCCGCCACCATCTGCGGCGCCATGGTCAGGATGGGCGAGATCACCCTGCCTCCCGGCGTCATGGCCGCCGGCGGGCTGGGCCGCCGGTCCAGGATCAGGTTCCAGTACATGAAGCCGCTGATCACCACCGACCAGTTCATCAGGCGGTACAGGCGCCAGTCGAGCATGGAATAGAACTGCACCGGCGGCAGCAGCCAGATCACCACCAGGAACACGAAGAGCGCAGGCACGAAGACGGGATTGGTGAGCGTGGCCACCAGGGCCCGCCCCGCGCCGGTGCGCAGGAAGGCGCGCAGGCGCACGCGCCACGCCAGCGGCATGCCGGCGCGCATGACCGAGCCCGGGTAGGCGCCCATGAGCAGCAGCGGCCCCAGGTGGTGCAGCACCAGGTGCTGGATGCGGTGGGCGAAGAACAGGCGCTCCGCGTAGTAGTCCACGCGGGTATGCAGGGACAGGTAGAGCAGCGCCATCGCGACCCAGAACAGGGCCTGGCGGAAGGCGCCGACACGCTGCCGCCGCGCACCGCGCACGAACAGGGCGCCCGATACGGCGAACGCCGCCACCAGGGTCGGGGAAAATTCCCAGGGAATGAGCCAGGCCAACCAGTCCACTTGCGGAAACCCGAAAAGGGTGAGAAATGCGGGCGGGCTGCTGCTGCGACCCGCCGCAGTGCGGGCCGCCGGCCGCACCGGCCGCCGCTACCGCATTGTAGCGGCAGCGTGTAGCGGCAGCGCGCCGGCGCCCCGCGGGCTCACGCGGCCGCCGCCGGCGCGCCCTGGACGGCCCGGCCCCGCCGGCTGTCGCCCCATTGCACGCGGCGCACCCGCGGGTCGACGGTCAGGCGGCGCGCCGCCTCGACCATGGCGGTGCGCCGCTCCGGCGGGCAGTCCAGCGTGACGCAGGCCGACGCGGAATCGGGGTCCTGCCCGCGGTCGACGCGGACCTCGGTCACGTTCAGGCCGGCCGCCTCGAAACTCAGGCAGATCTGCTTGCGGACGTCCCCCAGCGCGGCGTTGGGGCATTCCACGGTCAGGCGCGACACCGTCCGGCGATTGTGTATCGCGGCCGTCCCATTCAGGCCGGCACGGCGCAGGAACAGATCGAAAAGACGCATGGCAACCTCCTACGGACGCGAGGGAGCCCGGCTGCACACGGGCGCACGCCCCACCCGCGCAGCGCGGCAAGGCGCACACGCGGACGGCACGAACGGTTTCTGGCGGTTTGAGTCGGGGGCCCGCCCGATCGCCTGGGGGATCGGGCCTGGCCGGGCCGCGGCCTGCTCTGGCAGGACGCGGCGAAGCTATGCTGCGCGCGGGCGTTCTGTCAGGCAGACCGGTCGATACGGGATCGACTACTACTGTCGCCGGAATCGGTGGGCACAGACAGGCTCCGTAATTGAAAACCTGCTGATTATACGCGGGTTTACCCTGGGCTGGCAAGCATGCGTACCGCGTTTTTCCAGCCGGCGCATTGTCGCAATGGCCGCAACGAAGCGTTCCCGCCCGCGATGTTTACCCCCGGCCTGCCACCTCCTACACTCGCCGTATGCCTGTCCTGCCCGCCCTCTACATTTCCCACGGCTCGCCCATGACCGCGCTGCAGCCCGGCCTTCCCGGCGAGCGGTTGGCTGCCCTGGCCGCCGGCCTGGATCGCCCCCGGGCCATCGTGGTCGCCTCGGCGCACTGGCTGACCCGCGCGCCCCGGGCGGGGGGCGCGGCGCACCCGGCCACGGTGCACGACTTCGGCGGCTTTCCCCGGGCGCTGTTCGAACTGCAATACCCGGCGCCGGGCGACCCGGGGCTGGCCGCCCGCGTGGCCGGCCTGCTGGCCGGGGCCGGCCTGCCCGCCGAGGTGGATCCGTCCCGCGGGCTGGACCACGGCGTGTGGGTGCCGCTGCGGCTCCTCTACCCCGCGGCCGACATCCCGGTGGTGCCGCTGTCCATCCAGCCGCACCTGGGCCCAGCGCACCAGTTCGCGCTTGGACGCGCACTGGCGCCGCTGCGCGGCGAGGGCGTGCTGCTGGTCGGCTCAGGCAGCATCACCCACAACCTGCAGGATTGGCGCGGCAGCCCGGGGCTGGAAGAAGCCCCCTACGTGCGCCCCTTCGTCGAATGGGTCGAGCGCCGGCTGGGCGAAAACGACGCCGCCGCGCTGCTGGACTACCGCCGGCTGGCCCCGGGGGCCGAACGGGCCCACCCCACCGACGAGCACCTGCAGCCCCTGCATTTCGCCATGGGGGCGGCCGGCGGCCCCGAACTGGGCGCCCGGCGCATCGACGCCGGGGTGGACATGGGGTTCCTGGCGATGGACATTTACCGCTTCGACGGAGCCGCCCGCGCCTGACGGCGGCGCCGCCGCGCGCTTGCAGTACGATGCGGGAAAAGCGGCGCCGGCCTGCGGCCGGCCCGCGTCTTGCCAACCTCCTACCTGCGCCGGCGCCCGCCGGCCGCGCCCCACGCATGAGCCTGCCCGTCACCGACATCTCCCCTTTTGCCGCCCGCCGCCGCCGGCTGCTGGACTGGATGCGCGCCCAGGGGGGCGGCATCGCGCTGCTGCCCACTGCCGCCGAAGCCCTGCGCAACCGCGACGCCGACTTTCCCTACCGCCACGACAGCGACTTCTATTACCTGACCGGCTTCACCGAACCCGAAGCCTGGGTCGTGCTGCTGGCTGGCGAGGACGACGAACGCGCCATCCTGTTCTGCCGCAGCAAGCATCCCGAACGCGAGATCTGGGATGGCGTGCGCTTCGGCCCCGAGGCCGCCGCCGAACGCTTCGGCTTCGACCAGGCGCAGGCCGTGGAAACCCTGGACGAGGCGCTGCCCGGCCTGCTGCTGGACCGGCCCGCGGTCTTCGCGCCGCTGGGCGAGGCCGCCATCGACGCGCGCCTGCGGCGCTGGCTGGAAGCGGCGCGGCGCCAGGGGCGCGGCGGCCATTCGGCGCCGGCCCGGCTGCATGACCTGCGCGCCCGGCTGGCCGAGATGCGGCTGGTCAAGGACGCCAGCGAAATCGCCGCCATGCGGCATGCGGCCGAAATCTCCGCCGCCGCGCACGTGCGCGCGATGCGCGCGGCCCGTCCCGGCATGCACGAATACGAGATCGAGGCCGAGCTGCTGTACGAGTTCCGCCGCCGCGGGGCGCAGTCGGTGGCCTACAACTCCATCGTGGCCGCCGGCGCCAATGCCTGCGTGCTGCACTACCGCGCCGGCGACACGGTCATGCGCGACGGCGACCTGCTGCTGATCGACGCGGCCTGCGAGTACGACAGCTACGCGTCCGACATCACCCGCACCTTCCCTGTCAACGGCCGCTACGGCGGGCCGCAGCGCGCGCTGTACGACCTGACGGTGGCGGCCCAGCAGGCGGCGGCCGACGCCACCGCCCCGGGACGCGGCTGGAACGAGGGCCACGACGCCGCCGTGCGCGTGCTGGCCCAGGGCCTGATCGACGAAAGACTGATCGCCGGGTCGCTGGACGGCGCGCTGGAATCGCGCGCCTACGAACGCTTCTACATGCACCGCACCGGCCACTGGCTGGGGCTGGACGTGCATGACGTGGGCGACTACCGCGAACCGGCCGCGGGCGGCAGGGGCGGCACCGCCCGCCCGTGGCGCACGCTGGCGCCCGGCATGGTGCTTACCATAGAACCCGGGCTCTACGTGCGCCCGGCCGACGACGTGCCGGAACACTACTGGAACATCGGCATCCGCACCGAGGACGACGCCGTGGTCACGGAAGACGGCTGCGAGCTGATCACGCGCGGCGTGCCGGTGGACGCCGACGAGATCGAGGCGCTGATGCGCGGCTGAGCCGGCCAGGGCGCCGATGCGGGCCGGACCGCACCGGCGGACCGGCGCCCGCCCGGCGGCTACAGCACGTAGCCGTCCAGCCAGCCCATGCGCTGGAACACGTACAGCACCACGGTGGCGATGCCCACCAGGGTAACGATGGTGCCCAGCAGCAGGGAAAAGCAGGCCACCAGCACGGCGCCCCAGCCGCTGCGGGTGCGGCGCGCCTGTCCGGCGTTGTAGCGGGCGTCGAACTTGGCGTCGTCCATGAGCGTGAGCACGGCCGCCTCGATATAGCCGTCGACCGCCGGGATCAGCAGCAGGTAGAAGACGGGGTTGTCCCACCAGACCTCGAAGAACTGCGCCACCGCGACGGCCAGGCAGGCGCCCAGCGTCACCATCCATGCGCGGCGCCGGCCCAGGTACCACCAGTGGGCGCCGAGCCAGCCCAGGAACAGGGCCAGCAGGCCGACCGCCACTTTGCTGCGGAAGGGGGCGGCGGGGGCGGTGCCGGGGGCTGCGGTATCTGTCGTGGGCATGGCGCGGTCTGTTCTGCGGGGGCGCCGGCGGCGGGCCGGCCCGGGCTGCGGGCGATTGTAATGGACGGGTAGAATCGCCCCATGCCCGCCTGCGACTACGACATCGCCATCCTGGGCGGCGGCCCGGTGGGCGGCGCGCTGGCGCTGCTGCTGGCGCGCGCGGCCCGGGACCCTTCCCGCATCGCGCTGCTGCGCGCCGCGCCGGCGGCCGCGCCGCCCGCGGCCGACCCGCGCGTGCTGGCGCTCAACCACGGCAGCCGCGTGCTGCTCGAAGGCCTGGGCGCCTGGCCGGCCCAGGCGGCGGACATCCATACCATCCACGTCTCGCAGCGCGGCCGGCTGGGGCGCACGCTGATCCGCCGCGAAGATTTCGGCGTACCGCAGCTGGGCAGCGTGACCGCCTATGCGGCGCTGCACGCCGCCATCGAGGCACGACTGGCGGCCAGCGGCGTGGCCGTGCTGGACGGCGCGGCCGCCAGCGTCGCCGGCCAGCAGGTCGATGGCGTGGATATCGTCCGCGCGGACGGCACGGCGCTGCGCGGCGCACTGGCCGTGCAGGCCGACGGCGCGGCGCCGGGCGACGTACGGCGCGAATACGGCCAGCATGCCGTGCTGACCGCCGCCACCGCCGCCCGGCCCCGGCCGGGCTGGGCCTGGGAGCGCTTCACGCGGGAAGGCCCGCTGGCGCTGCTGCCGCACCCCGGCGGCGCGGACCGCTACTCCGTGGTGTGGTGCTGCGCGCCGGAGCGCGCCCGCCAGCTCGCCGGCCTGGACGCGGACGCATTCTCCGCAGCGCTGGGCGAGGCCTTCGGCACCCGCATGGGGCGGCTGCGCAGCGATGCGCCGCGCCATGTCGCCCCGCTGCTGCTGAACGCCCGCCGCCATCTGGCTCAGGGCCGCTGCGTGGCCATCGGCAACGCCGCCCAGACCCTGCACCCGGTGGCTGGCCAGGGGCTCAATCTGGGCCTGCGCGATGCCGCCCGGCTGGCGCTGGCGCTCGCCCCCTGGCAGACCGGGCAGGCGCCGGAGCCGGCCGCCCTGCTGGCCGGCTTCGCCGGCGCACGGCGCGGCGACCGCTGGCTGACGGCCGCGCTGACCGACGCCCTGCCCCGCGTCTTCGCCACCGGACTCTCGCCGGTGGAACATGCCTGCGGACTGGCGCTGCTGGCCCTGGATCTGGCGCGCCCGGCGCGCGCGCCGCTGGCCCGCCAGCTGCTGCACGGGCGCCGCGCCTGATGCCCTGCGCCCGGCGCCGCGGCGCCGCGCGGCCGGGCGGTTAAAATCCCCGCCATGCGCATCGGCCCCTGGACCCTTCCCAACAACGTGCTGGTCGCGCCCATGGCGGGCGTGACGGACCGGCCGTTCCGGCAGCTGTGCAAGCGCCTGGGAGCCGGCTACGCCGTTTCCGAGATGGCGGCCAGCAATCCCCGGCTGTGGGACAGCGTCAAGACTTCCCGGCGCCTGGACCACGAAGGGGAGATCGCCCCGGTCGCCGTGCAGATCGCCGGCGCCGATCCCGCCATGATGGCCGAGGCGGCCGTGTTCAACGTCGGCAAGGGCGCGCGCATCATCGACATCAACATGGGCTGCCCGGCCAAAAAGGTGTGCCACGCGGCCTGCGGCTCGGCGCTGCTGCGCGACGAAGCCTTGGTGGCCCGCATCCTGCAGGCGGTGGCGGACGCCTGCCAGCCGCTGGGCGTGCCGGTCACCCTCAAGACCCGCACCGGCTGGGACCGGGAGCACCGCAACGCGCTGCGCGTGGCCCGCCTGGCGCGCGATGCCGGCATCGCTGCGCTCACCCTGCACGGACGCACCCGCGCCGACCTCTACACGGGCCAGGCCGAATACGACACCATCCGCGCCGTCAAGGCGGAAATCGACATCCCGGTGGTGGCCAACGGCGATATCGACGGCCCGGAAAAGGCCCGCGCCGTGCTGGAATACACCGGGGCCGACGCCGTCATGATCGGCCGCGCCGCCCAGGGCCGGCCGTGGATCTTCCGCGAGATAGACCATTACCTGCGCACCGGCCGCCGCCTGCCGCCGCCCACGCTGGCGGAGATGCGCGCGCTGCTGCTGGACCACCTGGACGACCATTACCGCTTCTACGGCGAGCACACGGGCGTGCGCACCGCCCGCAAGCACATCGGCTGGTACGTCGCCGGCCTGCCGGGGGCGGATGCCTTCCGCGCTCGCATGAACCTCATCGACAATACCGCGCAGCAGTGGCAGGCCGTGGCCGGCTGGTTCGACGCCCTGGCGCGCGAGGGCGCCGGGGCGCCCGCCGGCCCCGCCTACCCCCTGGCGGCCTGAGCCGCCCGCAACCCCTATTCCTTCTTACCGAAATGAGCGATAACAACGTCCTGCAAGATTGCGTGCGAGCCAGCCTGGAGCGCTACCTCGAAGACCTCGACGGGGCCGAGCCGCGCGGCATGTGGGACATGGTCATGCAGTGCGTGGAGCGCCCCGTGCTGGAAGTCGCCATGGCGCGCGCCGGCGGCAACCAGTCGCGCGCCTCCGAAATGCTGGGCATTACCCGGAACACGCTGCGCAAGAAACTGCTGGCCCACCGGCTGCTGGCCTGACGCGCCCCGACAACCTCGCCGCGGCCGCGCCGCGCGCCGTGCCCCGCGGGCCGGCGGCGGCAGGCGCGGCACGCCACCCATATCCCCCAACCCGACCCCGATCCCGATGAAAATCGAAACCGCCCTGCTCTCCGTGTCCGACAAGACCGGCATCGTCGAATTCGCCCGCGCGCTGGCCGCCCGCGGCGTGCGCCTGCTGTCCACCGGCGGCACCGCCCGCCTGCTGGCCGAGGCCGGCATCGCCGTGCGCGAGGTCGCCGACCACACCGGTTCGCCGGAAATCCTCGACGGCCGCGTCAAGACCCTGCACCCCAAGATCCACGGCGGGCTGCTGGCCCGCCGCGACAGCGCCGAGCACCTGGCCACCCTGGCCGAGCACGGCATCGACCGCATCGACCTGCTGGCCGTCAACCTGTACCCCTTCCGCGAAACCGTGGCGCGCCCGGATTGCAGCTTCGCGGACGCGGTCGAGAACATCGACATCGGCGGCCCGGCCATGCTGCGCGCGGCCGCCAAGAACCACGGCACCCCGGCCGGCGGCGTGACCGTCGTGGTCGACCCCGCCGATTACGCCCGCGTGCTCGAAGACATGGACGCCCGCGCCGGCGCGCCTTCGTACGCGCTGCGCCTGGAGCTGGCCGGCAAGGTGTACGCCCACACCGCGGCCTACGACGGCGCCATCGCCGGCTACCTGAGCAGCCTGGCCGAGGCCGAACCGGACCAGGAACGCGCTCCCGAGCGCTCGCCCTGGCCGCGCACCCTCACCGTGCAGCTGCGCCAGCACCAGGCCCTGCGCTACGGAGAAAACCCGCACCAGGCGGCGGCGTTCTACGTCGACGCCCAGCGGCCGGTGGGCGTGCTGGGCAACTACCGCCAGCTGCAGGGCAAGGAACTTTCGTACAACAACATCGCCGACGCCGACGCCGCCTGGGAATGCGTGCGCGGCTTCGACACGCCTGCCTGCGTCATCGTCAAGCACGCCAACCCCTGCGGCGTGGCAGTCGCGGCCGGGCCGGCCGAGGCCTACCAGAAGGCCTTCAAGACCGACCCCACCTCGGCCTTCGGCGGCATCATCGCCTTCAACCGCCCGGTGGACGCCGCCGCTGCGCAGGCCGTCAGCGCGCAGTTCGTGGAAGTGCTGCTGGCACCCGGCTACGACGGTACGGCGCTGGCCATCCTGGCCGCCAAGAAAAACGTGCGGGTGCTGGAAGTGCCCGCCGGTACCGGCCAGAACGCCTTCGACGTCAAGCGCGTGGGCGGCGGCTGGCTGGTCCAGGACCCGGACGCCCGCCAGGCCGACCGCGCCTCGTTGCGGGTGGCCACGCGCGTGATCCCCACCGGACAGCAGATGGACGACTTGCTGTTCGCGTGGAAGGTTGCCAAGTACGTGAAATCCAACGCCATCGTCTTCGCCGCCGGCGGCATGACGCTGGGCGTGGGTGCCGGCCAGATGAGCCGCGTCGACTCCGCGCGCATCGCCTCGATCAAGGCGGAGAACGCCGGGCTGACGCTGCAGGGCTCGGCGGTGGCCTCCGACGCTTTCTTTCCCTTCCGCGACGGCCTGGACGTCGTGGCCGAGGCCGGCGCCACCTGCGTCATCCAACCGGGCGGCAGCATGCGCGACGACGAAGTGATCGCCGCCGCCAACGAGCGCGGCATCGCCATGGTGCTGACCGGCACCCGCCACTTCCGCCACTGATGCGCATCCTGGGAATCGACCCCGGCCTGCGGCGCACCGGCTTCGGCGTGATCGAAGCCCACGGTGCCCGCCTGAGCTACGTGGCCAGCGGCACCGTGGTGGTGCCCGCCGGCGACGCCCTGCCCGCACGGCTGAAGGTCATCCTGGACAACCTGCGCGAAATCGTGCGCGACACCCGCCCCGACGTCGCGGCGCTGGAAATCGTATTCCTGAACACCAACCCGGCCTCCACCCTGCTGCTGGGGCAGGCGCGCGGCGCGGCCCTGTGTGCGCTGGCCGACAGCGGCCTGGACGTCAGCGAATACACTGCCCTGCAGATCAAGAAGGCCGTGGTCGGCACCGGCCGCGCCGCCAAGACCCAGGTGCAGGCCATGGTGCAGCGCCTGCTGGCCCTGGACGGCATGCCGGCGCCCGACTCGGCCGACGCACTGGCCTGCGCCATCTGCCACGCGCACGCCGCGCCGCTGGCCCGCCAGCTGCAGCGCACCGGCTCGCTGGCCGCCGCCGCAGGCGTGCGGCTGCGCAACGGAAGACTCATCGGACCATCATGATCGGACGACTCACCGGCACGCTCACGGAAAAATCGCCGCCCACGGTATGCGTGGACGTCAACGGCGTGGGCTACGAAGTGGACGTGCCCATGAGCACGCTCTACACCCTGCCCGAGATCGGCGCGCGGGTCTCGCTGCACACCCACCTGGCGGTGCGCGAGGACGCCCACGTGCTCTACGGCTTCGCCACGGCTGGCGAGCGCGCCGCCTTCCGGCAGCTGATCAAGGTCAGCGGCATCGGGGCGCGTACGGCACTGGCGGTGCTCTCGGGCCTGTCGGTGGCCGAGCTGTCGCAGGCGGTGACGCTGCAGGAAACCGGGCGGCTCACGCGAGTGCCCGGCATCGGCAAGAAGACCGCCGAACGCCTGCTGCTGGAATTGCGCGGCAAGCTGGGCGCCGACATCGGCGCTGCGCCCCACGCCATGGCGGACGGCCAGGCCGACATCCTGAACGCCCTGCTGGCGCTGGGCTACTCGGAACGCGAATCGCAGGCGGCGCTCAAGACCCTGCCGGCCGGCGTCGGCGTGTCCGACGGCATCCGCCAGGCGCTCAAGGCGCTGGTGCGTTGAGGCTCCCGCCGGACACGCCCCGCCGCAGCCAGGACGGGGCCACGGCTTCCAGCGGCGTGGGTACGATGCCCAGCCCCGGGGCGAAGGGCTCGTCCGACACGCTGTCCACGGCCAGCGTATCGAGATTGTCGCGCGACATCAGCGGGCCGGGCAGGCATTCCAGCACCGCCGCCTGCAGCCGCCCCAGCGGGGCGGGCAGGGCCCAGACCCTGCGGGGATGGCCGCTCCACGCGGCGGCCAGGCGCGCGAGTTCGCCCAGGGTATAGACGCGCGGTCCGGCCAGCGCATAGCTGCGGCCCGCCGCGTCGGGCTCGGCCAGGGCCGCGGCCATGGCCCGGGCCACGTCCAGCACGTACACCGGCTGCAGCCGGGCGCGGGCGCCCGCCAGCGGCACCGCCGGCAGCCAGCGGGCCAGCCGGGCGAACATATTGAGCAAGCGGTCGTCCGGGCCGAACACCACCGAAGGCCGGAACACGGTAAGCGCGCCCTCGGGCCAGGCGTCGAAGACTTCGCGCAGGGCGGCCTCGCCGTCGGCCTTGGAGCGCAGGTACATGCTGGGCGCGCCGGGCGCCGCGCCCAGCGCGCTGACGTGGAGCATGCGCCGCACGCCGTGCTCGCGGCAGGCGCGGGCCAGCCGCCGCGGCAGCTCGACGTGGGCCTGGCGGAATTCCGGCCCGTAGGGCGTGCCGCGCCGGCCGTGCAGCACGCCCACCAGGTTGACGACGGCCTCGGATTCCCGCAGCAGCGGGCCCAAGGCGTCTTCCCGGTGCACGTCGCATTCCAGCAGCGTGACGGTGGGATGGACCAGGAGATCCCTGCCGCGCGGATAGCAGCGCGTGGGGACCAGCAGCCGGTGCCCGGCGGCGGACAGGCGGGCGATGAAGTGGCGGCCGATGAAACCGGTACCGCCCACGACGAGGATACGCATGGCGCCTCCAGCAAGGTAAACGATACGCTGTCCATTCTGCGCCGCCGCGGCCGGCCGGACAAGCCCGGGACGCCTTGCCCTGCTGCCCTGCGGCCACCCCCGGCAGGCGGCTAGCCGCCGCCTGCCAGCAGCCGCGCGTAGGCCGGCAGGTCGACGTTGCCGCCGCTGACTACCACGCCCACCCGCGCGCCCGGCTCGACCGCCACCGCCCGCTGCAGCACGGCGGCGGCAGACAGGCAGCCGGTGGGCTCGACCACCAGCTTCATGCGCGCCGCGAAGAAGCGCATGGTCTCGGCCAGCTGCGCGTCGCCGACGGTCACGATGTCGCGCACGTCGCGACGGATGATGGGAAAAGTCAGCCGCCCCAGGTGGGTGGTGAGCGCGCCGTCGGCGATCGAGCGCGGCGGCGCGATCTCGACGATGCGCCCCGCGCGCAGCGACTGGCGGCCGTCGTCGCCGGCCTGAGGCTCGACGCCGTAGATGCGGCAGCCCGGGCTCAGGGCGCGGGCCGCCAGCGCGCAACCGGCCAGCAGCCCGCCCCCGCCCAGGCACACGAAAAGATAGTCCAGCTCGCCCGCCTGCTCGATCAGCTCCCTGGCCGCCGTACCCTGGCCGGCGATCACGTCGGCATGGTCGTAGGGCGGGATCAGGGCCAGCCCGCGCTCCTGCGCCAGCCGCCGGGTGATGGCCTCGCGGTCTTCGCGCTGGCGGTCGTAGCCGATCACCGTGCCGCCATAGCCCTCGGTGGCCGCCTTCTTGGCGGCCGGCGCATCGTGGGGCATGACGATGGTGGCCTTTACCCCCAGCAGGCCGGCGGCCATGGCGACGGCCTGGGCGTGGTTGCCGGACGAGAATGTCACCACCCCGGCCGCCCGCTGCGCGGGCGACAGATTGGAAATCGCGTTGTAGGCGCCGCGGAACTTGAACGCACCCATGCGCTGCAAGTTCTCGCACTTGAAGAACAGGCGCGCGCCGGCGGCTGCGTCGGCCGCGGCGGAAGTCATCACGGGCGTGCGGTGCGCGACGCCTTCCAGCACGCGCGCGGCGCGCTCGACATCGGCATAGGTGGGCAGGTCGGCCTCGTCCGCGGGCTCGCGGACCGGGGATGGGTCTGGCATGGGCTCCTCCGGCAGGCCCGGCGCCGGATGGGCCGGGCAGACTTCATCATAAAGGCTAGCCCAGGGGCGCCGCACAAGGCTGGCGGCGCGGGCGCTGGTGTACGATAGCCGGGCCGACGACCTGCCCCTATCCATGGCCATCCAGTCCGATTCCCTCACGCCCCGCCCCGACGCCGCCCGCCTGGTCGCGCCGCAGCCCGCCTCGCCCAACGAAGAGTCGATCGAGCGCGCCCTGCGCCCGCGCATGCTGGGCGAATACGTGGGCCAGCAGCGGGTGCGCGAGCAGCTGGAAATCTTCATCGCGGCGGCGCGCAAGCGCGGCGAGGCGCTGGACCACGTGCTGCTGTTCGGCCCGCCCGGCCTGGGCAAGACCACGCTGGCCCATATCGTGGCCCACGAAATGGGCGTGCAGCTACGCCAGACCTCCGGCCCGGTGCTCGAGCGGCCGGGCGACCTGGCAGCGCTGCTGACCAACCTGGAACGCAACGACGTCCTCTTCATCGACGAAATCCACCGCCTGTCGCCGGTGGTCGAGGAAATCCTCTACCCCGCGCTGGAAGACTTCCAGATCGACATCCTGATCGGCGAAGGTCCGGCCGCGCGCAGCGTCAAGATCGACCTGCAGCCCTTCACGCTGGTGGGCGCCACCACGCGCGCGGGCATGCTTACCAACCCGCTGCGCGACCGCTTCGGCATCGTCTCGCGCCTGGAGTTCTACCAGGCCGACGACCTGGCCCGCATCGTGGCGCGCAGCGCCGGCCTGCTGGGCACCGAAGTCACCCCCGACGGCGCGGCCGAGATCGCGCGCCGCTCGCGCGGCACGCCGCGCATCGCCAACCGCCTGCTGCGCCGGGTGCGCGACTATGCCGAGGTCAAGGCGCAGGGCACCGTCGACGCCGCCGTGGCGGGCGCCGCGCTGGCCATGCTGGAAGTCGACCCGCAGGGGCTGGACCTGATGGACCGCAAGCTGCTGGAAGCCATCGTCCACAAGTTCGACGGCGGCCCGGTCGGGGTGGACAGCCTGGCCGCGGCCATCGGCGAAGAGCGCGACACCATCGAAGACGTGATCGAGCCCTACCTGATTCAGCATGGCTACCTGCAGCGCACCCCGCGCGGCCGCATGGCCACGCAGACCACCTGGCGCCACCTGGGGCTGGCCGCCCCGGCCGGCGCGCACACCGGCGAACTGTTCGACCGCTGAACCCCGGCCGGGCCGGTTTCGTTTGCCCCGGTGCGATCAGCCGGCGGCGAAAGTGTCGCAGTCTTTCAGGCGGCCGGACTTCAACCCGCGGGTGAACCACTGCACGCGCTGCGCCGAACTGCCGTGGGTGAAGGAATCGGGCACCACCCTGCCCTGGTAGCGGCGCTGCAGCGTGTCGTCGCCCACCGCGCTGGCCGCGCCGATGGCCTCTTCCGCATCGCCGGCTTCCAGGATGCCGCGCGCGGCATCCGCATGGTTGGCCCAGACCCCGGCATAGCAGTCGGCCTGCAGCTCCAGCCGCACCGAAAGCTGGTTGGCCTGCGCAGGCGACGCCCGTTCGCGCAGCGCGTTCACGCGGTCCATGGTGCCCAGCAGGTTCTGCACATGGTGGCCGACCTCGTGCGCGATGACGTAGGCCTGGGCGAAGTCGCCGGGCGCGTTCAGCTTCTGGCGCATTTCGGCGAAGAAGGCCAGGTCGATATACACCTTGCGGTCCAGCGGGCAATAGAAAGGCCCCATGGCCGTCTGTCCGGTGCCGCAGGCGGTGGGCGTGGCGCCGCTGAACAGCACCAGCCGGGGTTCCTGGTACTGCCCGTTGGTCTGTTCCCGGAAGACCTCGCGCCAGGTGTCCTCGGTTTCGCCCAGCACGGTCGCCACGAACTGGCCCTGCGGATCGTCCGCGGGCACCTGGCCCGCCGGCCGCTCGACCGCCGTCTGCTGGCCGCCACCCGCCAGGTCCAGTACCACCGAGGGATCCACGCCGAAATACATGGCGACCAGCGCCAGGACGATGGTGCCTATGCCTATGCTGCCGCCCCGGCCCACCGGAAACCCGCCGCCCCGGCGGTCTTCGACATTGCTGCTTCTGCGCGAATTGCCCAGTTTCATGGCGGCCTCGGATATCGTCGTTCGGCGCGGGACACCGCGTCCGCGCCAGACGCATCATACGCCGTCGGACCGCCCCTGTGCGGGGGCTTCCCGGCCCCGGCCGGGCATGCCCTCAGCCGCGCACCTGCTCAATCCGCCGCCCGTGTCAACACCGCATGGGTTTGCACCGAACGATTGCGAACCATGTCGACACAGGAGGGACAAGCGCTTGTGCCGGGACAGGGGGCGGCGGCAGGCGGTCCTGCCCGCGCCGCTACGCCTGCCCCACCTGCTGCAGGATATCGGCCCCGTAGGCTTCCAGCTTGCGCGCGCCCACGCCGCTGACGTGGCCCAGCTCGTCCAGCGAGGCGGGGCGGGCCAGCGCGATCTCGCGCAGCGTGGCGTCGTGGAAGATGACGTAGGCCGGCACGCCGTGGCTGCGCGCGACCTCGGCGCGCCAGGCGCGCAGCGATTCGAACAGGCCCTGGGCCTCGGGCGGGAGTTCCGCCGCGGCGGGCTTGCCGCGCGGCGCGGCGGCGCGGCTACGCCCGGCGCGCTCGGATTCGCGCCGCAGCATCAGCGTACGCTCGCCCTTGAGCACCGCGCGGCTGTCCTCGGTGAGCGCCAGCGTGCCGTAGCCGTCGTGGTCCACCGTCAGCAGGCTTTGCGCCAGCAACTGGCGCAGCACCCCGCGCCAGGCCTTCTCGGACAGGTCCGCGCCCACGCCGAACACGCTAAGCGTGTCGTGGCCGTACTGGCGGATGCGGTCGCTTACCTTGCCGCGCAGGATATCGATGATATGGCCCGCGCCGAAGCGCTGGCCGCGTTCCTTCCAGAGCCGGTAGACGGCAGACAGCACCTTCTGCGCAGCCACCGTGCCGTCCCAGGCCTGGGGCGGCTCCAGGCAGGTGTCGCAATTGCCGCAGGGCGTTATGGTCTGGCCGAAGTAAGCCAGCAGCCGCTGGCGCCGGCATGCCACGGTTTCGCACAGGCCCAGCATGGCGTCGAGCTGCGCGCCCAGGCGGCGGCGGAAGGCGTCGTCGCCCGGCGACTCGTCGATCATGCGGCGCTGCTGCACGACGTCCTGCAGGCCGTAGGCCAGCCAGGCCGTGGCCGGCATGCCGTCGCGGCCGGCGCGGCCGGTTTCCTGGTAGTAGCCCTCGACCGACTTGGGCAGATCGATGTGCGCCACGAAGCGCACGTCCGGTTTGTCGATGCCCATGCCGAAGGCGATGGTCGCCACCATGACCCGCCCGTCCTCGCGCAGGAAACTGGCCTGATTGGCGGCGCGCACGGCAGGACTCAGGCCGGCATGGTAGGGCAGCGCGGAAATGCCGTGCTCGCACAGGAAATCGGCGGTTTCCTCGACCCGCGCGCGCGACAGGCAATACACGATGCCCGCGTCGCCCGGGTGCTCGGCGCGCAGGAACTCCAGCAACTGGCGCCGGACCTCGTTCTTTTCGACGATGCGGTAGCGGATGTTGGGGCGGTCGAAGCTGGAAACGAAATGCGGCGCCTCGCCCAGTTCCAGGCGCTGGGCGATCTCGGCGCGGGTGGCCACCGTGGCGGTGGCCGTCAGGGCGATGCGCGGCACGCCGGGCCAGCGCTCGTGCAGCACCGACAGGCCCAGGTATTCCGGGCGGAAATCGTGCCCCCACTGCGATACGCAGTGGGCTTCGTCGATGGCGAACAGCGCGATGCGACCGCGCTCGAGCAGCCCCATGCAGCGGTCGGTCAGCAAGCGTTCCGGCGCCACGTAGAGCAGGTCCAGTTCGCCCGCCAGGAAGGCCTGCTCGACCTCGCGCGCCTCGCGCCAGTCCTGGGTGGAATTGAGGAAGGCCGCACGCACGCCGAGCTCGGTCAGGGCGTCGACCTGGTCCTGCATGAGGGCGATGAGCGGCGACACCACGATGCCGGTGCCTTCGCGCACCAGCGAGGGAATCTGGTAGCACAGCGACTTGCCGCCGCCGGTCGGCATGAGCACCAGGGCGTCGCCGCCGCCGATCACCTGGTCGACGATGGCCTGCTGGTCGCCGCGGAAGGATTCGTAGCCGAAGACGCGCTGCAGGACATCCAGGGCGCGCGGGTCAGACATGGCGGGAAGTTTGGCGGGAAATCGGAAGCGTCATGGCCGGATTTTACGCGGCATCCGGCTTCGCCACGCGCAGGCGCCGCCGCATTGTCCGGCCGGCGTCAGCGAAACCCCAGCGGGCCGGCGAAGACGTCCACCGGCAGGGTGAGCTCCATGCGCATCTCGTAGTCGCCGGTGACCACGTCGCGGTCCGCGCCCAGCGCCAGCCTCACGTCGGGCGCGAAGGCGATGCTGTGCCGCAGCCCGAAGCGTTCGTGGCTCAGCGCACTGCCCACGCGGATGCCGGTATAGGTACCGCTGAAGGTGCCCAGCCCGCCCAGGGGCACGCCGGCGGTGACGGTGTTGCTCAGCTGCGTGCCGGCCGCCGGCCCCGCCGCGTAGCCGGCCAGGTCGCCGTAGCCGGCGCCGGTGACCACGTTGCTGTAGCCGAGGTCCACGTAGTCGCCCACGTTCACGGAATAATCCAGGGCGTAGCGCCAGCCGCTCGAGGCCCGCAGCCGGCCCTGGGTGACCGCCGCCTGCAGCCTGCCCCACTCCCCCGCAGAATACGCCCCGCCCAGCCCCACCGTGGTCAGGGCCGATGCGGCCTGTATCTGGCTTTCCAGGGTCAGCGACGGCGTCAGCCCGTAGCGCAGGCTGCCGCTGCCGGCGGCCGGCCCGTAGTCCAGGTCGCCCGCAACGCCCGCCGCGCCGGCGCCGGCCGATAGCGGCGTATGGTTGACGCGGCCCAGCGTGGAGGAATAGCCGAAGGCGCCTTCCGGCAGCTGCGCACCGGCCGCGGCGCCTTCCGAGATCTGCAGCCCGCCCATGGGAACGGCATAGCCCCAGGCGGGTGCGGCCGCCGTCACGTTGCCGACCGACCACGACAGGCCGGACGCGGCGCGCACCTGCCAGAAACCGGCGCCGCGCTGCACGCCCGACAGCCCCGGCACCGCGCCGAACCAGGCCGGCGCCGCGGCGGCGGGATGCGCCACCACCTGGACCGGGCCGCCGCGCCGGCGGTAGCGGAAATCGGCCAGGCTCCACCTGCGGGCCGGCTTCGCGCCCCCCGCTTCGGCGGGCGGCAGGCCGAACTCCGCATAAGGATCGTCCCCGGGCAGTTCGCCGGCCGGCACCGGCTTGGGCAGCGCCACGGGGAAAGGCAGGGCCGGCGCCAGCACGCCGATGCCGGGCGCCGCCCGTTGCCAGGGACCGGCCGCATCCGCCGGCCCCGCCGCCACGGCCCCCAGCAGGACCGGCCCGGCCGCCCGCAGGAGGCGCCGGGCGCATGCGCGTAGGAGAAAGCCGGCGATCATCACGGTGTTAGTGTAAAAGCGCGCAAAGACACCATCATGCCACCGCCCGGCGGACGTTCCGGCCCCCGGCAGGCATAACGGCCCGTTTCAATCCGTTTCCCTCCCTTGCCCTCGGCCGGAGGCCGCGCCACACTGCGCACATGGACACCACGCCCACCAAATTGCTGGTCATCGACGACGACGCGGCCCTGCGCCAGCTGCTGGCCGACTACCTCAACCGCCACGGCTACGACACCCTGCTGGCGCCCGACGCCAGCGACCTGCCGGCGCGCATCGCCCGCTACGCCCCGGCCCTGCTGGTGCTCGACCGCATGCTGCCCGGCGGCGACGGCGCCGACGCCTGCCGCCGCCTGCGCGAGCAGGGCGAGGACATCCCCGTGATCCTGCTCACCGCGCGCGACGAAGCCGTCGACCGCATCATCGGCCTGGAAGCCGGCGCCGACGACTACCTCGGCAAGCCCTTCGACCCGCGCGAGCTGCTGGCCCGCATCGAGGCCGTGCTGCGCCGCAAGCACGGCCCTTCCGCACTGACCAAGGACGCCCCCGTCTCCTTCGGGCCCTTCGTGTTCGACCCCGCCACGCGCCAGCTGACCCGCGAGGGCGAAGTCGTCAAGCTGACCGGCGGCGAGATCAACCTGCTGGAAGCCCTGGTGCGCAACGCCGGCAAGCCCCTGTCGCGCGAACGCCTGCTGGCGCTCGCGCGCGACGACGACTCGGGCGAGCGCAGCGACCGCGCCATCGACATCGCCGTACTGCGCCTGCGGCGCGCGATCGAAACCGACCCCAAGCAGCCCCGCTGGATCCAGACCGTCTGGGGCATCGGCTACCGGTTCTCCCCATGACGCTGCGCCTGGGCGCCCTGCTGCCCCGTTCGCTGCGGGCGCGCCTGATCCTGCTGGTGCTGGGCACCGCCCTGCTGGCGCAGGCCGCCACGCTGGCGGTCATCTCGCATTACCAGCGCAACTACCTGGACGCGGTGGCGGTCGACCTCATCGCCACCACCATCCATACCCTGCGCGCGTCGGTGGCCAACGTGCCGCCCCCGCTGCGGCCGGACTTCGTGCGCCTGGCCTCCGAAAACCAATGGCGGCTGTGGGCCCGCCGCCTGCCCCCCGGCGCGCACCTGCAGCGCCGCGAAGACCGCGCCCGGCGCGAAGACTGGCGCCCGCCCCCGGACAACGCCGCCGACAACGACATCCGCCGCAGCCTGCGCGGCCTGGTCCGGCGCCTGAACGAGCACCTGGGCGAAGGCACGCGCGTGGCCCTGTCGCGCGGCCCGCGGCCCGAACTCTACATCTCGCTGTCGTCGGACGTCGCCGAGCCCGACGCCCCGCTGCTGCGCGAATGGCTGGTGATCCCGCTGGACCGCATCGACCCGCCCGTGGCCACCCCGCTCATCGTCGCCTGGATCGGCGGCCTGGGCGTAGTGCTGCTGCTGGCCACCTGGTTCTCCTGGCACATTTCGCGCCCCATCACCCGCCTGGCGGCGGCCGCCGACCAGCTCGCGGCGGGCCAGCCGCAGCGCGTCGAACCCTCCGGCCCGCACGAAACCCGCGTGCTGGGCGAGCGCTTCAACGCCATGCTCGACGCGCTGGCCGAATCCGACTCCGTGCGCCGCACCCTCCTGGCCGGCCTGCCCCACGACCTGAAAGGACCGCTCTCGCGCATGTGGCTGCGCATAGAAATGACCGAGGATTCCGCGCTCAAGACCGGCCTGCGCAAAGACCTGCAGGACATGCAGCACATGGTCGACCAGTTCATCGGCTTCGTGCGCGGCACCGACCCCGGCGCCTACCGCTACGCCCCGCTGGCGCTGGGCGAATGGCTGTCCGAACGCGTCGCATCGTGGCGCGACGCGGGTAGCGACGTCGGCCTCGCCGCCCTGCCCGCGCCGCAGCCGACCATCCAGGCCGACCCCGTCGCCCTGGGCCGGCTGCTGGACAACCTCATCGGCAACGCCCTGCACCACGGCGCGCCGCCGGTCGAGGTGGCACTGGACGTCGCAGACGGGCGGGCCGTCATCAGCGTGTCCGACCACGGCCCCGGCATCTCGGCCGAGCGCCGGCAGGACGCGCTGCGGCCCTTCGTCCGCCTGGACGACGCCCGCACGCGCACCGGCAACGTGGGCCTGGGCCTGGCCCTGGCCGACGCCATCGCCCGGGCGCACGGGGGGGAGCTGGTGCTGGGCAGCGCACCGGGCGGGGGGTTGCGGGCGGAGGTCAGGCTGCCGCTGGCAGCGGGGTGAAGATAAGACAGTCGCCCGCGCAAATGCGGGCAAACGTCAGGCGTGTGCCTGGGCTTCGGAAGGCCACCGCTTGATGCCGGCAAGCACGTCGCGCATCTTTTCCCTGGCGACTTCCGTGTCGTAGGCCGCCTGCGCCCGCAGCCAGTAGCCGTCGGACAACCCGAAAAAGCGCGCAAGCCGCAGGTCCGTATCGGCAGTGATCGCGCGTATTCCCTTGACGATTTCATTGATCCGGCGGGGCGGCACGCCGATTTCCTTGGCCAGGCGGTATTGGCTGATTCCCATGGGTGCCAGAAACTCCTCGAGCAGCAACTCGCCAGGTGTCACCGGAGAAATTTGCCGAGCCATTTTCCTTGCTCCTGGCGGTAGTCCACGATCTCGACATCAGTGGCATGGCCATTCTTCCATGCAAAACACACGCGCCATTGGTCATTGAACACCCCTCCGGCCTCCCTTTTCCATAGCGCACAGTGAGGTGTCCGGCTTGTCCCATCGGCGCGTGTCTCTATAAACGTTATTGCAATTGCTATGCACACATGGAGGGCGATATGAAAACCGCCACATTTCCGCCGCTCAGGAGCGAGAAATGTGGCGACATCTTGCCGGAGCGGCGGCACTCACTCGGATATGGTCACCGTGGGTGCATGCATAGTGAACCAGCGCATGGCTTCAGTAGGGTTCTGCGCGACACCGGAACCAGTGGCGTACATTCTGCCTAGCTGTAGGGACGCCTCGATATGGCCTTTTTCGGCGGCCTGGCGGTACCATTGAGCGGCCTGGCCGAGATCGCGCTGAACACCCCAGCCATAACGATAAGCCTGACCGACATTGTAGTGACCGGTAATGAAACCAGCGTCGGCCGCACGCAGGAACCACTGCAGCGCCTCGTTGTGCCTGTCTTCGTCCAGCGCCAGCAGTCCCATCCCGTTCATACCCAGGCCACTGCCTTGCTCGGCAGCGCGCCCGTACCAGCGGCGAGCTTCGCGTTTGTCGCCCCAGCCGTCGCGCTCGCGCAGCAGCGAGGCAACATAGGTCATGGAATTCGTGCCGCGCTTGGTCTTGAATTCGTCTTCGGCAGCTTTACGCAGCGCGGAGATGGCCTTGTCGATATCACGTTCCACGCCCAGGCCCTGGTTGTAGAAGTGGCCGATCAGGTTCCAGGCGACGGGCGCCCCGCTGTTGGCGGCTTTCTGGAAGTTGGCGAGCGCGGCGGAATAGTCAATAGTAGAACCCTCGCCTTTGTATTGGCTGTACGCCAGGGCGTATATGCCATAGGGGTAGCCTGCCTGGGCGGACTGTTGCCGCAGGGTAAAGGCCCGATCGAATTGATTGTCCTTGACCAGGGCGCGGGCAAGTTGGACCTGCAGGCGCGGATGGCCGGGGTGGGCTTTCAGGTCGGCCTCGCAGGCTGCAATGGCCGGCTCGGCGTCCAGATCGTCGATAGGAACGTCCGGACTGTTGGCGTAGGGGTTCAGGGACGAGGCGGTGAGGCGATCGCATTCCGTGACGCCGATGTCGGCGGTTTCGACCTTCGGCGCGCTTGTGGCAAAGGGGGTCAGTTGGCTCAGGCTGGGCAGATCCATCGAGGCGCAACCGGAGAGTGCCAACAGGGTGCCAAGCAGGAGAGGTCGGTGCATCAGCAAACCCCGCAGTTTGGTCCTGTGCAGGTACAGCGCCCACATCCGCAGTCGCCGCCACCGCCGTTGTATCCGCCGCCGCTCGCACCGCTCATGGCGCCGGCCGCCGCCCCTACCGCGCCTAGGACATCGCTCAGTCCCTGCAGGAAACTCGCCCTGCTTTGTGCAGCCTCTGCCTGCCGGCGCTGTTCGGCATCGCGGGCTGCCACCATGGCGTCACGCTCGGCCATGAGGGTTTCGGATGTTGGCGGCATGGCCGGTTGGCTGCGCGGCATACCCAGCATGCACTCGGCCCACTGCATCTGAGCAATATTGATGGCGTGGATGTCGCGCGCATAGTTGTAGGTGTCGGGAACATTGACCGGCTGGCCTATCAGCAGGGGATCGCCCCGGCTGAAGTGCTCCGACATGGCGTTGAACCATTGTTGGTTGGATTCAACCTGGCTGCGCGCCAGGGACAGGTATCGCTGTAGGCCCCCGGCCTGGCGGGCTTGGGCGTCGAGCCCTCTCAGACTGAAGCTACCTCCCGGCCCGGCACTGATCAGGCCCGGATGCTTGGCGGCGATAGCAGGTGAAATGGGATAGCGGGAATTGCCTGCGCTGCAATCCTGCGCAGCCGCCGGTGCGACGGCCACGATCACGATCAGGATGGCAAGCAGCGCTGCGAAATGCCGAGGAAGTCTCATAGAGAACCATTCCAGTGGGATTGAGCAAGAGTCTGACCAGCGACTCGTCATACAGCGCCATGACACCCGGCTTCGCCGCATCAGCAGTTTGAGTACGAAAAGGCTGTTTTAGGGTATCGAATGAACCCTATCAAATCAAGTAACTTGATTATTACTTATCATCACCCACCCTCACCCGGCGCGAGGCACCGAAGCCGCAGCAACCGCCTCCGCCCCCCGTTCCCGCCCGAACAGCGTCCGGTACGCCAGCACGTTGAACACGGCCATGACCGGCACGCAGACCACGGTGGCGGCCAGCACCAGCCGCAGGGAACCGGTGGCGGCGGCGCCGTCCCACAGGGTAAGGTCGTCCAGGATCAGGTAGGGAAACAGGCTGTAGCCCAGGCCGCCCAGGGTCAGCAGGAAGAGCAGCACGCTCAGGGCGAAGGGCAGCCAGGCCAGCCCCAGGGCCTGGCCGCGCGCCATGCGGTTGAGCAGCATTTCGATGGCGACGAAGCAGGCCAGCATCACGCCCCAGATGGCGGCGGCCACGACCAGGTCGGACAGGTTGCTCCATTTGTAGAAGACGCCGCCGTTGGCCAGGCCCAGCACCACCGACACCGCGACCATGCCGGCCGCGGCCCAGCGCGTGGCGTGGCGCGCCCAGCCGACGGCCGCACGCTGCAGCAGGCCCTCGACGCGCATGGCCAGCCATGTCGCGCCCAGCAGCGCGTAGGCGGCCACCGCGCACACGCCCACGAACAGGGCCAGCCACAGGTAGCCGGGCTGGTCGGCATAGCCCGTGACCACACGCGCCAGCAGCAGGCCGTGCGAAAACGCCGTCAGCAGCGACCCCAGCCAGAAGCCCGCGATCCAGCGCGGGCGCGTGGCCGCGTTGGCGCGCAGGCGGAACTCGAAGGAAACGCTGCGCAGCACGGTGCCCAGCAGCATCAGCGTCAGCGGCAGGTAAAGCTGGCCGGCAATGGCGCCCCAGGCGAAAGGAAAGGCGGCAAAGAACAGGCCCGCCCCCAGCAGCAGCCAGAACTCGTTGGCATCGCGCCAGGGGCTGAGCAGGATCATCATGCGGGTGCGCTCGGCCGGCGGGGCGGCGCCCAGCAGCAGGCCCACGCCCAGGTCGAAGCCGTCCAGCACGGCGCCGCCGGCCACCAGCAGGAACAGCAGCCCCATGAAAAGCAGCGGCATCCAGAATGCCGGGTCGGAAGGGTCCAGGCCGAGCGAGGCGGCAAGCGCGGGAATCATCATGGCCTTGCGCCCCCCTTGCGCACCGGCACCACGCCGTAGCGCGCCGCATGGAACAGCATCTGCACGAAAGCCGCCAGCAGCAGCGCGTAGAGCGCCCCGTAGCCGGCCAGGCCCCAGGCCAGCTGGCCGAAGGTGGCCGTGCCGGCAACCTCGGACAGCGTGACGGTGCCGTAGACGGCATAGGGCTCGCGCGCCAGTTCGGCCATCCACCAGCCGGCCACGACCGCGATGCAGCCGGAAAACGTCATGGCGGAGATCACCCGCAGCCAGCCTCGCGGCAAGGCGTCCGGATCCAGCCCGCGACGGCCCGGCCAGGCCAGCGTGGCGACCGACACCAGCAGCATCAGCGCGCCCAGCGCGAGCACCGTCCGCAGCAACCAGAACACGGCAGGCACCGGCGGCAGCATGCCGGAGAATTCGTCCATGCCCAATGGCGAACCGTCGGCCGCCCGCCCCAGCCAGTAGGGGCCGCCGGGCACGGACCATTCCAGCAGGTTGCGCTGCTCGGCGGCGTCGGGCCAGCCGAACAGCACGGTGCGCGGCGGCGCGCCGCTGTGCCAGTAGCCGGCGGCGGCCGCGGCGGCGGCCGGCTGGTGGCCGGCCACATTGCCCGCCAGGCCCTGGCCCACGGCCCCTTGCAGCACGATGGCGGCCGCCGCCGCGACCAGCGCGGTGCGGAAGGCGGCCTTCTCGCCGGGGGCCGCCGGACGGTAGCGCGCCTGCCAGGCCGTCACCCCCAGCATCAGGAAGGCGACCGCCAGCACGGCGGACAGCGCCGCCATGCCGAAGCGCCAGGGCAGCGACGGATTGAACACCACCGCCCACCAGTCGGCCACCTGGTAGCGGCCGTCGACCAGCGCGGCGCCGGCCGGGGTGTGGGTCCAGGACTGCAGCGCCACCACCCAGAACAGCGCCAGCAGCATGCCTGCGGCAACCATGAGCACGGAGAGCGTGTGGGCGGCGTCCGAGACCCGCCGCTGGCCGAACAGCATCACGCCCAGGAAGCAGGACTTCAGCACGAACACCGTCGCCACCGCGAAACCGATCAGCGGCCCCGCGATATTGCCGATGCGCTCCATGAGCACCGGCCACAGGCTGCCGATCTGGAACAGCACCGCCACGCCCGAGGCCAGCGCCAGCACGAAGGCCAGCGCGAAGATGCGCACCCAGAAGCGGTAGGCCGCCATCCAGCCGGCGTCGCCGCGGCGCGCGCGCCATTTGAAGAACAGCAGCATCCAGGCCAGCGCCAGGGCGATGGACAGGAAGAGCATGTGGAATCCTAGGCTGGCGACGAACTGGATCCGGGCCAGCTGCAACGGGGCGATCTCCATGATGGCGCGTAGTGTAGAGCCTGGGGAACCTGCGCGGAACCCGGGCGCCGCGGACGCCATCCGCCCGGCCGGCCGGGGCCGGCCGCCATACGTGGCAAAATGGGCGCTTCGCCTCGCAACCGCCTTATTTCTCTCCAGAATGTCCACCGCCCCGACGGCCCCCGCCGCCCCGAATTTCCTGCGCCACATCATCGATGCCGACCTGGCCGCCGACCGCTACGCCGGCAAGCGCTGGGCCGGCGTGCCGGGTCCGGCCCGGGTGCAGGCCGCAGGCGGCCCCGACCCGGCGCGCATCCGCACGCGCTTTCCGCCCGAACCCAACGGCTACCTGCACATCGGCCATGCCAAGAGCATTTGCCTGAACTTCGGGCTGGCGCGCGACTACGGCGGCATCTGCCACCTGCGCTACGACGACACCAACCCCGAGAAAGAAGACCAGGAATACGTCGACGCCATCGCCGACGCCGTGCGCTGGCTGGGCTTCGACTGGACCGCCGGCGGCACCGAGCACCGCTATTTCGCCAGCGACTACTTCGACTATATGTACGAGTTCGCCGAGGCCCTGGTGGAAGCCGGCCACGCCTATGTGGACGAGCAAAGCCCCGAGCAAATGCGCGCCACGCGCGGCACGCTGACCGAGCCCGGCACCGACTCGCCCTGGCGCGACCGCCCGGCCGCCGAATCGCTGGCCCAGCTGCGCGCCATGCGCGAGGGCCGCCACCCG
>Ga0180222_1000909_pt1 | contig 36766 bp, 32 predicted proteins | sample eDN5th37CKraftOP_FD_151336 | JGI IMG/M metagenome (GOLD analysis project Ga0180222, IMG submission 151336) | Enriched Organic Plus compost microbial communities from Emeryville, California, USA - eDNA 5th pass 37_C Kraft OP (version 2) (version 2) ...
CACCATCACTCCCACTTGGCGGCTGATCGAGACACGTTCAGGCACCGTCTACAACATTCGCACCGCCGCCGACATGGAGCGCCGCCGCCGCTTCATCACCTTGCTGTGCGAGTCCGGCGTGGCGACCTGAGCGGCCACCGGCAAAGCCGCGAGCCAAAACCAGACTCTCCGGGAGAACCGCTATGACGCCGCCGCATGCGAACGAGCAGTTCCGCATGTCCGAGACCGAGTTCGAGGCGCTGCTGGCACGCGCAGCCGAAACAGGCGCGCGGCGCGCCCTGCAAGAGGTCGGACTCGGAACGGACGCCGCGGAGGACATCCGCGACCTCCGATCGCTGCTGGCCGGGTTTCGGCTGGCCAAACGCACCGCCGTGCAGACCACCGTCCGCATCATCACCACCGGCATCCTGCTCGCCCTGATGGCGGGCATTGCTATCAAGCTGAAGCTCTTCGGACCGACGCCTTAACCCATCCGCCCGACCCATCAGACCACCGCCCGCCCTCGTCGAGGAGCGGGCTTTTTTGTGCCTGGAGCTCACTCATGACCACAACCTTCTACAAGCACTGGCGCGACGTGCCCGAGCGCTCATGGCGCTGGAAGAATTTCTCACCCGCCGAGATCGCCTGCCGGGGCACCGGCAATCTGCTGGTCAACGAAGCTGCGCTCGACAAGCTCCAGGCGCTGCGCGATCGGGTTGGCAAGCCGCTCATCGTCCGTTCGGCCTACCGCAGTCCGGCGCACAACCGGGCCGTCGGCGGCGCGACGCGCTCGAAGCACATGGATGGCGCGGCTTTCGACATCGCCATGGCGAACCACGACCCGGTGGCGTTCGAGGCCGCGGCGCGCGAGGTCGGATTCCTCGGCTTCGGCTTCTACCCACGCTCGGGCTTCATCCATGTCGACCTGGGGCCCGCACGGCAGTGGGGCGATCGCTTCCCGGTCCGGGCGACGGCATTTGCAGCCGAGACGCCGCCCGCACGCGAAGTGCTTGCCGAGAGCCGCACCATGAGGGGCGGCGGGGCTGCCGGAGCGGCGACGCTCGGTGCAGCCGGGGTCGAGGTGGCGCAGAGCGTCCTGACCGAGACCCAGAGCGCCGTCCTGCCGCTCGTGCCATATCTCGACACGCTGCGCTGGGTGTTCATCGCCGTGGCGCTCGCCGGCGTTGCTGTGACGATCTACGCCCGCATCGACGACTGGAAGCAGGGGCGTCGATGATCACCGCTCTGTTCACCGGGATCGCCGCCGCCCCTTGGATGCGAGCGGCCCTGCGCTACGGCGCCATCGCAATTGCGGTGTTCCTGTTCCTGCTCTCACTCCGGCGCTCCGGCGAGCGTGCGGGACGGCTGGCGGAACGCCTCGAAACCAAGGAGAAGATCCGATCACGGTTCCCGACCGGATCAGGCCGTGCGTGCCGGTGGTCTGATTCAATGTGGGCAGCTTGCTCAAGCCATCTTTTGTTCTAGTCGGTGCTTGCGCTTTTCCCAATCGGGTAGAACGCGGTCCAAAAGCTCGAAGAACTCCGGTCCGTGATGTGGCACCGCGATGTGGCAGAGCTCGTGCGTGATGACGTAGTCGATGGCATCCATAGGCGCCTCGATCAGCCGGCGATTAAGCAGCAGGCGAGATGCCGGCGACATCGAACCCCAACGCTGCCGAAGCTGGCGGACGATCAAGCCCTTGGGGCGAAAGTCTTCAGGGGCCGGGAAACGCAAAAGATTGACTTCCAGGCGCTCGGCGAATTTTGCATGAGCGCGCTGCCGATACCAATGCTCGACAAGCTCCCGGGTGACCTCGGTTCGCTCGGGTCTGTGCGTTTGTACGATGATGAAGCCACGGACTAGCTTCACCGTCGCCTGGACGTGGGGCACTACTTTCAACCGATACTGGCGTCCGAGATAAAGATGGGTCTCGCCCGCCACATACTGGCGATCCGGAGTGCGCGGAAGGAACTGGACGAAATACCGCTGTTGACGCCGGATCCACGCAGCGCGCTTGCGCACCTTCTCCTCGATCGCGACCAGCGGAGCATCCTGCGGGGCAGCGACGACAACGGAGGCATCCGGCTCGACAGCGATTTCCAGTGTCGTCCGTTCACGGCGCACGATGGCGAAGTCGATTCTGTGTTCACCGTACTGGACGCTGTGTCGTTCGGTCTTCATCCCGGAAACCGCGCTCGTGCGAGATCCATGATCTTGAGCTCAAGGTCGTCCATCACCTCGACAGGCAACTCGATGCCGCGTTCGTCGCGAAGGACGTCGAAGAAATAGTCATCGATGGCGTTGCGCATCTTGTTCTGAGCGATGTCGTTGGACCAGACATCGACGATGTGATGGGACTTGATGATGTCGATGATCGTGAGCGCTATGGCGGCAACGTCGTCCCCCTCGATCGGTTTGCCATCATCAGTCGCGAGAGCGCCTTCAAGTATCCCGAAAAACGCCTGCCCATCGTCGTTGCCCTTGATCGCATCCGGCACCTCGCGCCCCCGGTCCTTGCGCGCGACCTTGCTCGCCAGATCGACAACGTTCTTGAGGTAATCCCGCTCGGAAATCCGTTTGGCCCGATAGTCGCGGATGGTCTCCTCCAGCAGCTCCGAGAACTTGCGGTAGAAAGTAGGGTCCTCGTCCATCTTTTCGGTGATGGTCCGGCGCGTCGCGCTGGCGATCCGGTCCGCCCTTGATGCCTCGGAGACGCCCGTTTCCTCCACCACGGCCTTCAGGGAGTCCGGGTCGTTGATGTTGACCATCTCGATGATCGTTTCGGCCGGCATGGCAACCACATGGTCGTCGAGCAGCTTCTGGATCTTCGGCTCGAACTCCTTGACGTCGATGGTCTCCTGGTAGCGCAGCTGAACCGAGCGCCGCAGTTCGGAAAACTGCTTCCAGTCCCGCTTCATGGCGTCGATCTTCGCCTCGTCGAAGACGTCGAAGAGCTTGTCAGACGATAGCGAGATATGGAGGCAGCGGCTGAACGCCTTCAGTCGTTCATAGAATTCCTGCCGGATCGCCTCATCGGCCAGGAACTGTTCGAACTGCTCCATGTCCTTCTTGTTCTTGACCGGCTTGAACAGGTCCCAGAGCTGATCGTGCAGCTGCGGCAGCTTCCGGATTTCCTCGCGCACGTCGTGGACCGTGCCGGCCAGATCGGCGGCGTCAAAGCCCTCGAAGGCGCTGTAGGTCGTCAGCGCCGTGTCCAGTTCGCCCAGCAGACCCTCATAGTCGATGATGAAGCCGAACTGCTTCTCGGTCGCGCCGTCTTCATAGAGCCGGTTCACGCGGGCGATTGCCTGCAGCAGGTTATGTTCGCGCAGCGACTTGCATACATAAAGCACGGTATTGCGCGGTGCATCGAACCCGGTCAGCAGCTTCGAGACCACGATCAGGATTTCCGGATCGCCCGAGCCCTTGAACGCGTCGATGATCTGCCGGGTGTATTCGTCCTCGGTCTTGTACCGGGCCATCATCCGCGCCCAGAACGCACGCACGAGGTCCTTCGATTCCTTATCGACCTCCTCGTTACCCTCGTTATCATCGGGCGGCGAGATGACGATTTCGCTGGTGACGTGCCCGATCTCGTCGAGCACCTCCTTGAAGCGGACGGCTGCTGCCTTGGACGGCGCCACAAGCTGCGCCTTGAACCCCGTGCCTTGCCAGTGCTGGCGGAAGTGCTCCGAGATATCGAAAGCTTTCGCCCGGATAGCCTGGCCCGTCTTCGACAGCGCGTCCATGCGGGAGAACTTGCGCTTCAGGTCGGCTTTCTGGCTGGGGGTCAAGCCCTCGCTGATCTTGTCGAACCACTTGTCGATCACGCCGCCATTGACCTGCTGCTCGACAAGGCGGCCCTCATAGAGGAGCGGCACGACGGCACCGTCAGCGACGGCCTCGTCGATCGCGTATTTGTGGATCAGGCCGCCAAAGGTCGAGAGGGTATTCTTTTCCTTCTTCAGGAGCGGCGTTCCGGTGAAGCCGAGATAGCAGGCCTTCGGCAGCAGCCGGCGCATCCGTGTGGCGAACTGGCTGTGACCGCCATAGCGCCCGGTTTGCGAGCGATGGCTCTCATCAACGAGGACGAACACGTTGGCATCCCCGTCGACATCTTCAGCGGCCCTGGCTGCCGTATCGAACTTGTTGATGATGGTCGTCACGAGCGGTGTCCGGTTACGGATCAACTCGATCAGATGAGCGCCGCTGGTCGCCCGTACGGGTTCGAGCTCACAGGACTTGAAGGTGTCCTTGATCTGCTTGTCGAGATCGTCGCGGTCGGTGACGATCAGAATGCGCGGATTGGGAATGGCCTTATCGAGCGCGAGGGACCGACCCAGCATCACCATGGTCAGCGACTTGCCAGATCCTTGGGTGTGCCAGATCACGCCACCCTTGCGGCGGCCGTCCAGATTGAACTGGCGGACGCGTTCGACAGCCTTGCGGATCCCGAAGAACTGCTGGTGGCGCGCGACCTTGCGTGCGCCGCCATCGAACACAGTGAAGCGACGGACCAGGTCCAGCAGCCGTTCCGGCCGGCACAGCGCGTGAATGGTGCGATCCTGCGCCGTAATGGCGCGCGGGCCTTCAGCCGCCAGCGCCTCGAAATGGGCGCGCGCGAAGGCGAAATCGCCCGAGAAGACCGCGTCGGCCTCCGCCGCTGTGAGAGGGCGATTGGCCAGCGGATCGATGGTCTCGTCCCGGTCTTCCTCATCCCGCCACGTCTGCCAGAACTGCCGCGGCGTGCCCACGGTGGCGTAGCGCGCCTCGACACGGTTCATCACCATGAGAAGCTGCGCGAAGTGGAACAGCTGCGGAATGTTGTCTTCGTTCTGATAGCCGATCAGCTGACTACCGGCCTTCTTGAGGCTCTCGGTTGGCCGCTTGTTTTCGATCACCAGAAACGGGATGCCGTTCACGTAAGCGACGATGTCGCACCGCTTGGTCTGGGTGCTGGCCGTGCGCTCGACGGAGACTTCGGCTGTCACGTGATAGACGTTGTTCGCTGGTCGCTCCCAATCGATGTAGCGGAACGAATAGGATTTCGAGTCCCCCTGGATCGTCTTGGTGATGGTCGTGCCGAGGACGAGGGTGTCGTAGATGTCCTGATTAGTCCCGCGCAGGCCCTTTTGCCGGTCGGGCGTGGGCTTCAGCCGGCGAATGGCCTCATGCGCATCCTCGAGGTCGAAGGGATACTCCCGCCCCCGATGAGTAAAGCTGTTGATTTTCAGGAGCTGGTCGGCAAGGACGTCGTCAAGCACCACGTTGCGTAGTCGACCGCCGCGAAGTCGCACAGCCTCAGCTTGGGACAGGGGCTTGAACCCCAACGCCACTAGGAGCTGAAGAGCGGGGATCTGGGACTGGTGTTTCTCCGCAGCGTCGAAGGTCATCGCGCTCCCTCCGAGAACAGCCCGGACAGTGCCGCGCGCGCCGCGACCGCGTTGATGTTCGCCTTGATGATGCGGTCCAGTTCACTTCCATCCGTGTAGATCGCCGGCACAGCGCAGTGGACCCGGCCATCCTTGTTGTAGTTGTCGGCCTTGCGGCGCGCGCCCTTGGTGTGGGGCTTGAATACTGCTACCGAAAGGCCACCCTGTTCTTTAACCAGTCGAAAGCATGGGATGTCGGTCGAGCCGTCGCCAATGAACACCATGTTCTCGAACGGCACGGGCCGATCACGCTTTTCGACGAACTGGTTGACCTTGCTATTGTCGCTCAGGTCGAAGGCGCCCTTGTTGATGCGGAACAGGTACTGCGTCTTGGTTGTGTAGTTCACGGCGAGCGCAGGCCAGGCGGCGACACCATTCTGGTCGAACATGAACTTCGACGCATAGACTTGGGCGAACTTGGAAGCGATCGGTGTGCCCGCGAAGATCTCTGCGTTCCCGGATGAGACGAGGTAGTGCTGGATGCGGACACCTTGCGCCCTGCCATAGCCGCTAATGCGGTCGAACCATTCTTCGACCCCGTCGAACAGCTGGATCGCCTTGCCCCGCGCCTTGAAATCATCGCGCCGCACCGGAACGCCTGCGGCGGCGGCTTTGCGCAGCATCAGGTTCATGTAGACGAGCACTTCGTCCGCCTGATGCTCCTTGGTCAGGCGCTTCACCTCGGCCCAGAAATCCTTCGGTTTCATGCCGATATCAGGCAGGAACTGGTGTTCCTGCATGTTGCCGTCCGCCAGCGTGCCGTCAAAGTCGTAGGCGATCGCCATCTCGATGTGTTTTTTGGCCATGCGCTTCTCCTTCAGACAGCGACGCGCCATTCGCCCGTCAGCAGCTTCTGCATCAGGCCGCGTTTCTGGCGGGTAAGAAGGCCGATCTCCGCCTCGATGGCGGTGAGTTCGGCCTGCGATGTTTCCACCACCTCGGCGATGGCGGATTGTTCGGCGGGGTCCTTCGGCAGAAGAAGTTTGCCTTCAAGAAAGCGGCGATTGGTGATCGCGATGGTGTTCTTGGCGCCTTTTTGCACCAGCGGGTGCAGGTAGTTGCGCACCGCTACGGGAGACTCGAACAGGGCGTCGAGGATGACACCGAGCGCGCGGGTCGCGGGCGTGAACACCCCGTAGAGCGGCGAGACGATCACCTCTGCAGAGATTTTGCTCTGCTTGATGATGCCGAGCGGGAAGTCTCCGGTCGGGCTCTTGGTGTAGACGATATCGCCCGGCAGGACGCGATTGTAATGGCCGGTTTCAGCGGCGGCGAAGGACCGGCCGAGGTGCTCGATCTGATTGATCAGGCCCTTGTGGACCGACACGGAAAAGACCTCCTCCGCGCCGGTGCCTTGCAGGCCGTGTTCGGTCAGCACCTCGCCGAGAGCGACTTCGCGCCATTCGCCCGTGTAACCAGGCAGCCGCGTGCGGCCCGTGAACAAATGAGTGCGCATCCAGATGCGACGTTGAAGATTCGCCGCCCGCAGCGCCTCCAGCTTCTCGATGGCCTCGTCCCATGTTCGCAGGATTTCAGCGATCTTCCGCTGTTCGGGGAGCGGGGGGAGCGGGAGCGGTGTCGATTTCAATAGATCAGTATCGAGCCGACCCGTGCCGTGCCCGGCGCTATCAACATGCCGAAGAATGTCGGACTTTCTGGCGATGAGAGCGAACGCAAGATACTCGCTGTCGACACCCTCCTTCGCTACGAGAGCCTTGATGTCCTGATTGAAGGTCACGGGCCCGTCGCACAGCACTACCGGCAAGTCCTTGAATAGGCCCATCCCACGCACAAGCACCAAAACGCTTCCGGCGGGGACGACTCGAACGGTATTGGCACCCTCCTCGGTTAGGCTTTCACCCACCCCATTTAGGCGCATGGCCTTCATGTCCTTGACGGTCACCCACGGGATCGGCCCACCCCAAAAAGATGACCGCTCCTTATTTGGCGTGCCTCCTGAGTGAAACGTTGCTAATTCGGAGAGCGCGACGCTTTTCCAACCCTCAAGCATCCTCGCCCCCCTTCTTCTTCCGCTCCTTGGCGGCCTTCTCCATCTCCTCCAGCTGCGCAATATCGGCCTCATCCGCCGCCAGCGCCTCGGCAGCGCGGCGGCTGGCGTCGAACACCTCGAACCGCTCGACGGCCAACTTCTGCGCCACGTCCATCCGCAGCCGCCCGGCATGGGTCAGCACGTCGCGCTCGTTGAAGGACAGGAAGGCGTCGAGCTTGTCGGCCCACTCGGCCATGGTCACCGGCCGGCGCCGCCGCGCCTGGTCCTCGGCGTAGTCGAGATACATCACGACGATGCGGTTGAGCTCCTCGACCTCCTCGGCCTTGAGGTAGTTCTTGGCGGTCCCGACGTCGCCCTTGCGCACGACCGAGCCTTTCCAGCTGGTCAGGCCCATGTTGGGCGCCGCCGGGTCGCTGCGGCTTTCGATCAGTTCGGCGGCCGTCTTGCCCGTGACCGCCCAGAGCATCTTGTTCTGCACCTTCTTGAAGAAGGCCTGCGCCTGCTCGGAATTCTTGTCGTAGTCGACGGCGGTTGCGTAAAGATCGCGCACCTTCTGGTAGAACCGCTTCTCCGAGGCGCGGATGTCCCGGATGCGGGCAAGCCACTCGTCGAAATAGTCCCATTGCTCGGCCTGTTTCAGCCGGGCGTCGTCCATCGCGAAGCCCTTGACCAGGTATTCGCGCAGGACGGTGGTGGCCCAGCGGCGGAACTGGGTGCCCCTCGGGGAGCGGACGCGGTAGCCGACCGCCAGAATGGCGTCCAGATTGTAGACCTTCGTGCGGTATGCCTTGCCGTCCGCTGCAGTTGTCAAGGATTCCTTGACAACTGATTCCGCCGCCAGCTCCCCCTCGGACAGGATGTTGTTGATGTGCAGGCTGACGTTCTGCTTGGAGGTGTCGAACAGCTCCGCCATCTCCAACTGGGTCAGCCAGACCGTCCCGTCGATGGCCCGCAGGCCAATGGTCGCGGCGCCATCATCGGTGTTGTAAAGGATCAACTCGCCCTCAGACATCGACGCCCAGCTCCTTCAGATAGCCAGCCATCTTGCCCCGCACCTCGGCCAGCTCGGCCTCGATTGTGTTGATTTGCTTCTGCAGGGCGGCGACGTCGATTTCCTCCTCCGGCTCGAAGGTGTCGACGTAGCGGGGGATGTTGAGGTTGAAGTCGTTCTCGGCGATTTCTTCCGGGCTGGCGCGGTGGGAATATTTCTCGATCTCCGCCCGCGACGCGTAGGTTTCCAGCACCTTGTTGAGATGCGCCTCGTCCATCACGTTCTGGGTCTTGCCCGGTGTGAACTCCTTGCTGGCGTCGATGAACAGAACGTCGCGCCGGTCCTCGTTGATGCCGCCCTGTTCGCGGGAGCGGTCAAAGACCAGAATGGCCACCGGAATGCCTGTGGTCGTGAAGAGGTTGGCGGGCAGGCCCACCACCGCGTCGAGCAGGTTCTCCTCGATCAGCGCCTGGCGGATACGCCCCTCGGCCCCGCCCCGGAACAGCACGCCATGCGGAACGATGACGGCTACTCGGCCGCTCTGACGCCTGGCGATCTCGATCATGTGGGTGATGAAGGCGTAATCGCCCTTGGATTTGGGCGGGATGCCGCGCCAGAAGCGGTTGAACTGGTCAGTGTCCGCGTTCTCCGCGCCCCACTTGTCGAGGCTGAACGGGGGATTGGCCACGACCACGTCGAACTTCATCAGGTGATCGCCCTCGACCAGCGCGGGGCTGTTGAGCGTGTCGCACCATTCTATCCGCGCGGCGTCCTTGGCATGGAGGAACATGTTCATCCGCGCCAGCGCCCAAGTCGCGCCGTTCACTTCCTGGCCGTAGAGGGCGAAGTTCTCGGACCCCACTTCCTCGGCTGCACGGATCAGCAGCGATCCGGAGCCGCAGGCCGGGTCGCAGATCGTGTCGCCCGGCTTCGGCGCCGCCAGTTTGGCGAGCAGGCGGGAGACGGCAGAGGGCGTGTAGAACTCGCCGGCCTTCTTGCCTGCGTCCGAGGCAAAGCGTGAGATCAGATAGATGTAACACTCGCCGATGATGTCCTCGGTCACCCGGCTGGGGCGCAGGTCAAGCGCGGGCTTGGCGAAGTCCTCCAACAGGTTCTTGAGCCGCCGGTTCCGGTCCTTCACGCGCCCGAGGTTGGCTTCAGAGTTGAAGTCGATGTTGCGGAACACGCCTTCAAGCTTGGCGCGGTTGGCGTCTTCGATCCGTTCCAGCGCGATGTTGATCCGCTCGCCGATATTGGCCTCGTTCCGCGCTTCGTAAAGATCGTAGAAGCTGGCGCCCTCCGGCAGAACGAAGCGCTCGCGCTCCAGCCGCCGCCGGATCCGGGTTTCATCCCTGCCATACTGTTTGCGGTAGGTTTCGAGGTGGTCGTTCCAATGGTCGGAGATGTACTTCAGGAACAACATCACCAGGATGTAGTCCTTGTACTGTCCGGCATCGACGACGCCCCGGAAGGTGTCGCAAGCAGCCCAGGCCGTCTGGTTGACCTGTTGTTGGGTAAGCTGGTCGCTCATTGGGGCGTCTTTCCTTTCCTCGTTCTGGTGCGCATCCTGCTCGCTCGCTCGACGAGGATCAGGCTCATCGTCTTTCTTCGCGTCTCGGCGGCGAGCTGGGACAGCTCCCGCTCTCTTTCGGCCAACGCATCGACGGCGATGATTCTTCTCTGTGTCTCGATGTCTGGGACGTCGAGTTCGAGGTCGTCGAGGCTGGATCGGGGTATCATCCGGATGTTCGTGCCGCGTGCCGCAACGTCGAAGTGACGCTGCGCCGGGGGCTGATTGATCGCCCACGCCAGAAACTCAGGCGTCACAACATCCAGGTTCGGGCGCAGCACCATCAAAGGGAGTACCGCAAGGGCAGGCTCCTGCAGACGCTCGTCCAAGGCGGAGGCCGTGTTTCGCTCACCCCGCGATCGGAACACAACGTCACCGGCGCGAACGAAATACCGGTCGGCCAGGCCGTCCAACTGGACGCGGGTGAGGCGCTCCGGATCGACGAGGCCGTCGGGGGAGATGTCCCGCAACTGGATTGCGAGCACGCCCCCGGTGGCCGTCGGCTCCAGTCTGCCGCGAGCGGTATAGCCGGTGTGGATGGTGCAGGCGTCAGCGAGGCGCATCGAAATCCTCTGTAACTATCGCTACAGAAGGTAGGCGCGCGCAAGCCTGCTGTCAATGTCAAAATTCGCTGTAGGAGCGTCTACTGCGTATTGGGTCTATGTGTGCCAATTCGGTGGCGGCTCGGTCTCTGACTGAAAGGCAGCTGCTCAATCGAGAGAGTGCCCGCCGAGTTGTGCGCGATTATCCCAAGGATTGCCTGAGGTTTTGCGCCACCGCGTCCGCCGCCATCCGCACCGGCTCGGCGGCGAGGTGGGCGTAGCGGGCCGTGGTCTGGACCTGCGTGTGGCCAAGGAGCTTGCCGATCATCGGCAAACCCTGACCCGCGGCCACGGCCGTGGACGCGAAGGTATGGCGCAGGTCATGGATGCGCACGTCCTTGACGCCGGCGCGGGCGCGCACGCGCTGCCAGAAGGGCTGGAGATCGCTCAGGCGCTTGCCTGGAAGGGTGCCGAAGATGACCCACGGGTTACCTTCGATGCGCTGGGCGTCTCGGAGCAGATCGACGGCGGGCTGGCCGAGATGGACGACCTTGGCGCCGGACTTGGAATCCGGCAGGCGCAGGACGCGCTCGGCCAGATCGACGTATGCCCATTTCAGCGTCATGATCTCGTTCAGCCGACAGCCAGTCAGTATGAGCAGGCGGGCGGCGAGGATCGCCGAGGGCAGTTCGATCCCCTCCGCCTCCATCTCGCGCAGCACCTCACCGATCCGGCGCAGTTCCGCCGCGCTGAGGAACCGCTCGCGCTTCTCCTCGGGGTACTTCCGGATGTGCTTTCGCGGGTTGGTGCCGTCCGGACGCAGGCCCCACATCTCGGCGAGGCTGAACATCTTCGAGACCACTTCGAGGCAACGGTTCGCCTGATAGGGGATGTGGCGGAGGTCGTGGTGGAACTTCGCCACGTCCGCCCGGGTGATGCCGGTGACCGTCAGCTGCCCGAGCGCGGGCAGGATGAAGCGTTCGAGGTTCCGGCGATACTCCTTGGCCGTGCTCGCCTTGACGCGGATCGCGATGTGTTCCCTGTCGAACCGCTCGGCCAGCTCCTTTACCGTGATCGCCTTGCGCCCCGCGTCCCGCTCGGCAGCGGGGTCCTCGCCGTTGCGCGCGGCGGCGACGATGGCGATGGCGCGGTTTCGCGCCTGCTCGCAAGTCAGGACCGTGCTGGGCCCGAGGCTGATCCGCCGGGACCGGCGTCCGGCGCGATACTGGACCACGTAACCCTTGCGCCCGCTCGGCAGCACGCGCAGCCCGAAGCCAGGAATCTCGCTGTCCCAGACGAAGTATTCGGTGGAACGGGCTTCCGCGGCGTCGACGAGGCGTTTGGTGAGCTTGGGCATGGCACTCTTCGATGGATCGTTCTCCGTTCCACAGTGCTGAAGCGCGGGCGACAGTCAACGAACACATTGAAATCGCGAAGAAAAATGAAATGCCTCGCGTTTCCGCGCAAGTCGTTTCGGCGCGCTGGTGCGGGAAATCGACGAGCCCAGCGAATCAGAACGCAGGTTCCGGTCGCCCACTCGCGTTGCTATGGTCTGTGAAAAGAAACGGAGTCCCGATGGCGTCGAAATCCACCCTCAATGCAAAGAACCTGGAGGCGCTCGGCACTGAGCGTCTGGCGCAGCTGCTGATCGAGATCAGCACAGGCGATGCCGCTGCCAAGCGCAAGCTGCGGCTGGCTCTCGCCGGAGCGGAGGGCCCGAGGGAAGCGGCGCGGGAGATCACCAAGCGGCTGACCAGCATTGCAAGGGCGCGGACCTTCGTGAACTGGCAGAACCGCAAGGCGCTGGTGAAGGATCTTCAGACCCAGCGCAGCGCCATAATGGAACAGATCGCCCCACACGATCCTGGTGAGGCGCTGGCGCTGTTGTGGCGGTTCATGGGACTGGCCACGCCGGTGTTCGAACGCTGCGATGACAGCAGCGGCACCGTCATCGATATCTTCCACCAGGCCTGCGCCGATCTGGGCGAGGTGGCCAAGGCGGCAGGTGCTGCGCCGGAGGCGCTGGCGCGGCAGGTTCTCGATGCGTTGCAGGACAACGGCTTCGGTCAGTATGACGGCCTGATCGGCATCATCGCCCCGGCGCTGGGCCCTGAGGGCGTCGCGCATCTGAAGACACTGGTCGAGGAGCTTGGACGCACGCCCGTGCCGGTGCCGCCAAAGAGCGAATGGCAGGCCGTCGGCTGGGGCAGCGGCGGTACGCGCTATGCCCATGAGATGGAAGAGCGCGCTCGGCAGAGTACTGTCGAAATGGCGCTGAAGGACATCGCCGACGTACAGGGCGACGTCGATGGCTTCATCGCGCAGTACGATCCCAAGACCCGCAAGGTGCCGAAGATCGCGGCCGAGATCGCACAGCGCTTGCTGGCGGCCGGCAGGGCAGGGGACGCGCTTGGCTTCATCGAGCGGGCCGAGGTGGACCAGGCGCGCTGGATCCCGCCCGAGTGGCAGGACGCCCGGTTGGCTGTGCTGGAGGCGCTTGACCGGAAAGACGAGGCGCAGGCATTTCGCTGGGCATGTTTTGAGCACGACCTGTCAGGTGAGCACCTGCGGGCCTATCTGAAGCGTCTGCCGGATTTCGAAGACATCGGGGCCGAGGAGCGGGCGATGGCGCACGCCATGGCCTATCCGAGCCTTCTTCACGCCCTGCAGTTCTTCCTCGACTGGCCGGCACTGGATCGGGCCGCCGAGCTCCTCGAGGCCCGACATGACGAGATCGACGGGGATCACTACGAGTATCTCGTCCCCGCGGCGGATGCCCTGTCAGAGCGTCATCCGCTGGCCGCGACGCTGGTGCTCCGCGCGATGATCGACTTCACGCTCACCAAATCCCGGGCGAAACGGTATCGCTATGCCGCCGAGCACCTCGCCAGCTGCGCGCGGCTCGCGGGCGACATCCCGGACTTCGGTGCGTTCGAGACGCACGACGCCTATGTCGCCCGACTGAAGGAGGAACACGGCAGGAAGTTCGGCTTCTGGTCGCTCACCGCCGCCTGATGGTCGTGCTACCGGAAAATCAGGTCACGGCCCCTTGGAAGCATTGTGGAAGCACGAGGCCGAAAAACGCTGCGCAATCCCGACAGATCGTGCGAAGCGGGGCCTCGCCTCCGGGATCGGCAAGTGTCGGAAACTGCGCAAGAACTCGCGGTTCCGAGTGATTGTTCATGGTTCGTTCGACACGACTCATAACCTGAAGGTCACAGGTTCAAATCCTGTCCCCGCAACCAACTCACCAAACTCTCACATCACACCACAGCACCCCAAGGATCTCCCCAGGCGCTTTTTTTTGAACCGGCGCGTCGGTCGCCTTCTCAGGACCGCGAGAGCGCGCCAGCGCGGGCCTCCGTCAGGCGGGCACCTTGGTGCCGTGCTGTGCCAGATAATGGCCGACGAGCTTCGGCGGCCGCGGCGGGAATTCCACCACCTCGACGACACGGAAATATTCCGAATAGGCGATCTTCCAGCCGTCCGCCCGCCGCTCGTAGCGATCGCTGTAGATCGCGGTGCCGTAGATCAGCTCATTGGTATGATATTTGTAGACCACGTCCTGCAGGTACCAGCGGCCTTTGGCGTTGGTCTCGTCGATGATGTCGATCTCGGGATGATGGCCCTGGTGGGTTGCCGCCATCTGCGTGCTGAAGCTCTGGCTGATCATCTCGACGAACTCATCCCGATTCGAGGCGAAGAATTCGTAGGAGCTGCCGACATAATGGGCGGAGAACTCCGGCGTCAGCAGCTCGCGGAACTCGTCGAACTCGGCCGTGTCCATCGAGCGGAAATAGGCGTAGCGCAGCCGCTTGATCGCCTCGATGTCCTTGAGGATGCGCACGTCGCGCGCGAGCTGCGCGAAGGCTTCAGGGTCAATGTCGTTCATCGGATGTCCTTTCGGCGGCGTCGATCGGCGGCCGCGCGGTCTGCCGCGCCGGTCCCGCGACGGTGAGGCTAGGTGGAGCGGGCATAGCCGGCAATCGCTTCGGTATGTCGAGGATGGCCGGCTTGCCACTTCTGGCCGGCGCCGCGCGGTTCGGCCATTTTCCACCACAAAAGGTGCGGCGATGCGAACGGAGCACGCTTGCTTCATCGCGCCAGCCTGCCATGCTCGCTCCGACGTGGCGGGCGGGAAGAAACCATGATCATCGAGCAGATCCCCTTCGACGAGCGCGGCGCCATCCCTCTCCATCGGCGCCGCAAGGGATCGACCGATCTTGCCATGGCAAGCTTCGCCGCGCCGCTCTACCGGATCATCGAGGGGGGCTATCTCTCGCCAGGAACGACCAACGCCCATCTGGTGACCACATCCGAGGGCGATGCGGTGATCAGCACCGGCCTCGCCGTCGAAGGGCCGATCCACCGCGGCAAGTTCGACGCGGTGAGTCGCGCGCCCGTCCGGTATATCGTGCTCACCCAGGCGCATCTCGATATCGTTGGCGGCACCAATGCCTTCAAGGGGCCGGAGAGCCAGGTGATCGCGCACCGCGCGAGCCCCGCCTGTCAGGCCGACGACGTTCGCATCCAGGGCTTCCGCAACCGTCGCAATCCCCGCTTCTTTCCGAACGAGGTGCAATCGCTCAACGAGGCCGATGCTGCGGCGATGGCTGCGGGCATGCAGTCAGTCTATACCACGGTCACGCCGGACGTGGCGGTGGACGACGTCCATCGCTTCAGCCTCGGCGGCGTGGATTTCGAGGTGATCGCGCTGCCGGGCGGCGAGACGCTCGATTCGCTCGCCGTCTGGCTGCCGCAGCAGCGCATCCTCTTCACCGGCAACGCGATGGGGCCGCTGTTTCCGCACATGCCCAATCTCCACACCATCCGTGGCGATCGGCCGCGGCCGGTGCTGCCCTATATCGCCACCTACCAGCGTCTCCTCGATATCGCGCCGGACATATTGGTGACCGGCCATTTCAACCCGATCCGCGGCCGCGATTTCATCTGCGAGGAGCTCACCCGGCTGCGCGATGCCGTGCAATATGTGCATGACGAGACGGTCCGCGGCATGAATGCGGGCAAGAGCCTCGATCGGCTCAAGCGCGAGATCCGCCTGCCGCCGGAGCTGGAGGTCGGCCAGGACTATGGCACGGTGATCTGGGACGTGGAGGCGATCTGGTACGGCTATGCGGGCTGGTTCCACTATCGCTCGACCACCGAGCTTTACGACGTGCCGGCGCATGGCGTCTATGCCGAGATCGCGGCGATAGCGGGGCCGGCGGCGCTCGGCCGCCGTGCCGGCGTGCTGGCTGCGGAGGGCAAGCCGCTTGAGGCAATCCATCTCGCCGAGATCGCCCTGGCCGGCGATCCGACGCAGCGCGAGGCGCTCGCCGCCTATCTGGCCGCCCATGAGGCGCTGCTCGCCGCCGCGCCGCCGCGTAACCGCTGGTACCAATATTGGCTGAAGGGCGAGATCGAGGCGACCCGCGGCAAGCTCGCCGCCGCAGCCTCCCTGGCCTGAAGGAAAAAGATATGGCAGCACAGCCAAAGACGATCATCGAGGACATGCGCTCGCCGCGGCTGACCCCGTTGCAGGCCGAAGCGCTCGCCGCCGCGGCGGCGAACCCGGTCACGATCACGCCCGAGACCGTGCTGGAGGCGGCGCGGGCGGAGACCGGCCTTTCCGATTTCGGCGATCCGGGCTTCCGCATCCGCCTGAAGCTGTGGTGCGATGCGGTGAACGCCGAGCGGGATCTCACCCATCTCGCGCGCGCTGGCACCTATGCCGATATGGTGCGCTTCGCCGCGAACCGGCTGCGGGTGGAGGATGCGATCCGCCGCCATCCGGAAATCCTGTCGATCGAGATCGATCGTCCGCTGATCGTTGCCGGCCTGCCCCGCTCGGGCACCACCTATCTACAGAACTTTCTCGGCGCCGACGATCGGCTGCGCTCGCTGCCTTATTGGGAGGCGCTGCGCCCCGTGCCGGCAGACGCGCGGGAGAATGGGGATCCGGCCACGGATCCGCGTTATGCCAAGGCGGCAGAGAGCTGGGCGCAGATGGACACGATGCTGCCCTATATCAAGGCGGTGCACCCCTTCGACCCGGACCACATTTCCGAGGACATCGAGCTGCAGTGCATCGATTTCGGCAGCTACTATCTCGAGTGGGGCGTGCCCAACCCGATCTGGCCGGATCATTATTGGAGCACCGACCAGACTCCGGTCTACCGCTACATGAAGCGCGTGCTGCAGGTGCTGACATGGGTGAAGGGCCCCAACCGGTGGCTGCTCAAATGCCCGCAGCACATGGAGCAGCTGCCGGCGCTGCGGGCGGTCTTTCCCGATGCCACCTTCGTGCTCAATCATCGCGACCCGATCGCCTCGATCGCCTCTGCGATCACCTCGCTCGCCTATTCCTCCCGCGTCCGTGTCGAGCGGGTCGATCCCGATGCCATCGCCCGCTACTGGATCGATCGCTATGAGAGGCTGCTCCGCGCCTGCGTGCGCGATCGCCGCGCCATTCCGGAGAGCCGTTCGGAGGATGTCTATTTTCACGATCTGCTGGCCGATCCGATGGGCATCGTCACGCGCATCTACGCCAAGGCGGACCTGCCGATCGACGATCGGCTGCAGGCGCGCATGTCCGCGTTTCTCGACGACAACAAGCGCGGCAAGCATGGCGCGCTCGACAATGATTTGCAGCGCGATTTCGGCCTCGATCCGGCCGAGGTGCGGCAGCGTTTCCAATTCTATCTCGATCGTTTTCCAGTGCAGGTGGAGGTGAAATGACGCTTCCGACCAGAATCGCCCAGCTCGGTGCGGTGATGCAGCTCGCCTTCGTGCCGGCGGATTTCGATGCCACGCTGCGCTTCTGGATCGAAACCATGGGCGCCGGGCCCTTCTATATACTGTCGGGCTATGATCCGGATTGGACGCGCTATCGCGGCGCGTTGACCCGTCCCGATCTGGAGATCGCGCTCGGCCACTGGGGCGACATGCAGATCGAGATCATCCGTCAGCGCAACGATGCGCCGTCGATCTACAAGGAATGGCGCGATCGGGGCGGGGAAGGGCTGCATCACACCTGCATCGTCGTCGAGGATCTGGAGCAGGCGAAGCGGGTCTGCGCCGAGGCCGCCGCCGAGACCATCCTCGGCGGCGCGGGCAACGGCGCCGAATGGTTCTATGTCGATACGGGCGGCGGGCCGGGGACGATCGTGGAGATCATCCGGCATTCGGCCATCACGGCCGGATTGATGAAGATGATCCGTGATGCAGCGGTTGATTGGGACGGCACCGATCCGATACGGCGGAACGAACGCCCACGATAAAGCGAAGGATGCCGCAATGACCGACCTCAGTCTCGTCGATCCCGAACTCCGTCCGGTGCTCGCGACCTTCCCGGTCTTCGCGCTGAGCAAGGAAGGGCTGCCGGCGCTGCGCGAGGGCATGAAGCAGATGCAGGCCGCGCTGCCCGTGCCGGAGGGAGCGCTGCAGCCCGAGGAGCGGTTCGTGCCCGGCCCGGCCGGCGCGCCCGATGTTCGGGTGCTGATCTATCGCCCCCGGGACAAGGCGGGTCCGTTGCCGGCGATCTTCCACATCCATGGCGGCGGCTACGTGATGGGAACGCCGGAGATGATGGCTGCCGAACATCGGGAGCTCGCGCCTGCGCTCGGCTGCGCCATCGTGTCGGTGGATTATCGCCTCGCGCCGGACGTGCAGCATCCCGCGCCGGTCGAGGATTGCTACGCGGCGCTCAAATGGACCTATCAGAACGCGGCCGCGCTCGGCATCGATGCCGAGCGGATCGGCGTCAGCGGCGAGAGCGCGGGAGGCGGGCTTGCCGCGGCGCTTGCGCTGCTCGCGCGTGATCGGGGCGAGGTGCCGCTCGCCTTCCAGCACCTCATCTATCCGATGATCGACGATCGCACCTGCACGACCGCTGATCCTCATCCGCACGCGGGCGAGCATATCTGGACGGCGGAGAGCAACCTCTTCGGCTGGACGTCGCTGCTCGGCAAGGCGCCCGGCGGCCCCGGCGTCGATCCTTACGCTGCGGCAGCACGTGCCACCGATCTCAAGGGGCTGCCGCCCACCTATATCGCGGTGGGAGCGCTCGATCTCTTCCTCGACGAGGACATGGAGTATGCGCTGCGCCTGACGCGTGCCGGCGTGCCGGTGGAGCTCCATGTCTATCCCGGCGCCTATCATGGCTTCCAGGCAGCGCCCGAGGCGCGCGTGACGCTGACCGCCCGGCGCGACAGCTGGGATGCGCTGGCTCGTTTTCTGAAGAGGTGACGTTACGCTCCCCCGCGCCTTCGGGAGGCGAGAGGGGAGCGGGATCACATCCATTGCGCGGCCCTTCTCCAGGCGGGACGCTGCATCGGACATGCGGGCCCGTCCTTCCGTAGGAGAGGGGCCGCCGCCGGGCAGGAAGCGGCGGCGGCCGAGGGGGAAAGGCTCGATCAGCGGGGAATGGGCCAGCTGTCCGCGAAGGGCGCGCCGGCGAACATCGTCCACAGATCGATGAAAAGCAGCACGAACATCGTCATCGCGGTGGCCTGCACGGCGCATTGCCACAGGCTCCACGGCGCCCGGCGCGGCGTCTCGTCCAACCAGAATACGTTCGGGAAGGAAAAGATGAAGTAGAGCGCGTAGCACCAGGAACCGACATAGAGCTGCGTGTGCAGATCGATGTACCAGACGTTCGCATGGCCTGCCGAGGTCATGTAGAAGAAGGTCTCGGCCCAGGCGAAGAAGAAGGCGGTGATCGCCGTCGCGACGGCGAAGGCGATCAGCTGGGTGCCGGTCAGCCGCTCCAGCGTCGCGCCGCCCGAAGAGCCGCCGTCCAGATCGCGCGCGAAATTCACCAGCCGGCGGATCACCACGATGGCGGCGGAATGATAGACGGTGAAGAAGGCCATCGTATTCAGATACATGCCCACCGGGATGCGCTGGTCATGGGCGAGCGCGGTGCGCTGGTTGGGCCCGAGCAGATAGGAATCGAAATAGAGGCTGATCTGCGAGAAATGGTAGCGCATGCCGAGCGTCTCGAAGAAATACTCGGTATGAAAATAGGTCTCGAAGAAGACGATGAAGAATATATAGACCTGAAATTTGAACCACCACTGCTTGTAGAAGGGAAGGCCCGTCTTCCGACGCAGGATCAGCGGCAGGATGATACAGTAGGGAAACCACATCAGCAGATTTTGGGTGACATGCCAGAAATTCCCTACATCCAGCCAACCCATCTGCTGGATTACGGCGTTGTAGGCGAAGAACAGCGGCAGGAAGATCAGGTAGAATTTCTCGCCCCACGCCTTGTCGTCGTTCGGCGAGAACCACTTTCGGCCGGGGCTGAAGCTCCGATATTCGTCCGGATCGGCGGCATAGGCGGTGGTCGACATGCTTCTCCCTTCCTGTCGCGGCAGGGCTCTGAGGGCCCGATGCTCAGGCTGCCGAGCTTAGGCCGGAAGCAGCGATCCGCAACGCGTGCCGATCGCATTTCTCGCAAAAAATACGTTTTCAACAACAAGAGCCGCCACTAGCAATCCGAAACGAGAAGCAGGAGGAGGTTTCCTGCGAACCGAGCGGGAGAGAAGGATGGCGGAGCAGGGCGGACGCGTGGCGATCGTCACCGGCGCAAGCCGCGGGGCGGGCAAGGGCGTGGCGGTGGCCCTGGGCCGTGAGGGCTATACCGTCTATGTCACCGGCCGCTCCAAGGCCGAAGGTGATGCGCCGCTGCCCGGCACGATCTACCGGACGGCGGACGAAGTCACGGAGGCCGGCGGCCGCGGCATTGCCGTGGCTTGCGATCATGCCGACGATGCCCAGGTCGAGAAGCTGTTCCAGCAGGTGGCGGATGAGAATGGCGGCCGGCTCGATCTGCTCGTCAACAATGCGACCTTCATTCACGACGATCTGACCACCGCCAAGCCTTTCTGGGAGAAGCCGACCAACCTCGTGAAGATCTACGATGTGGGCCTGCGTTCCTCCTACATCGCGAGCTGGCACGCCGCACAGCTGATGGTGCCGCGGCGCTCGGGGCTGATGGCATTCATCTCCTCGCCCGGCGCCGCCTGCTACATGCACGGGCCCGCTTATGGTTCGCAGAAGGCGGCGCATGACAAGCTCGCCTTCGACATGGCATTCGATCTGAAGCCGTTCGGAGTCTCGGCCATCGCGCTCTGGCTCGGCGTGCTCAAGACGGAGCGGACGGAGATCGCGCAACGCGAGCATCCCGAGGAATATGAGAAGTTCAAGGGCATCGAGGAGCATCCGGAGTTCACCGGCCGGATCATCCATGCGGTGGCGACGGCTCCAGACCTTGCCGCACTTTCGGGCCAAGCCTTCTACACGTCCGAGCTCGGCATCAAATATGGCGTGACCGATGTCGACGGGCGGCAGCCGATCGTCTTCCGCGAAATGCTGGGCGGCCCGCGCGGCTGGAACAGCGGCGTGGTCTATTGAGCGGAGGCGGCATGGGCAGGCTGGAGGGAAAAGTCGCGCTGATCACGGGCGCGGCGAGCGGGATCGGCGCGGCGACCGCGCGGCTTTTCGCCCGGGAGGGCGCAAGGGTCGTGCTGGCCGACGTCGCGGATGCGGGGCCGCTGGCGGCGGAGATCGGCGACGGCGCGCTCGCCCTGGCGCTCGACGTGCGCCGACGTGATCAGTGGACGACGGTGGTCGAGAAGGCGGTCGCGCATTTCGGTGCGCTTCACATCCTCGTGAACAATGCCGGCATCATGATCTACAACCTGATCGGCGATTATACGGAGGAGGAAATCCGCCGGGTGATCGATATCAACCTTATCGGCCCGATCTTCGGCGTCCAGGCGGTGGCGCCTGCCATCGAGGCGGCGGGCGGCGGGGCGATCGTCAACGTCTCCTCGGTCGATGGCCTGATCGTGCACAACGCGATGGCGCCTTATGCCGCCTCCAAATGGGGCGTGCGCGGTTTCACCAAGGTCGCCGCGCTCGAGCTCACGCATCGCGGCATCCGGGTCAACTCGGTCCATCCCGGCGGCGTGTTCACGGCCCTCTCCAATCCGGACGGCAGCCTCCGCAAATCCGATCTGGACAAGAATCTCGTCCACAATCCGATCCAGCGTCTCGCCTTTCCGGAGGAGGTGGCCGCCGCCATCCTGTTCCTCGCAGGGCCGGAAAGCAGCTACAGCACCGGATCGGAGGTCACGATCGACGGCGGCATGAGCGCGGGACACTATTTCGACTTCCTGCCGGGTACGCCGCCAGCGCCGGGGTGAACGCGCTTTAATCGGACCCGGTCATCCTGAGTGCCTGCCCCGCAGACCGTCGGCCGGCTCGGAGCGCACAGGCATGGGATCAGAGGCTTCCCCGCCACCGCGGCTGCGGCAGGTCGATCGCGGTAAGCAGCCCTGCCGGCGCCTCCACCACCGGCCGCAGCGCATTCACTGCCGCCATCGCGGTCGCGGTGCCGGACGTGTTGGCGCCGCGTGCAGGCGTTCCCGGCGCGAAACTCGGACGCGTCCCAAAGGTGCAGCGCAGTGCGGGATCGCCTTCGATCGTCACCGTCCAGCGCACGTCGCCCTCCATCTCGCCGCTTTTCGGCCAGCCCGGACCCAGATCGAAGGCGACGATCCAGAAGGTCTGCTGCACGATCCGCTCCACACCGCCCGCTATGCCGGCCCAGCGCCAGCGCTGGCCGGCGATGGTGCCAGCCTCGATGCGGCCGGCACCGATCTCGAAGGCTTCGGCCGCGGTGACGAATTCCCGGGTCTGGCGCACCTCGTCCAGCTCCAGGCCGAGGCCGTGGGCGAGCGAAGCGACGGAGGCGGCGAAGAAATCGGTCATCACGCTCATGTCGGTGACGCGGCCGGCGACAATGTCCTCTGGTGTCCTGGCGAAGCCCATCACGTCGAAGAGCATCGCCGGCGAGGAGTAGGTGGAGCAATCGGCATATTCGGTGATCGTCACCGTTTCCCAATCGCGACTGAGCAGCGAAAGGGTGAGCGGCAATATCTCGTCGACGAAGCCGGGATTGACGCCCGAAACGTAGAAGCTGCTCTTTCCGGCGGCGCAGGCCGCGCGCAGTTTCGCCTCCGCTGCCCGGTTGTTCCAGGCCGGATACATGAAGCCGGCGGTGGTGATGACGTTCTTGCCGGAAGCGAGAAAGGCGCAGATATCGTCGAGATCCGGCACCAGCAGCATATAGAGGACGGCATCGGCGGGAGTCGCGACGAGCGATGCCACGTCGCGGGTGGCGATGACGCTGCAATCGGGTGCGCCGACGAAGCTTGCGGCATCGCGCCCCGCATTGTCGGCGCTGTGAACGAGCAATCCGGCAAGCTCCAGATCAGGGCGCTCCAGAATGGCGCCGAGCGCCTGCTTGCCGGCGATGCCGGTTCCGCACTGGATGATTTTCAGCGATGCTGGCATGGCCGGTATCCTTCAGCGGGAGGATGAAAAGGATGAGGATCGAGGAGCTTACGCTGGCCGGGGCCGCGCGGCTGCTGGAGGCGGGAGAGACGAGCTCGGCGGAGCTCACGGAGCAGGCGCTGGCCCGCATCGATGCGCTGGACCCGCGTCTCAGGGCGCATACCCATGTGCTGCACGAGAGCGCCCGCGCCGAGGCCCGGCGTGCGGACGAGGAGCGCGCCGCCGGGCGCATGCGCGGGCCGCTGCATGGCATTCCGGTCGGCATCAAGGATCTCATCGATATAGCCGGCTACCGCACGGGGGCGGGGATGATCGTGCGGGAAGGCCATCGTGCCGGCAAGGATGCGACGGTCGTCCGTCGGCTGCGGGAGGCGGGCGCGGTGATCGTCGGCAAGCAGCAGCTCTCCGAAGGCGCGACTGCCGAGCATCATCCCGCGATCGATCCGCCACGCAACCCCTGGTCGGCCGATCACTGGACGGGCATCTCCTCGTCCGGCACCGGCGTCGCGGTGTCGGCTGGCTACTGCTTCGCCGCGCTCGGCACCGATACCGGGGGATCGGTCCGCTTCCCGGCCGCGGCTTGCGGCATCACCGGCTTCAAGCCGAGCTATGGCCGGGTGAGCCGCGCCGGGCTGGTACCGCTGAGCCAGAGCTTCGATCATATCGGCCCGCTCGCCCGCACAGCCGAGGACGCCGAGCTCGTGCTGTCCGTGATTGCCGGCCGCGACGCCGAGGACCCCACCAGCCTCGCCGATCGCTACGTGCCGCAGCCGGCGGAGGTCGGCGGAATGCGTATCGGCATCGATCCGCGCTGGTGCCGCGAACGGATCGAACCTCCCGTCGCCGCCGCGCTCACGGCGGCGGAAGAGGTGTTCCGGGAGCTCGGCGCCGAGGTCGTCGAGGTGGAATTCCCCACCACCGAAGCGGTGATGAGCATCGGCATCGCCCTGATGCTTGCCGAGCAGATCCTCAACCATCGGGAAAGCTGGCCTTCGCGTCGCAACGACTACGGGCCGGCGCTCGCAGCCAATCTGGATGCGGCGCCGATGCTCACCGCCGAGGCGGTGACGCGCGCCGGCCTTGCGCGGGACGATTTCCGGGGCTCGGTGGAGGCGCTGTTCGCGGAAGTCGACCTTTTCCTCTGCCCGGTGATGCCGATCGCGGTGCCGAGCCTCGCTCGGATTCGCCAGCTGCTCGATGACATGATGAGCTTCGGCGACCGCGTCGCGCGCTACACCATCCCGTTCGATGCATCGGGCAGCCCCGCGATCAGCCTGCCTGCCGGCTTCGACGAGGCCGGGCTGCCGTCCAGCATCCAGCTCGTCGGTCCGATGCGCGGCGATGCACGCGTGCTGGCGGCGGGCAAGGCCTATCAAAGCATCACCGGATGGCATCTCAGGCGGCCGGCGCTCTAGCACCCCTCCCGGGAGGGCGTTGCGAAATCTACCGTCGGGAGGCGCTGATTCCTTTTCGCGGCGGCGCCATGAAGGGCAGGGGCTGTTCCCGAGCCGCCTCAGCACAGCGCCGGCCGCATCGCCGCTTCCAGTCCGCCATCGGCGAAGACGAGCTGCCCGCTCATATAGCTGTTCGCCTCGCTCGCGAGGAAGGCGAACAGCTCGGCGAGCTCGCACGCGCGGGCGGTGCGGCCCATCGGGATGGCGGCGATCATCGCCGGCACCTGCGGATTTTCCATGGATGCGGCCTGCATCGGTGTTTCGACGAGGCCGGGGCACACCGCGTTGAGCAGGATTCCGGCGCGCGCCCATTCCGGGGCGACGCGGCGCACCCAATGGCCGATGGCACGTTTGCTCACCGCATAGCCGGTGCCGTCGAGCCGATCACCCACCTCCTCGCCGCGATCGACCGCCTCGCCGAGGCCCGACGGTGCGCCGACCGCGACCGCCAGCGAGGCGGTGACCACCGCCCGCGGTGCTGGCGACCTGGCCAGCAGTGGACGCAATCCGTCGAGCGTCCGGATCGCGCCATGATAGTTCACCGCGAGGCAGAGCGCGTCCGGCTGGAGCACACCGGCATTGGCGATCACCGCGTCGACGCCGTCCGGGGCGAGAGCGGCCACGGCGTCCGCCATCGCCGCGCAGCCCTCCGCGGAAGCGAGATCGGCGGTCACGTCCGCGTTCCCGAGATCGACTCCGATCACCCGTTCGCCGCGCCTGCGGAGCAAATCCGTGATGGCGCGCCCGATTCCCGACGCGCTGCCCGTCACCACCGCCGTGCGTGCCATGTCTTTCCTCCCCGTCCTCGATCATGGAGCGATGATTCCGTCTCATCCGGGCTCGGCCTAAGCACGCCCGGCTAGGGCTCTCCCGAGATCAATCGTTCGCACCCATGGCGTGGCGCGCGGCCAGCCAGCCGAAGGTCATCGCCGGACCGATCGTCGCACCCGCGCCGGGATAGGTGCGGCCCATTACCGAGGCTGAGCTGTTGCCGATCGCGTAGAGCCCCGGGATCGGACGGTCCTCCTCGTCCAGCACCTGACCGTTCACGTCGGTCACCAGCCCGCCCTTCGTGCCGATGTCGCCGGCGTGGATGGGCACGGCATAGAAAGGCGGTTTGGCGATCGGGGCGAGGCAGCTGTTCGGCTTGGCGGCATCGTCGCCATAATATTGATCGTAGGTCGCCTCGCCGCGACGGAAGTCGAGATCGACGCCCGTCCTGGCATAGCCGTTGAACGTGCGGATCGTCTTCTCGAGCACGGCCGGATCGCAGCCGATCTGGCGGGCGAGGCCGGCGATCGAATCCGCCTTCTTCATCACCCGCTTGATCTTGTCCGGCAGCAGCCGGTCACCCGCGGGCCCGAGCGGCAGGATCGGCCCCAGCGGGTAGCGAGAGTGGAACCTTGCATCGAAAATATACCAGCTCGGAATGGTCGGCTCGCCCTTGGCCGCGAGCTTCACCATCGTGCTGCCGTTGGAGTGGTAGGAAGCCGCCTCGTTCATGTAGCGACGGCCTTCGCCGTTCACGATGATGCTGCCGGGCAGCGCGCGCTCCATGAACATCGGGTAGGACCGGTCCTCACCTTCGAAGCGGTAGCAGGGCGCCCACCAGGCGGCGTCCATCAGGTCGGTCTTCGCGCCGATCGCCATGCCGGCACGGATCGCGTCGCCGGTGTTGAGCGGGTTCGACCCCGAGTCCTCCCCTGGCGTGTCCAGTCCGAGATGGCGCGCGCGCATCTCGCGGTTCCGTTCGAAGCCGCCGGCACCCAGGATGATGCCGCGCCTGGCGGCGACACGCACCGGCTTGCCTTGGCGCAGCACGATCGCGGCGCCGACCCTGCCTTCGGCGTCGCGTTCGAGCGATTGGAGGGGGCTTTCGAGCCAGAGCTCCACGCCGCGCTCGTCGGCGTCGAGCTTGAGCCGGGAGAGCAGGGCGTTGCCCAGCGTGATCCGTCCGTCGCGCTGGCGGCGCAGGCGCCGCGGCAGATCGAGGAAATAGCGCAGGAAGGTGACGGCCATCATCTTCTGCCAGCCGGGGCGACGCGTCATCAGCGGCTTGGATTCGAGCATCGTCCAGTTGATCATACCCATCAGCGAGGCGATCGGATGGATCGGCCGGAGCTTGGCGTAATTGGCCTCGCCCACCTCCCTGGCCTTGATCGGAAGCGGCTCGAGCGTGCGATAGCCGGTCTTCGCGCCGGGCAGATCGGTGTGATAGTCGGCGTAGTTGATCGGCCGGTAGCGGACCCGCGTCTTCCGTTCCATGTCGAGCAGCATGCGCGGCGCATTGTCGAGATAGGCACGCAGCTTCGCGTCGGGCACCTCATCGCCGACCAGCGCCTTCAGATAGGCATAGCCATCCTCGGCGCTGTCCGAGAAGCCGGGAATGTCCTTCTGGAGATGAGTGTTGGGAATCCAGACGGCCCCGCCGGACGTGGCGGAGGTGCCCCCGAACAGCGGCGCCTTTTCGGCGACGATGACCTTCGCGCCCAGACCGGCGGCAACCACCGCCGCGGTCATCGCGCCGCCACCCGATCCGACGACCAGGATGTCGGTCTCTACCGTGTCCATTCATTCTCCCGCGTCTCGGGGGCGCCGCCGGTTCGGCCGGCGCACCCGCTCGACGCGGAGAATAGCCCGGCGGGGCGGTGGAACGCCCCGTACCAGGCTTTGGTCAGGCGGCTTTTTCTTGTTCCTTGATCATGTCGAGCGCGACGTCCACGATCATGTCCTCCTGGCCGCCGACCATCTTGCGCCGACCGAGCTCGACCAGGATGGCGCGGGTGTCGAGGCCGTAATCGGCCGCCGCCTTTTCGGCGTGGCGCAGGAAGGACGAGTAGACGCCGGCATAGCCGAGCGCGAGCGTCTCGCGGTCGACGCGCACTGGCCGGTCCTGCAGCGGGCGGACGAGATCCTCGGCCGCGTCCATCAGCGCCATGACATCGCAGCCGTGGTTCCAGCCCTTGCGGTCCGCGGCGGCGATGAACACTTCGAGCGGGGCATTGCCCGCGCCCGCGCCCATGCCCGCGAGGCTGGCGTCGATCCGCACCGCGCCTTCCTGCGCCGCGACGATCGAGTTGGCGACGCCGAGCGAGAGATTGTGGTGGGCGTGGATGCCGCGCTGCGTCTCGGGCTTCAGCACCTTGTCATAGGCGCGCAGCCGATCGCGCACGCCGTCCATGTCGAGCGCGCCACCGCTGTCGGTCACATAGACGCAGTGCGCGCCATAGCTCTCCATCAGCAGCGCCTGCTGGGCGAGCTGCTCCGCCTCGATCATGTGGCTCATCATCAGGAAGCCGGAGACGTCCATGCCGAGATCGCGGGCGATGCCGATATGCTGCTTGGAAACGTCCGCCTCGGTGCAGTGGGTCGCCACGCGCACCGAGCGCACGCCGAGATCATAAGCGCGCTTCAGCTCCTCCACGGTGCCGACGCCCGGCAGGATCAGTGTGGTAAGCACCGATTTCTTGAGGACGGAAGCGACTGCCTGCAGCCATTCCCAATCGGTATGCGCGCCGAAGCCATAGTTGAAGCTCGCGCCCGAAAGGCCGTCGCCATGCGCCACCTCGATCGCGTCCACGCCGGCGTCGTCGAGCGCCTTGGCGATCGCGGCGACATGGTCGATGCCGTACATGTGGCGGATGGCGTGCATGCCATCGCGCAGCGTCACATCCTGGATGTACAGCTTCTGGGTGTTGACGTCGAAAGCGGTCATATCAATTCTCCGCGCCGGCAAGCGGCACGGTGGCCGCCACCTTCTGCTTCTCGAGGATCTTCTTGGCGAGCAGCTCGCCCGTCGCCTTGGCGGCGGCGGTCATGATGTCGAGATTGCCCGAATAGCTGGGGAGATAATCGCCGGCGCCTTCCACCTCGAGGAAGATCGAGGTCTTGATGCCGGTGAACTCGCCGCGGCCGGGGATCTTCAGCCGGTTGTTGTCGCCATAGCGCTCGAACTGCACCTCCTGCTTTAGCCGATAGCCGGGCACATATTCCTGCACCTTGGCGACCATCGCCTTCACCGAGGCGCGGATCGTCTCCTCGTCGGCGCCCTCGGAGAGGGTGAAGACGGTGTCGCGCATGATCATCGGCGGCTCGGCCGGGTTGAGGATGATGATCGCCTTGCCCTGCTCGGCGCCGCCGACCTCTTCGATCGCGCGTGCGGTGGTGCGGGTGAACTCGTCGATGTTCGCGCGGGTGCCGGGGCCGGCGGAGCGCGACGATACCGACGCCACGATCTCGGCATAATGGACCTTCGCCACCTGGCTGACTGCGGCGACCATCGGGATCGTCGCCTGGCCGCCGCAGGTCACCATATTGACATTCGGCTGGTCGAGATGCGCTTCCATGTTCACCGGGGGGATGGTGAAGGGGCCGATCGCGGCGGGGGTCAGATCCACCACCTGCTTGCCGTCGGCGCGCAGCGCCTCGTCATGGACCTTGTGCGCATAGGCCGAGGTCGCATCGAAGACGATGCCGATCTCCGGATAGACGGGCAGCTTCTTCAGCCCCTCGATCCCTTCATGCGTCGTCGCGATGCCGCGCTCGCGCGCCATTGCCAGCCCCTCGGACTCCGGATCGATGCCGACGACCGCGACCAGCTCCATATTCTGCGGATATTTCACCATCTTGATCATGAGGTCGGTGCCGATGTTGCCCGATCCGATGATCGCCGCCTTCACGCGTGCCATATCTTTTCCCTCAAACGAAGCGGGCGGTGCAGCGCCCGATGCCGTGCAGTTCCATCTCGAACACATCCCCCGCGACGGCCGGCGCCAGCGGCACCAGCGAGCCGGAGAGGATCACGTCGCCCGGATCCAAGGTGACGCCATAGGCGCCCAGCGTGTTGGCGAGCCACGCCACCGCCTCGGCCGGCGAGCCCTGCACCGCCGATCCATAGCCCTCGGACAGCGGCGCGCCGTTCTTGGTGACGGTGACGTGCAGCGCCGGCAGGTCGTACCCGCGCGGATCGGCGCGCGCCTCGCCGATCACGAACACGCCGCAGGAGGCGTTGTCGGCGACGGTGTCGACGATGCCGATCTTCCAGTCCGCAATGCGCGAATCAACGATCTCGAAACAGGGCGCGATGCTCTCGGTCGCGGCGATCACTTGGCTTGCGGTGACGCCCGGCCCCTTGAGCCCCTCGCGCAGGATGAAGGCGATCTCCGCCTCCGCACGCGGCTGGATGAGGCCTGCCGCGGCGATGTCGATCGTCTCGTCCGCGATCCACATGCGGTCGGTCAGGAAACCGAAATCGGGCTGGTGCACGCCCAGCATGTCCTGCACCGCCTTGGAGGTGACGCCGATCTTCTTGCCGACGACGCGTTCGCCGTCCGCCTTGCGCCGCTCCAATATGCCGAGCGAGATCGCATAGGCGTCATCGATGGTCAGCGTGTCGTCGCGCGCCATCAGCGGCGATACGGTGCGCCCCTCGCGGAGCGCCTCATAGAGCTCGGACGCGTAGCTGTCCGTTCGCGATGATGTCGTTGTGGTTGAGGTCATCCGCCGCCCAATCCTCCGCTTATGCCGCAGCTCGATAGCCGATCTTGCCCACGCCGATCGTCGCTGCGGGTTGCCCTCGCCGGAGTCGGGTGAGAGCCTTGAATTAGGCCTCGTGCCGCCGACATGCAAAATCCGGTTGCATCGTAATTCCCGCTCAGTGAGAATTGAGCATGAGCGATAGTTCCGTTCTCGCGCTGCGGACGCTGGCCATATTGGAAGCGGTGGCGGCGGGCCGGCGTTCCCTTCCGGCGATTGCCGGGGAAACCCGCCTGCCCAGCTCCACGGTGCACCGCATCCTCCTCTCGCTGGTCGGCGGCGGTTATCTCGTGGCGCCGGCACGAGGGCACTATTGTTTCGGCCCGGCGGCGCTCCGGATCGCGCAGGGCATCTCGTGGCGCGACATGCTGATCGATATCGGCCGGCCGGCGGTGGCGCGCCTCGCCCGTGCTGCCCGCGCCCACGCCCATATGGGCCTGCTCGAGCAGGGCATGGTCACCTATATCGTCAAGCAGTCCTATGGCCGCGGCGCTATCCCCTCGGTGGAGGGCACCCAGCTCGAGGCCTATTGCACGGGGATCGGCAAGGTGCTGCTCGCCCATGATGCGGACGGCTCGGCGGAAAGCGCACTGCGCGGCCCCTTCGTGGCGTTGACTCCCAACACCATCACCACCGAAGCCGCGCTGGCGGCGGAACTCGCCCTCATCCGGGAGCGAGGCTGGGCGATCGACGATGAGGAGCTCGTCCCCGGCCTGCGCTGCATCGCCGTGCCGGTGCATCATGGCAATGCACAGCAGCCGCTCTTCGCCCTGTCGCTCAGCTTCTCGGCCGCGAAGACCTCGATCGAGGCACTGCAGGACCAGCTGCCACGGCTGTTCGCCGCGGCGGATGAGATAAGCGGTCAACTCAACGCGGGTGGCGGATAGCGGATCATCCGAATGGCGTTCCTCCTCTCCCTGCAAGGGAGGGGGGATCGTGGTTCGCCTTCAAGCCGCCTGCCGTTCCCGGTCCCGCCCTGCGACGTGATCGCCCGCCCGCCGTCCGGAGAAGATGCAGTCCGCTGCCGAAAGGCCGCTCATATAGAGGTTGGAACAGATTCCGATCGCGGTGCGCCCCGCCGCATAGAGGCCGGGGATCGGCGATCCGTCCTCTCGCAAGACGAGGCCCGATGCCTCTTCCACCTTGAGCCCGCCGACGGTGATCGATGGGCAGGGGAAGAACGGGCTCTCCAGCCCGAGGTCGATCGCGTGATAGGGGCCGTCGGTGAAGGCGCCCATATCGGCCGGCGCCTTGCGGAACGCGTCTTCGCGCTGTCCGGCCGCTGCCGCGCGATAGGCGGCGACCGTTGCGGCGAAGGTCCCGGGATCGAAGCCGAGCTTTGCCCCCAGCACCTCGATCGTCGCCGCTTTCTTCGATCGGATCATCATCGTGAGCTTCGCCGGATCGCGCTGGAAGGGCAGCATCTTGTCATGCTTGAGCTGATGCCGGGCCTTCTTCCACAGCGCCTCGTCGAGGATCAGCCAGGCGACGCCGTCATTTTCCGGCTTCATCATCGCCTCGCCGACGGTGGCGCCATAGCTCGATTCGTTGACGTAGCGGGCGCCGCGCGCGTTCACGAGCATGCCCTCGGCCCAGGCGGAGGGCGGATTGAGGAAACGCCAGGCGGAGATGGTGCCCATCCGGTCGAGCGCGCCGCCGGCGCTGCGGCCGAGTAGGATGCCGCTGCCGTCGTCGCCCAGCGATCCCACCGGCATCACCTTCTCGAAGCGCGGCGCATAATGTTTCAGCATCTTCTGGTTCTGGATGAAACCGCCGGATGCGAGGCACACGCCCTGCCGCGCGCGGATGAAGACCTCCTTCGCCGCCTTGGCCTCGATCGCCGCGGCCTTGCGCGCGAAGCGCTTGCCGATGGCGAGCGTCACCTGGGCGCCTGGCATGGCCGTCGGCAGCATCAGCAGCCATTTCGCGGCGGCGCGCTGGGCCGCGACCAGCGCCGGATAATCGGGATGATCGGGCGCGACATGGCGTGCCTTGAGCCCGGTCACGCGGCCCGATGCGTCGAGGATCAGCTGCCGCGCCTCGGTGAAGCGCATCACCCGCACGCCCTCGGCCGCTGCGGCGTCGCGCAGCGGCTCGAACAGGGCTCGGCCGAAGCCCTGCGCCGCGTTGCCGAGGTCCAGATAGCTCTTGTGCCCGCGCGCGGCCGGCGGGTGTACGCCGCGATAGGCGGGCAGCAGCGAATTGTCAGGATGGTAGAGATAGATGCCGCGAGCCGGATAGCTGGTCTTCTTGGGATAATAGGCGGCGTTGAACGCGACGCCCTTGCCGGTCAGCCACTCGAAGGTGGAGACGCTCGTCTCGCAGAAGCGGCGCAGCGTTTCGTCCGAGACGACGCCCTGCACTTCGCGGACCAGATATTCGAACATCGCCTCAGGGCTGTCCTCGACGCCCGCCTGCTTCTGGATCGGCGTGCCGCCGCCGGCATAATAGATGCCGCCGTTCATCGCCGTGGATCCGCCGCCCTCGAACCGGTCGATCGCGATCACGTCGAGGCCGTTCTCGCGTGCCTGCAGCGCGGCCGCGACGCCCGCACCGCCATAGCCGATCACGACGAAATCGCCGGAAACGTCCCATGCGATCTCGCTTTCGGTGTCGACCACCCGTGCGTCCTCGACACGCGTGAAATCGCGCGCGAAGCCGATGCTCTCCGTTATCGGCATCCTATCCAACTTTCAATACACCCGTCATGCTGACGAAAGCACGTCCTGAGCGATGTCGAACGGTCAGCATCCATTCGCGCTACCAGGCCCATTCAAGCGGAGCGCCAATGGATCCTGACCTTCGTCAGGATAACGGGCAGGGCTTGCGAAGGGGGGCCTCAGACGAACAGCTCGACATTGGGATGGCCCATATAGACCGCGCCGAGCGAGGCGCCGAGCGGCTCGGGATTGTTCGCGACATGCGCGCGGCTGGCCAATATGTCGCGCCAGTAGCGCAGGATCGGCGAGCTGTTGTAGATCGCCCGGCCGCCGAGCAGGGGCAGAAAGCCGTCGACCAGCGCCGAGCATTTGCGTGAGACCTGCGCGGCTTCGTAGCGATAGCGCACGCGGTCGGTGAGCGGGATCTCCTTACCCGCCTCCAGCCACGCCATCATCTCGTCGAAGTTGCGATGCAGCGTCGTCTTCATCGCGAGAATCTCGGATTGGACCATCGCCGCATAGGCTTGTGCCTGCGGATCGTTCTTGGTCGCTTTGCCGGTGTTGGTCGAGACGCGATTGCCGGCGATCTCGAGGAAGACGTTGAGCGCTCCCTGCAGCGCGCCGATCGCTGCTGTGGAGACCGAGCGCGAGAATTGCTGTCCCCAGGGCATGCGGAACAGCGGACCGGTGTTCACCTTCAGCCCCGGCTGGTTGACGACCTCGAAGCCTTCGATCAGCGTATGGGTCCGGTAGGAGGGAATGAAGGCATCCTCGACCACGACGTCGAGGCTGCCGGTGCCCTGCAGGCCGAACGTATCCCACGTTCCCTCGATGAACCGATAGTCGGACTTGGGCAGCAGGAAGGTCGTCATCACCGGCGGCCCGCCTTCCTCGAGCGGCGGCGCGGCCGATCCCAGGAAGATCCAGCCGGCATGCTGCACGCCGCTTGAAAAGCCCCAATGGCCGGACAGGCGGAAGCCGCCCTCGACACGGGTCACCTTGCCCACGGGCTGGTAGGTGGAGGCGATCAGCGTGTCCGGATCCTCGCTCCACACCTCCTGCTGGCAACGATCGTCGAACAGGCCGAGCTGGAACTGATGGACGGCGAGCAGGCCATAGACCCATGCCGTCGACATGCAGGCTTCCGCGAGCGTCATCTGCACGTCGAACAGTATCTTCGGGTTCATCTCGTAGCCGCCGTAGCGCTTCGGCTGCGTGATCTTGAAAAGGCCGGCCGCCTTGAGCTCGGCGATGGTCTCGTCCGGCACCTTATGCTCGGCCTCGCACCGCTCGGCACGCGCGCGCACCGCGGGCAGCATGCCGCGGGCACGGGCGCGGATCTCGTCCGCCGTCGGGATGGCGGATTCGGCCATGGGGCTGATCTGGGCTGTTGCCATTTCGGAACTCCTCACTCCTGCGCACATGATGATCGCGGCTGCCGGACGCGTCAATTCGATTCGTAGAAGATCGACATGAAAAATACGATTTCGGCAGTGGAAGGACGCGGTTGCTGCGGACGGCGTTGGCGAACCGCCTATCGGCCCCCCGATGAAGCTGCGCTGTGGAAATCGGAACAATTCATCAGCGACGCGTATCCCGCCTCTTGCGGTGGGGGCTGGTCGGCTTATTGAGGTAGCTCTATAGCCGGAAAGAGGACGTCATGGATCTCGCGCGCAGTATCTCCGCCGTGCTGGCGATCGATCCCGCCGCCGCCGCCGTCGAGTTCGGGCAGCGATGGACGCGCTGGGGCGAGCTTGGGCAGCGGGCGGCCACGATCCGCGCGGTGCTGCACGCCGCGGGTGCCGGCGAAGGGGCGCGGATAGGGGTGCTCCTGCGCAACCATGTCGATCTCATCCCTGCGCTGCTCGCCATCTTCACCTCGGCGCGGTGCCTTGCCAGCCTCAACGCCGTCTCGCCCGACGCAAAGCTCGCCGAGGACATGGTGGACGCCGCCGCACCGATGTTGATCGCCACGGCTTCGGACTGGACGCGTCCCGGTCTGCGCGATGCGGCCGCGCGCGTCGGCGCGGGGGTGATCGCGGTTGAAGGAGATCGGGCGGATCTGCTCGCTCCCGCTGATCCCTCGCTCTGGACGAGGGCGACTGCGCCCGGAGTCGCGATCGAGATGCTATCGAGCGGCACCACTGGCAAGCCCAAGCGCATTCCGCTGCCGCTGCGCAACCTCGAAACTGCGTTGGCCGGCGCGGCTTCCTACGAAAAGGGACGCGATCCGGATGCGCCGCCGAGGCTGCGTTCGGGCGTGCAGATCGTCACCGCGCCGCTTGCTCATATCGCCGGCATCACCGGCATCATGAACAATCTCCTTGCTGGCCGAAAAGTCTGCCTGATCGAACGGTTCACGGTGGAAGGCTTCCGCGACGCCATCGTGCGCCATCGCCCCAAGGTCGCCGGCGCGCCGCCATCGGCGCTGCGCATGCTGCTCGATGCAGACATTCCGAAGGAGGATTTCGCCAGCCTCGTCGCCTATCGCACCGGCACGGCGCCGCTCGATCCGGATCTCGCCGACGCTTTCTACGAACGCTACGGCATCCCGGTGCTCCAAAATTATGGCGCCACCGAGTTCGCCGGCGGGGTCGCCGGCTGGACGCTGGAGGATTTCAATGCGCATTGGCGCGAGAAGCGCGGATCGGTGGGGCGCCTCAACAAGGGGGCCGAGGCACGCGTCATCGATCCGGAGAGCGGCGCGGTGCTCGAACGCGGCGCCGAAGGCCTGCTGGAACTGCGCGCCCCCAATATCGGCAACGGCAGGGACTGGGTGCGTACCACCGATCTCGCAACCGTCGATCCCGACGACTTTATCTGGATCCGCGGCCGCCATGACGGCGCGATCGTGCGCGGCGGCTTCAAGGTGCTGCCCGATGACGTGGTGAAGGCGATCCAGGCGCATCCGGCGGTGCGCGAAGCGGCGGTCACGGGCGTGCCTGATCGCAGGCTGGGCCAGGTGCCAGTCGCCGCCTGGATCGCGCGCAGCGGCGTGGACGCGCCGGACGAGGAGACGCTGCGAGCATGGCTCAAGGAAAGGCTGATGCCCTATCAGGTGCCGGTGAAGCTGAAGCGCGTGGAAGAACTGCCCCGCACGCCGTCGATGAAGGTCAGCCAGCCCGCACTCAAGGCGCTGTTCGAGGCGGCGGAGTGAAAAACCACCCGGATAGAGGATATCAGCGCGCCGTCACTTCCCGTCCCACCGGATAGAGGAGGTAGCGTTCGTCATAGTAGCGCGTATGCGCATAGAGCCAGGTAAGGCGCGCGTCCGGATCGGCGGCGAAAGCGGGATCGGCCTTGAGCCTTGCCTCGAACTCCGCCTTCAGCGCCGGCGAGCGGGCCAGCATCGCCTCGCCCATCGGCGCGATCACATAGCCTTCGACATACTCTGTCCGTTGCAGCATCGCAGGGAACAGGCCCCATGCGAACAGCGAATCCTCCGCTTCGGGCTCGAGCAGCTCGGCGGCGAGCCGGCCGAGCGGCTGGTCGGTGGGCACGCGCACCGATCCTGCCGGATAGGTCTCGTCGCGCATTTCGTGCACGAAGCCGCCCGCCGTCACGGGTACGCGGCCTTCCAGCGGGATCGTGGCGAGCTTGGGATTGCGGACGCGGATCATGTCGACATGCACGGTACGCGGCGTGTCGATCGGTTCCATGCGGATGCCGTGGCGGCGCAGGCGATCGATCACCTCGCCGTCCGTGGCCGACACCCAATAGGCGGCCGGCAGGTCGATCGTCCTAGCGGGTTGCGAGCCGAACAACGGATAGTCGGCCGGTGGTGCGGGTTGGCCGAGCCAGCGCACCTCCCGCCCGCCGGAAGCGGAAGAGACGAAAGGCTCGCTCTGCATCGGCAGGAAGCGAACGGTGCGCACCGGGTCCTTGCGCGGCGTCCAGGCGATCGTCATCGGCCCGCGAAGCGCGCGATCGGCGTCCCTCGCCTGCATGAGCGCCGCCCCATCGCTGGCGAGCGTCTTCAGCGTCGCCTCCAGGAGCACATAGTCGCCGAGCACACGACGGCGGTACGGCTTCAGCGCATGATCTTCGACTAGGGCCGGGACTCATAACCACCATGTGATGGCGGCGGCGAGGTGGATGTTGCCGAGGAAGACATCGGCGCGGCGGTCATATCGGGTAGCGATGCGGCGGCAGTCCTTGAGGCGACAGAACATGCGCTCGATGGCGTTTCGGCCCTTGTAGAGGACGCGGCTGAAGCAGGATTTCCA
>Ga0180222_1000912_pt1 | contig 36668 bp, 37 predicted proteins | sample eDN5th37CKraftOP_FD_151336 | JGI IMG/M metagenome (GOLD analysis project Ga0180222, IMG submission 151336) | Enriched Organic Plus compost microbial communities from Emeryville, California, USA - eDNA 5th pass 37_C Kraft OP (version 2) (version 2) ...
CATGCATCCTCCAGTGAAGCTTGAGCTGGCGCGGGCAGCGGCGGCGTTGTCGGGGGCCACGGTGGTGTTCAAGGGACCCGACACCGTGGTCGCGTCGCCCGACGCGCGCGCGGCGATCGCTGCCAATGGGCCGCCCTATCTGGCGACGGCGGGAACCGGCGATGTGCTCGCCGGCATGATCGCTGGCCTCCTGGCGCAGCACATGCCCGCGTTCGAGGCTGCCGCGGCGGGCGTCTGGCTCCACGGCGAAGCGGCCAATCTGGCCGGTGCCGGACTGATCTCCGAGGACCTTCCGGACGCATTGCCCCAGGTGCTGCGGAACCTCTTTCTCGACATCGGCGGCTAAACGCCTGCGCCGTCATTCGTTCAGCAGCGCGTCGTCGAGGACGGAGGGGGCGGCGACGTTGGCGAGCTCGCCGGACCGCGCGCCCTTGCGGGCAAGCTCCAGCGCGGCGCGCAACTGGCCGCCGGTTCGCTCCAGCAGATGCGTTGCTTCGCCGACGTCGCAGCCTTGCAGCAGCAGCACCGCCAGCTTGACGCTGCCGTTGGCGCGCTGGAGTGCGTCCCGCACCTCGGCTTCGTCGCGGCCGGTCAGGCGGTGCAGCATGGTCTGTGCGCGGCGCAGCAGCTTCTCGTTGAGCACCTGCACGTCGACCATGAGGCCGCGATGGACGCGGCCCAGCAGGATCATCACCACCGACGACAGCAGGTTGAGCGCGATGCGCTGCGCGGTGCCCGCCTTCATCCGGGTGGAGCCGGCGATCGGCTCGGCGCCGGTGTCGAGCCAGATCGCGTGCTCGGCCTCGCGCAGGATGGGGGTGTCGCGGTTGTTGGCAATGCCGATGGTGAGCGCGCCGCTGCGCCTCGACTCGCGCAGGCACGCCAGGGTGAACGGCGTGGTGCCGCTGGCCGCCACCGCAATGACCGCGTCCTTCGGACCGATGCGATGTTGCTGGACGAGGCGGGTGGCGTGCCCGGTCTCGTCCTCGGCGCCTTCGACGGCCTGCAACAGGGCCTCCTGACCGCCGGCGAGGAGCAACAGCAGGCGATCCTTGGGCCAGTTGAACGTGGGCATCAACTCGGCGCCGTCCTGCACGGCGAGCCGGCCCGAGGTGCCCGCGCCCACGTAGACCAGCCTGCCGCCGCTGCGCAGGCGGGCCTCGATGGCAAGCGTGGCCGCCTCGATCGCGGGGCGGGCGGCGCGCACGGCGGCGACTGCCGTGAACTGGCCCTCGATCATCGCATCGAGGATGTCCGAGGGCTCCCAGACGTCGATATCGGAATACCGGGGACTCGCGCGTTCCGTTTCCATTCCCGCGATCTCTCGATGCAGCCGGGCGTCGCGAATTGAGGCTAAATGCTCGCAGGCTTCGCGAATCACGTGCCAGTCCAACGTTTGCGACCCAATTCTGGTTCTCGCGCGTTAACGAGGCGAGAATCCGGCCAAAGACGACGACAGATGAGCGCACCCACGTTGCTTTTGGGCATCGACGGCGGCGGCACCCACTGCCGGGCCAGGCTGACGTCATGGTCCGGCGAGGTCCTGGGCGAGGCGGTGGCGGGTCCCGCCAACCTGCGGCTCGGCATCGACCGCAGCTTCGCCGCAGTGCTGCAGGCCACGGCGGCCTGCCTCGAGCAGGCGGACCACCCGCTCACCGATGCCGTGCGCATCATTGCATGTCTCGCGCTGGCCGGAGCCAGCGAGCCGGAGGAACTCGCAAAGGCACGGGCGCACAAGCTGCCCTTTCACAAGACCTTGATCACGACCGATGCCAGGGCCGCCTGCGTCGGCGCTCATGGCGGCGACGATGGCGGCGTGATCATCGTCGGGACCGGCAGCATCGCCTGGGGCACCCGGCGCGGCCACGCCTTTCGCGTCGGAGGCTGGGGGCTGCAGCTTTCCGACGAGGGCAGCGGCGCCTGGGTCGGGCGCGAGGCGCTGCGCCGCGTGCTGATGGCGCATGACGGCCGACTGGATTGGACGGAGCTGCTGACCGCACTGTTCAGGAGATTTCACTCCAATCCCCACGAGATCGTGCGCTGGGCGGCGGGCGCCGTGCCCGCCGACTACGGCGTGCTCGCGCCCGAGGTCGTGCGCTTTGCCGCCGCGGGGGATGCAATGGCGGACGAGATCATGGCCGAGGGCGCGCGACATGTGGACAAGATGGCGGCGCGGCTGGTCGCGCTCGGCGTCGACCGCGTCGCGCTCGTCGGCGGGCTGTCGGGGCCGCTGGCGCCGCGGGTGGACGAGACGACACGCGCTCACTTGGTTCCGCCGCAGGGCGATGCGCTGCAGGGCGCCCTCCATCTGGCCCGCGCGGCGGCGCAGGACGTGTCCGGGGCGGGGGAGTCGGCGGCATGATGCCCGCGCGAACCGCAGCGCAGGCCGCGACGTCCTGCGTCCGCCCCGGCGCCATTGCCGAAGGTGATCGCAATGGATGAACCGGCGGGGGGAATTGCCAGCGAGTTCCGCGAGGTGCCCGACATCCTGCTGCGGCAGGCGAAGTCGGCTTCGCGCCCGCTGGCGGAGCTCGTCGCCCGGCTGCGCCACAAGCCGCCGCAGGTCGTGGTCACCTGCGCGCGCGGCAGTTCCGCGCACGCGGCGACGTTCGGCAAGTACTTGATCGAGCGTCACATCGGGGTTCCCGTCGCGGCGGCCTCGCCGAGCATCGCCACGGTCTATCGCCGGCCGCTGCAGCTGCGCGACCAGCTGTTCATCGCGGTGTCGCAGTCCGGGCGCAGCGATGATCTGATCGAGATGACGAGCGCTGCGCGGGCAGCCGGCGCACTGACGCTCGCCGTCGTCAACGACGAGCACAGCCCGCTGGCCGCGGCCTCCGACATCGTGCTGCCGATGGCGGCCGGTCCCGAGCGCAGTGTGGCCGCGACCAAGACATTCGTGTCGTCGCTCGCCGCGCTGCTGCGTCTGGCGGCGGCCTGGGCGGACGAGAGCGACCTCGCGGCCGCCATCGAGCGCCTGCCGCAACGCTTGGCCGCGGCCGGCGACCTCGACTGGCGCGCGGCGCTCGACGCGCTGGCGCATGCCACGAGCCTCGTGACCATCGGGCGCGGTCCCACCCTGGCGATCGCCCGCGAGGCCGCGCTCAAACTCAAGGAGACCTGCGACCTGCATGCCGAGCCGTTCAGCAGCGCGGAGTTCCGGCATGGTCCGATTGCGCTGGTGGCTCCCAGCTACCCGATCCTGATGTTCATGCCGACCGATGCCGCGGCGGCCGGGATGCGCGCCCTTGCGGCCGATCTGCAGCAGAAAGGCGCCCGCGTCTTCGCCACCGGCCAGCCGAAGGACCTGCCGACGCTGCCGCCCGATCATCCCGACACGGACGCGGTTTGCCTGATCCAGAGCTTTTATGCACTGCTGGTCGAGATCGCGGCGCGCCGCGGCATCGACGCCGACCGGCCCCGCCATCTGCAGAAGGTGACTCGCACGCGATGAGCGACCGGCATGCAATCGCCGCCGAGCATGTGTTCGACGGACAGGAACTGCGCCGCGACGCTGCGGTGATCGTCGAGGACGGCACGATCGCGGCCGTGGTGGCGAGCGCCGAGCTGCCCGGCGCGCTCGCGGTCGAGCGACTTCCCGATGGGATCTGGCTCGCGCCCGGCTTCATCGACATCCAGGTCAATGGCGGCGGCGACGTGCTGTTCAACGACACTCCGACGGCCGACGGCATCCGCGCGATCGTGCGCGCGCATCGGCGGTTCGGCACCACGGGCCTGCTGCCGACGCTGATCAGCGACACCCGCGAAAAAATGGCGACCGCGATCGCTGCCGTGCAGGCCGTGATCGACAGGGAGCCCGGCGTGCTCGGCATCCACCTCGAGGGGCCGTTCCTGTCGAAGGGCAAGCCCGGCGTGCACGCGCCCGGCATGCTGCGCCGGCCCGAGCCCGCTGACCTTGCCCTGGTGACCGCGCCACGCAAAGGCGCGACGCTCGTGACGCTCGCTCCCGAGGAGGTGCCCGAAGGCTTCGTGCGGGACCTTGCGGCCGCGGGCGTGCGCGTCTCGCTCGGGCACTCGATGGCCACTTACGCGCAGGCGCGCGCCGCCATGGAGCAGGGCCTCACCGGGTTCACGCATCTGTTCAACGCCATGCGCCCGCTCGGCAGCCGCGACCCGGGGCCGATCGCCGCCGCGCTGGAAACGAGGGATGCCTACTACGGCCTCATCGTCGATGGCGTGCACGTCGATCCCGCCGTGCTGCGGCTGGCGCTGCGCGGCGCCGGACACCCCATCCTGGTGACCGATGCGATGCCGCCGGTGGGTGGCACGCGCGGCGGCTTCGTTCTGTACGGCCACAAGATCTCCGTGCGCGAGGGCCGCTGCGAGCGCGCCGACGGAACGCTCGCGGGATCGGCGCTGACGATGGCGGATGCGGTGCGCAATTGCGTGCGCTGGCTTGACGTGCCGCTCACCGATGCGCTGCGCTACGCCTCGCGGAATCCGGCCGAGTTCCTTGGGCTGGGTGATCGCCTCGGCAAGCTGGTCCCTAAATCGCGAGCGGATCTGGTGGCCTTCGCGCCCGACGGCATCGAGGTGCAGGCGACCTGGGTGGCTGGCCGGAAGCAGCCTCGATAGGCAGGACCACCTAATTCGCCGCCACGGACCGTGGCGAGCGGCGCGCGAGCCAGGCCGAAATGCCTTCCTCGATGTCGTGCGTGCCGACCATGCGCACGAAATGGTTCGCCTCGATCGCGAGCGCCTCGTCGATCGGGACGTTGAGGCCGCGTGTCACGCTGCCGAGGCAGGCGGCGACGGCAAGGGGAGATTTCCCGGCGATCGTGCGCGCCAGCGACAGGGCCGCGTCGAGCAGCGCGGCATGCGGCACCACCTCGTTCACAAGTCCGATGCGCTGGGCCTCGCCCGCGTCGATCGGCTCCGCCGTCAGGATCATCCGCAGCGCACGCTTCCGGCCGATCAGGCGCGGCAGGCGCTGGGTACCGCCGAAGGGCGGGGCGAAACCGAGATTGATCTCGGCCTTGCAGAATTCGGCGCGCTCGCTCGCGATCGCAAGCGGCGCCGCTTCCGTGATCTCGCAGCCGCCGCCGTGCGCGATGCCGTTGACGGCCACGATGATCGGCTTGGGGAAGCTTTCGATCCGGCTGGTCATGCGCTGGCCTCGCCGCACGAACTCACGCAGCGCCGCCGCCTGGCCGCGGCGCACGCTCGGGGCGAAGCAGGCGATGTCCGCGCCTGACGAGAACGCGCGTCCGGCGCCGGTCAGCACGACGGCACGGACGGCGTCGTCGGCCTCGATCAGATCGAGCCGCTCGATCAGGCGGTCGATCAACGGATAGTCGAGCGCGTTGAGCTTGTCGGGACGGTTGAGGGTGAGGAGCAGGACCGGTCCGTGTCGCTGCACCAGCACGAGGTCTGCCACCGGAGGTCTCCTCAATCGATGTTGCGCCAGTCGGTACGCGTGAGCTGCTGCATCATCTCGCGCTCAATCTCGTCGGTCAGCTTTCCGCCCGACCGAGCGATATACTGGGCGAGTTCCCGATTGGCCTTGCGCTGACGCGATTCGATTACGGCGGCCAGCAGGCGGCGCAGGAACGTCGGCCTGTCGGCCTTGTTCGCCGCGGCAATCTCGTTGCGAGGGGCAAGATTCCGACGAAATGCGACGCAGGCCATGATCCTCTCCCCACCGTTAACGAATGAGTGATTCTCATTCGTCCAATGGACGTGCGGGATATTGACCGCGTGGCATGCGGTGACAAAGGATAAGACCTCAGCCGACGCTTGAGTAATTCTCATGCAAAATGCGATGCCGCCGCTCACTGCGCTGCGAGCCTTCGAGGCAGCGGCCCGCCATCTCAGCCTGACCAGGGCGGCGGAGGAACTGCACGTCACGCCCGGTGCGCTGAGTCACCAGATCCGCGGTCTCGAAGAGATGCTCGGCGTCGAACTGTTCGAACGGCGCGTCCGCGCGATCGCGCTCACCGAGGCGGGCAAGCAGCTCTATCCCGGGCTGCAGGCGGGCTTCACGCAAATTCGCGATGCGGTCGCGAGCCTGCGGCGGCTCGCGTACGACCGCGTGCTGGTGATCAGCACGCCGCCCGGGCTGACGTCGAAATGGCTGGCGCCGCGGCTCTATCGCTTCGCCAACGCGTGTCCCGACATCGACGCGCGGATTTCGTCCTCGATCGCCAACGCCAATTTTGCCACCGATGGCGTCGACGTCGCGGTGCGCAACCTGCCGATCGGATCGCCAGCGGAAGCCGGCCTCGTGGTCGAGCCTCTGGTCGCACTGTCATTCGTTCCCGTGTGCAGCCCGCAATTCCTCGAGCAGCACGGGCCCCTTGATACGGCGGCCGAACTCGCGCGCGCGCCGCTCATCCATGACGACACGCTGATCAACCGGCCTGACGTGCCGACGTGGGTCGACTGGTTCAGGGCCGCCGGCGTCGAGCACGAGGACGTCAGCCGCGGGCTGCGCTTCAACAGCGCGGACCATGCGCTCGACGCGACCGGCGAGGGCGCCGGCGTGCTGCTCGCCCACGACATGCTGGCCTACGACGACCTGCGCACCGGCCGTCTCGTCATTCCGGTGCGGTTCGCGATTCCCTCCGGCCGCGGCTACCACTTCGTGTGCCCGCGCACGCGCGAGGATCATCCGCACGTGCAGGCTTTCCGGGCGTGGCTGCGGCAGGAGATCTCCGCGCTCGACTGGACGCCGGTGCACGGTCGGACGATGAAGCCGACGGGCTAGCGAACGTCGCGGATTGGATTACTTGCGGCGTTTGGACGTGTTCAGGGCGACGGCGGCGCGGATGAGCGCCTTCAGCGCGGCCTCGTCGATCTTGTCGCCCTCGCGCAGATCGATGGCGCGCCGGGTATTGCCCTCGAGACTGGCGTTGAAGAGACCGGAAGGGTCCTCGAGCGAGGCGCCTTTGGCGAAGGTCATCTTCACCACGCTGTTGTAGGTCTCGCCGGTGCAGATGATGCCCGCGTGCGACCACACGGGCACGCCGCGCCATTTCAATTCCTCGACCACGTCCGGGTCGGCCTGCCTGATGACCTTGCGAATGCGGGCGAGCATCGCGCCCCGCCAATCGTTCAGCTCCGCAATTTTCGCGTCGATCAGCCGGGAGGGCGAGGCGGTGTCCTTTTCTTTTTCCTTCTTCGGCGCGGATTTGCTCGTCATGGATGGTCCTGTGGCTTTCATTGCGGTCGGATCGGCGCTCGTTCGACTTTGAACAGGGCGTTGAGCCGAAATCAGGGCGAGGCGCCGCCGGATGTCGTCATAGGCGGCATCGATCAGCCGGCTCAACGTCTCGTCATCCGGCAGCTTGCCGGGACGCAGCTTCACATGGCGCATGCGCTTGCCGGCGCCTTCGAGAAAACCGGGAGCGTCCCCAAGCATCGCGCCATAAAAGAAGCCGACGCTCGCGTGTGCCTTGAAGGCGTTGACATAACCGAAGGGCGCATCGCCTACGCATGCGACAGGACAGCCGTCGTGCAGGAGCTCGCGGACATCGGGGCCGCAGCCGCGCATACGCTCGAACCACGTCCGCGCCAGCAGCCGGAACGGATCGGCGAAATCCGAGAACCACGCATCGATCTCGGGATCGCGTCGAACTGCGCCGTTGAACCGCAGCAGATCGTCCATCAGCGCAATGCCTTGCCGGTCCGGGTCATCGCGGAGATCACGCGACCCACTCGCGCGCGCCACTCACAGCCGTTCGCCGGGCAATTCGCTCGCCTGCTTCACCCATGCGGCGAACCGAGCTTCGTCGAATTGATCGTCCTCGTAGATGTCGAGATAGCGCACCTCCTTATGCTTGGACTGGCCCGGCGGGAGGGGATGCAGCGACGCGCCGCGGAAGAACGTCACCTTCAGGTACTTCGTGAAGCAATGAAAGCTGAGGAACCAGCCCTTGCCCTCGAGGCCGTAGAAGGGGGAGTTCCATTTCACTGCCTTGCGCACGTCGGGGACGGTGCGTTCGATGAGCGCATCGAGACAGCGCCCGACACTGCTTTTCCAGCCGGGCATGGCAGCGATGTAGGCCTGCACAGGGGCATCGCCGTCACCCTTCGCGATCTGAGGATTGCCGCCAGCGAGGAGGGCCGGCTTGGCGGCTGCGCTCCGTGATATCTTCGCCGATGGCTTCGCGCTCTTGCCGGCCATGCTCACCTCCATCCGCTGGTCAGGCGCGGCCGCGCCGCCTCGCATACGGAAGCGCGAGCAAGTACAGACCGGTGAGCAGGAGCATCGCAAGCGGAAGCAGCGCCAACAGTCCCACCCAGACGGCCTGCTCCTTCTGGAGCAACGTGACGATGTTGCCGATGACGGACAGTGTAAAGGCGATGGACAGCCAGCGGTGGATTTGACGAATCCGCGCATTCCAATCCAAGGGGAACCTCCTGTGGGAACGATTGAGAGCGGGTCGATGAGGTTATTGGCAAGGGCGTTCAGTCGGTTCGCGCCAGAAGCTGCTCCAGGTTCGCAAGGAACGTCTGCCAGCCTTGCCTCGCGCCGCCGTAGGCCTGCCGCTGATCCGGCCGGAAGCCGGATTGCTCCATGCGCAGGCGCGTTCCGGCATTCGTCGGCGTGAGCGTGAAGGTCACGACGCTCCGCAGGTTGTAGGCCGGATCGTCGTGCGCAAAATTCCAGGTGTAGGCGAGGGTCCTGTTGGGCTCGATCGCCAGCACCTCGCAGTCCAGCGTACCGCCCCAGTCTCCGCGCAGGCTGAAGCGGTGCCCGACCGCCGGCTTGAAGTCGTTCTTCATGAGCCATTCCTCGATCAGGTGCGGCTGCGTGAGCGCCCGCCAGATCTTGTCCGGCGGAAAAGGCATCTCCCGTTCGACGACGACGGAGCGCGTTTCGGTCGCGGGTTGGCTCATTGATCCATCCTTCTGAGCAAATCTTCGAGGTCGTCGAACCGGCTTTGCCAGAAGCCGGCCATCTGGCTTGTCCAGTCGATGAGCGGTGCCAAGGCGCCGACCTGCGCGCTGTAGTGCGTCTGGCGACCTGCGTGGCGGTCGCGCACCAGACCGGCTTGCTTGAGGACCGCGAGATGCTTGGAGACCGCCGGTTGCGAGATCTTGGCGCGCGCCGTCAGGGCTCCGACCGTCTGCTCTCCCTCGCGGCATAGCCGCTCGAAGATGCCTCGCCGGGTCGGGTCGGCGAGCGTTTTGAAGAGAACATCACGGGTGTCGGGCATGAGCAGATCGATAACCTGTTGGTTATTGATCATGCGTATAACCATCGAGTTATGTATCGGTCAAGAGGGCGCAGTCGCGCTCGCACTGCGAAACGCTAGCCTGGGACGAACGCCGCGGCGCCTGATCCATCCGCGATGCGCTGCACCGGCGCGCCGTAAAGCTGCTCGAGCAGCGACTGGTTGAGAACCGTGTCACTCGGCCCGGTCGCGAGGCACCGGCCGCCGCGCAACAGGAAGGCGCGGTCGGCGGCGCGCAGCGCGTGATTGGGGTCGTGCGTCGTGAACAGCACGCCGAGGCCAGCGCCGGCGAGCGCGCGCATCTCGCGCATGACCTTGCCCTGATTTCCGAAGTCGAGGCTGGCGGTCGGCTCGTCGAGGACGATGAACTGCGGCTCCTGGGCGAAGGCGCGCGCGAGCAGCGCGAGCTGCCGCTCACCGCCCGAAATCATGGTGTAGGGGCGCTGCGCGAGCGCGGCGATGCCGAAGCGCTCGAGCGCGCTGGCTGCGACCTCCCGGTCCCGCGCGGTCGGACGGCTGAACAGGTTGCCGTGGGCGGTGCGCCCCATCAGCACCATCGTCTCGACCGAATAGGCGAAGGTCGGCACATGCGTCTGCGGTACGTAGGCGAGGAGACGCGCGCGCTCGGGCGCCGAGCAGTCCGCAAGCGGGCGGCCGTTGATGTGCACCTCGCCGGCCTTGGGCGTCAGCAGCCCGAGCAGCGTCTTGAGGAGCGTGGTCTTGCCGCCGCCGTTGGGGCCGAGCAGGGCGAGCACTTCACCGCGGGCCAGCGTCACATCGAGACCGGCGCCGACGACGCGGTCGGGATAGCCGATCGACAGGTCGCGGGCCTGCAGCGTCATGGCGATCTCACGACCAGGTCTTCTGCATGCCCGCCAGCAGCCAGATGAAGAACGGCGTGCCCACCACGGCCGTCAGGATGCCTAGCGGAATCTCGATCTGCGCCAGGGTGCGGGCGAGCGTGTCGATGAGCAAAAGGTAGCCGCCGCCGACGATGGCGGCTGCCGGCAGCAGCCGCGCGAAATCAGGGCCGACCAGCGAGCGGGTCAGGTGCGGCACGATCAGCCCGACCCAGCCGATGATGCCTGCCGTGGCGACGCTCGCGGAGGTGACGAGCGTCGCGGCGGCGACGATGGCGACGCGCAGCACGGCGGTCGGCACGCCGAGCGCGCGCGCCTCCTCGTCGGGCAGCGAAATGACGTTGAAGCGCCAGCGCAGCGCGATCAGCACCGCAGTGCCAAGCGCGACCGGGCCGAACAGCGGCAGCAGATCGGAGCGATCGGTCGCGGCGAGGCTGCCGAGCAGCCAGAAGGTCATGGCGGGAAGCTGGTTGTAGGGATCGGCGAGGTACTTCACGAGGCCGACGCCGGCGCCGAGCAGCGCGCCGACCACGACGCCGGTGAGCACCAGCACGAGGATGGGATCGCGCGCACGGATGGCAGCGCCGATCACGTAGACCGCTGCAACGGCAATCAGGCCCCCGACGAAGGCCAGCCCCTGGATGGCGAAGATGCCGAGCGACAGATAGATGCCGATCACGGCGCCAAGCGCCGCTCCGGAGGATGCGCCGAGAATATCCGGCGACACTAACGGGTTGCGGAAAAGTCCTTGGAACGCGGTGCCGGCGACGGCGAGGGCCGCGCCGATCAGCGCCGCGGCCACCACCCGCGGGCCTCGCACCTGCCAGATTACACTTTCAACGACAGGGGATACGTCCGCCGGCTCACCCAGAACCTTCGCCCCAATGACCTTGAAGAGATCGACGAGCGTGACGGGGTAGCGTCCGACAGTGAATGCGAGCGCGATGCCGGCCAGAAGCACCAGCACCGCGACGGCGAACCCGGCGATCGGCGGACGGGGCTGCTTCATGGCCAACCGCTCAATCCCGTCCCGCAAGCACGTGCTCGATCTGCGCGTTGGTCGGCGTCACGTGATAGAAGCGCGCATAGAAGTCGCGCGTCATCGGTCGCAGATCCTCCGGCACAAGGGATGGATAGAGGATCTTGGCGAGCCACCACAGTCCGATCAGGCGGTTGACGCTCGGCGGGAAATCCACCCAGCCGAAGGGCATCTTGGGCGACAGGTGCACGCGGCCGCCGCGCACCGCCTTCACGCCGGCCCAGGCCGGATCGCTGCGCACCGCCGCGGCGAAGTCGCGGTCGATGGTGACGATCACGTCGGGGTCCCACGCCAGGACCTGCTCGATCGAGACGTTGGCGAGGCCGCCGGACGTGCCGCCGGCCACGTTTCGGGCGAGCAGTTCGATGGTCTCGACGTTGATGGAACCGCCAAGGCCGGTCTGCAGTCCGCGCGGGCCGCGCGCGTAGTAGACCTTCGGACGGCGGTCGGGGGCGATGCCGGCGATGCGCGCGGCGATCGTCGCAACCGTGCGCTCGGCGTAGACCGCGAGTTGCTCGGCCGCGGATTGCCGCCCGGTCAACCGGCCGAGCGTGCGATACGCGCTCGCGATCGCCGCGAAGCGCCCGTCGAGCAGCGCATAGGGGATGCGGGTCTGATCCTGAACGCGCTGCGCAAGCGCGACGAATGTGGGGCTGACCGCACCGACGTCGACGATCAGGTCGGGCGCGAGCGCGAGCACGGTTTCCAGATTGGCGGTGTTGCCGCGCCCGGTGATGCGGCCGACCTCGGGGCGCATGCATACGTCGGGCAGCATGTAGGCGCATTCCTCCGGCCGATTGGCACGTGGCCAGCCGAGGAGCAAATCGGGCGCCAGCGTATAGAGCATGATCGCCGCCGGAGGGCCGGCCGGAAAGACGCGCTTCACCTGCACGGGCACTGGGACGGCGCGCCCCGCTGCATCGGTCGCCGTTGCGGCGCGTGCTCTGCCGGCAGGGGCGAGCAGGGCGCTGGCGGCGCCAAGCAGCGCGGCCCGGCGATCCAGGCGGGTCGGCAGACGGCAAGCAGGATCTGACGCGTGCGGCATGCGGGCTCGTGCGAACGGCCGGGGCGTGCGGTTCCGACCGCACGGCGGAATGCAGAATATAGAACGGGTTGGGCCGAACGGAACGTTCCCGCCGTGCCGATCCTTCAGTCCACCGCCACCATGACGTCGCTGGCCTTGATCACGGCGTAGGCGTTCTGGCCGGCAGCAAGGCCCAGGTCTTCGACCGCCTCGTTGGTGATCGCCGCAGTGACGATCTGGCCGCCCACGTCGATGCGGACATGGGCCGTGGTGGTGCCTTTCCTGACCTCGACGATCCTGCCCTTGAGCTGGTTACGTGCGCTGAGCTTCATGCCTCGCTCCTGTCGACCCGCCCGTGCCGCCCATTTACTGCGGAAGCGCCGGCGCGGCAAATCCGTGTCTGGCGAGGAGCGACTGTCCCTCGCGCGACAGGATGAACAGAGCGAAACGATAAGCGCTTGGCGCCGCGTCGTTCATGACGGTGAGGCCGTAATCCGCGCCGACCGCAAGCGTCTCGGGCAAGGCGACGATCTGCTGTCCGGCATTCTCCTTCTGCGCGGCGAGGGCATTGGTGCAGTAGGTGATGAATACGTCGGCGCGGCCTTCCGCGACGTGCCAGCCATAGGCACTACGTCCGCGCGGCGCCGGCGCGCTCGATGGCGCGCCGGTGAGCTGCAGCGCCTTGGCCTCGAGCGTGCCACGCGCGCCGGCCTTGAGCGCCTCCGCCTTGCGGAACATCTCGAAGGCATAATCCCCGGACGGATCGGCTTTCGGGGTCGAGGTTGCGAGCTTGACCGCCGGATCGAGCATCACGTCCAGCAACGTGCCCGTCGTGACGGCGAGGCCGGGCCGCGCGAGCGCACACAGGCGGTTGCGCGCAAACAGCACGACCGGACTGCTGCGGCCGGCTTTCGCCAGCGCGGCCGGGTGTTCCATGTTGGCGGATGCGAACACCGCGGCTTTCGCCCCGCCGCTGATCTCGTCCTTGAGCACTCCGGACGGGCCGTACGTCGCCTCGATCTTGTTTCCAGACGCGCGCTCGAACGCGACGCTCACGTCAGTGAGCGCCGCGCGCAGGCTGCCGGCGGCATGCAGACGAACGGTCTCCGCCGCCAGCGCGGGTCCGCTCATGAAGAGCAATGCTGCGAGCGCACGGGCCAGCATCACGCGTTCGAGTCACTTGCGTTGGGGAAGAACAGCTGCTGGCCGTCGATCTTGTAGTCGGCGATTGCCTTCTGCCCCTCGGGCGAGATCAGCCAGTCGATGAACTGCTGCCCGAGGTCGGCCTTCACGTTGGGGTGCTTCTTCGGGTTCACCAGGATGACCCCGTACTGGTTGAACAGGCGCTTGTCGCCTTCCACCGCGATGACGAGATCCGATTTGTTCTTGAACGAGATCCAGGTGGCGCGGTCGGAGAGAACGTAGGAGCCGGAGGCGGCGGCCGTATTGAGCGCCGCGCCCATGCCCTGGCCGATCTCCTTGTACCAGGGGCCGAGCTTCTTCGCCTCTTTCTCGGCGGGGATGTCGACGCCCGCGACCTTCCAAAGCTTGAGCTCGGCTTGGTGCGTGCCCGACCTGTCCCCGCGCGAAATGAACGGGGCGCCCTTGGCCTTGATCGTGGTCAGCGCCGCGACGATGTCGCGCGAGCCCTTGATGCCGGCGGGGTCGCCCTTCGGCCCGATCAACACGAAATCGTTGTACATCACGGGATGCCGCTTCACACCGAAGCCCTCCGCGATGAACTTCTCCTCGGCCGGGCGCGCATGCACGAACACGACGTCGGCATCGCCGCGGCGTCCAGTGTCGAGCGCCTGGCCGGTCCCTTGCGCGACCACCTTCACCTCGATGCCGGTCTTGGCCTTGAACAGCGGCAGGATGTGGCTGAACAGCCCGGAGTCCTGCGTCGACGTGGTCGACGACACGACGATCGATTTGTCCTGGGCCGCCGCCGGCGCGGCGATTGCCACGACGAGGGCGAGGGAGACGGGGGCCAGCAGGGTCAGTCGGCGGGTCAGCATGATTGTCCTCCGGGGTTATCGTTCAAAGCAGCAGGTTCCCGGCCAGGAACGTCGCCACGTCGGCGTTCGGCGGGGTCGAGAAGAAAACAGGCGAGGGGCCGGTTGCGAGCACGCGGCCGCGATGGAGCATCACGACGTCCGCAGCGAGGCGCCGCGCCGCGCCAAGGTCATGCGTGGTCATCACCACCTTGATGCCGCGCGCCGCCACGGCGCGGATGACTTCCTCCACCGACTTGGTGGCGGCAGGATCGAGGCTGGCGGTCGGCTCGTCGAGCAGCAGCACGGTCGGATCGCGCGCCAGCGCCCGTGCGAGCGCGAGCCGCTGCTGCTCGCCGCCCGAGAGGCGGCGCGCGGGCCGCTCGCCGAAAGCCTCGAGCCCGACCAGTGCCAGCAACTCGGCGGTCCGCTTCGCGTGCGCGGCGCGCGGGATGTGGGCCGCGCGCAGCGCATATCGCAGGTTCGCCGCAGCGCTTCGGCGCAGCATGGTCGGGCGCTGGAACACGATCGCGAGCCGTTCCGGCACGGCGTCTCGCGTGCCCCAGGCGATGCACCCTCGGGTGGCGACGAGCAGGCCCGACAGGATACGCAGCAACGTGGTCTTGCCCGACCCGTTCGGGCCGATCACCACGGTTGGGCCGCCGGACGGGATCGCGAGCGAGACATCGTGCAGAATGTGCGACGCGCCGGCGCTGAAGCCGACATTCTCGAGGAGGATGGGGAGGTCTGACGTCGGTCCGTGCATGGTCATCCCGCGATCCGCTCGCCTGCGACACGCGCCATCCACGCGATCGCGTTGATCACGACCACGATGGCGATCAGCACGATGCCGAGGCCGACTGCGAGCGGCAGGTCGCCCTTCGAGGTCTCCAGGGCGATCGCGGTGGTCATCGTGCGGGTGAACCCTTCGATGTTGCCGCCCACGATGATGATGGCGCCGACCTCCGCCGCCGCCCGGCCGAAACCGGCGAGCAGGGTGGTCACGAGGCTGAAACGCGCGTCCCAGATCAGCGTCGCCACGCGGCCCGCGGGGCCCACGCGCATGGCGGTGAGTTCATCCCGATATTCGGCCCAGAGGTCCTCGACCGTCTGACGCGTCAGCGCCGCGATGATCGGCGACACCAGCACCGCCTGCGCGATCACCATCGCCTGCGGCGTAAACAGGATGCCCCACGACCCGAGCGGGCCGGAGCGCGACAGTGCCAGAAAGACGACCAGGCCGACGACAACCGGCGGCAGGCCCATGAGCGCGTTGAGCAAGACGATGACGCCGTCGCGGCCACGAAACCGTGTCAGTGCAATCAGCGCGCCGAACGGAATGCCGATCAGGGCGGCGAAGAAGACGGCGCTCAGGCTGACTGCGAGGGACAGCCGCACGATCTCCATCAGCGCCTGATCGGCGCTGAGCACGAGCGAAATCGCTGACGTACCATCCGTATTGGCCATGACGCGATATTGCGCAAATAGCTCCGCTGTGGTCAATTTCAGGAATAATTGCAGACGGATGCAATCATATGCCGGATCTTCTGACGACCGACGAGGCCGCTGACTATCTGCGCCTGTCCGAACGCAAGCTCTACGAGCTCGTCGCGCGCGGGGCCGTGCCGTGCACCAAAGTGACGGGGCGCTGGTTGTTTCCGCGCGGCGCGCTCGACCGCTGGGTGTTGGCCGGCATGGTGACGCCGCCGGGGCTCACGCCGGAGCGCGCGCCTCCGATCGTCGGCGGCAGCCACGATCCGCTGCTGGAGTGGGCGTTGCGCGAAAGTGGCTGCGGGCTCGCCAGCCTGCCCGAGGGCAGCGAGGCGGGGCTGCACCGGCTGGTGCGGCGCGAGGTTGCGGTCGCCGCAATTCATCTCCACCGGCTCGAGGGCGACGATGAGCGCGCCAACCCCGACGCGGTGGCGCAGACGGCGGCGCTGCACGATGCGGTGGTCATCGCGTTTGCGCGGCGCGAGCAGGGGATTCTCGTCGCGCCGGGCAATCCGCTCGATCTGCGCGACGTCCGCGCGGTCGTGCGGCAGCGGGCGCGCATCGCGCTGCGTCCATCCGGTGCCGGCGCGCAGTTGCTGTTGCTGGCCCTGCTGGCTCAGGCCGGGGTGACAGCCGGTGAACTCAACGCGGTGAAGCCGGTGTGTCCGACCGGGCCGGACGTCGCTCAGGCCGTGCGCTCGGGCCGGGCCGACTGCGGCCTTGCGACGCGGGCGGTCGCGCGCGCTGCGGCGCTCGATTTCGTGCCGCTCGTCTGGGAGCATTTCGATCTGGTGCTACGGCAGGGCGATTACTTCCTGCCGGCGGAGCAGACGCTGTTCCGCTTCCTGCGCTCGCCGGCTTTGGGCGAGCGGGCGGCCGAGTTTGGCGGATACGACGTCAGCGCAGTGGGCGAGGTCCGTCTGCCGAGTTAAGGCGCCACCTCAACCTGTCACATCAACCGCTCGATATCGGCACGCGAAATCGCCTTCGACGTCCGGATGTAGCCGACCGCGATCTGCGCCTTCGGAGCGGACAGCCGCGCATATTTGTCGAAGAGGGCGTTGAGGTTGAGTGCCTTGGCCTGGGCGGGCACCGCGACCTTGAGCACGTCCTGCAGGTCGGGCCAGGACATGCCGCCGGCCTTCCCAAGCGCGATGAGCCCCTCGGCGAGTCCCTGGCGGATGAGGTCGTTGACCGATTTCGCGGGCACCTGGCACAGCGCGGCGAGCGCCTCGATCAATTCCCCCGGCCGTCCGGCCTTCGTCGCCTGCATCACCCGCAGGCGCAGGCGCGCGAGGTCGAGCGGGACGAGGTTCTTGGTGGGGGCGCTGGCGAGCACGGTCGGCACCGGCTGGCGCGCAACGCGTGCTGCGACGTTCGTCACCACCTGGGTGATGCGCGCGCGCATCTCGGGGGTGGCGCGCGCCAGGAGGCGCTGCCGGACGGTCTCGGTGGCCTGGCGGATGAGCTGATCGAACACGTCCTGCGGCACGTCCGTGCGATCGGCCACCGCCTGCGTGAGCACGGGATCCTGCCGCGCGCGTTTGAGAACGGATTCGAACGTGTGGCGCGAGATGCGCGCGCCGGGATTCTCCGTGACCTTGCGCGCGACCTCGGGCGAGCCGCGCCCGAACAGCACGGCAGTGACCATCTCGCTGATGGTCTTGCGTCCGGCAATGGCGGAGAGGTGATGCTGGCTCTTCGTCTGCGCGATCTCGACGAGATCGGGGTCGGTCAGCACGGCCGATTTCTCCAGCACCGGGCCCGACACCGCGATGTCGTCATTGCGCGACAGGCGGCCAATCACGCCGGCCGGGGCGTTGGGCACGGGAGCGAGGCGTTCGCTCAGCTCAATGAGCGCTTCCCGTTCGATCCGGTCGATCAGCCGTCCCATGACGTCGTCGAAGATCGCGACGTGGTCGTCCGAAAGGGTCTTGGCTCCCGACAAGAACCAGTCCGTGACCTGCTGGAGCAGGCCAGCGAGCTGCGCTTGCGAGCGCTGGCTCAGGCTGGAGTCGAGTTCGGTAGCCCATTGATCTGCGTTCATTACCGGCCGCCCCTGACCGAGAAGCGGGAGGACCCCGCGATGCCGTGAGGTAACGGCCCTGATTGTGCTGGGGATTCGGCAACGAACGATTAAAGGGGCGCGCAATGGATAAAACGATTTTCAAATCAATTTCATAACCATGAATCCTCGCGCGTCGCTTGCGCGGAAGGGCCGCGTTTCGTCCCGCCGCGCCCGCCCTGTGCATGACGGTTGGGCGCATGTCCCCGTCATCGCCGCTCCGGATGCGCTCCAAGGCGGGGGTCCCGTCGCAAATCGCTCCGGCTGCGCCTATTTTTCTGCTGTCGGGCGGATTCCGCCGTGTTATAAGCCGCGCCGCCGTGGCGGATGATCTGGCGAAGGGAATCCGGTTCGCCGTTGGGTCGCGCGCTGGAATCAACCGTCGGCGTGCGGTCGGACGCAAAACCGGGTGCACTTTTGTGCAATCGTGCGCCGACGCGGCGGGCCCGTCTGCCGGCCATCCGGTCCGTCCGCCGATTTAACCGTGGCGGGCGTGGCGGAATTGGTAGACGCGCTGGATTTAGGTTCCAGTGACGCAAGTCGTGGGGGTTCAAATCCCTCCGCCCGCACCATTCTCAAGACAAGAAACAAGAGCTTTACCCATGCAAGTCACCGAAACCCTGTCCGAGGGCCTCAAGCGCGAATTCAAGGTGGTCGTCGGCAAGAACGATCTGGAATCGCGCCTCGACAACCGGCTTGCTGAGATCAAGGACCGCGTTCGCCTCAACGGCTTCCGCCCGGGCAAGGTGCCTGTGGCGCACCTCAAGAAAGTCTATGGCCGCTCAGTGATGGCAGAGACGATCGAGGCCGTGGTGCGCGAGGCCAACGCCAAAATCGTCACCGACCACAACTTCAAACTCGCCATGGAGCCGAAGGTCAATCTGCCGGAGGACCAGGCCGAGATCGAGAAGGTCGTGTCGGGAGATGCCGACCTCGCCTACACCGTGGCGCTGGAAGTGCTGCCGCCGATCCCGCTCGCCGATTTCAAGTCGATCAAGCTCGAGCGGCCGGTCGCCGAGGTCTCCGAGGAGGAGATCACCGACACCCTCAAGCGGATCGCCGAGCAGGGGCGTCCCTACACGCCCAAGGGCGAGGGCGCGGCGGTCGAGGACGGCGACAAGGTGACGATCTCGTTCACCGGCACTCTCGACGGCAAGCCGTTCGAGGGCGGCACCGGCGAGGACGTCGGCGTCAATGTCGGCTCGAAGACCTTCATCCCGGGCTTCGAGGAGCAGCTCATCGGCATGAAGGCCGGAGACACGCGCACGGTGAAGGTGCGCTTCCCGACCAATTATCTGTCCGAACAGCTCGCCGGCAAGGAAGCGGAGTTCGAGGTGACGGCGAAGTCGATCGAAGCGCCGGGCGAGGTGGTCATCGACGACAATCTCGCCAAGACGGTCGGCATGGAGTCGCTCGAGAAGCTGCGCGAGATGGTCAAGGATCGCCTCGCCCGCGACCACGCCGCCATGAGCCGCGCCAAGCTCAAGCGCCAACTGCTCGACCAACTCGATGAACTGCACAAGTTCGAGGTGCCCCCGAGCATGGTCGAGGAGGAGTTCAACGCGGTGTGGAGTCAGGTGAAGGGCGACCTCGATGCCCAGAACCGCACCTTCGCCGACGAGGGTACGACGGAGGAGAAGGCGCAGGAGGACTACCGGCGCATCGCCAACCGCCGGGTGCGGCTCGGCCTCGTCCTCGCCGAGATCGGCGAAAAGAACAACATCAAGGTTCCGGACGAGGAATTGACCCGCGCCGTGGTCGAGCGCGCGCGCCAGTACCCCGGCCAGGAACAGCAGGTGTGGGATTTCTACCGCAAGAACCCGCAGGCGATGGCGCAACTGCGCGCGCCGCTGTTCGAGGAAAAGGTCGTCGACTTCATCTGCGAGCTGGCGACCGTGACCGACAAGCCGGTATCGCGCGAGGAATTGTTCAAGCAGGACGAAGAATCCGCGGCCGCATGAGGCGTTACGCCAGCGATTGTTCGTAAGCCGCTGACCGAACGGCATTCCGGCGATCTTAACCGCGAGGTCATTTCGCCGGTTTAAGCCAGCCGCCGATGCTAATATGCGCCGAATCGCTCCGGCCGCGCGGTGCGGCGCGCTGCCGCCCGAGAGGTGGCGGCGATCTTGCCGCCACATTGCCGGGGCCATATCTGCCGTAATCGAGTCACAGCAACCCACAGGTCACAATCGATGCGCGACCCCTACGACACATACATGAACTACCTCGTCCCGATGGTGGTCGAGCAGACCAACCGCGGCGAGCGCGCCTATGACATCTATTCGCGCCTGCTCAAGGAGCGGATCATCTTCATCACCGGCCCGGTCGAGGATGGCATGGCCAGCCTCATCGTGGCGCAGCTTCTCTTCCTCGAGGCCGAGAACCCGAAGAAGGAAGTGTCGATGTACATCAATTCGCCGGGCGGCATCGTGACGTCCGGCATGGCGATCTACGACACGATGCAGTTCGTGCGCCCGGCCGTTTCGACGCTGTGCATCGGGCAGGCGGCCTCGATGGGCTCGTTGCTGCTCGCGGCCGGACATCCCGACATGCGCTTCTGCCTGCCGAACGCGCGCATCATGCTGCACCAGCCGTCCGGCGGCTTCCAGGGCCAGGCGACGGACATCATGCTGCATGCGCAGGAGATCCTGAACCTCAAACGCCGGCTGAACGAGATCTACGTCAAGCACACGGGCCAGCCGCTCAAGAAGATCGAGGACGCGCTCGAGCGCGACATGTTCCTCACGGCCGACGGTGCCAAGGACTTCGGCGTCGTCGACCAGGTCATCAACAAGCGGCCGGAAGAGCTCGCCAAGGACTGATCGCACGCAGCGCGGTGCCAGCCACCTCGGCGCGCCCGCGATGCCATCAAACGCCCGCGCCGCAGTCCGGCGCGGGCGTTTTCATTTTCCTTCGAGCGTGTTCACGGGCTCCCAGTCCGGCCCGGGGGGATGCGCCGACAAGGCCTGGGCGCGTTTGGCGAACAGGGCGGACGGAGCATCCTCTTCCGCAATACGGTCAAACGCTTGCGCCGCAGCTTTGAACTCCTGCTTGCGCCAACAGGCGAGCCCCTCGGCATAGATGGCCGCGCGTGCGGCGAGGTCGGGCGTCGCCTCGTCGGCGCGGGCCAGCGGCTCGTAAATCCGCACCGGTTGGCGACGGCCCTTGACCCGGATGGCGTCGAGCTCGCGCCAGAGAATGCCTGGACCTGCCCGTTCCACGGTCGCGTCCGCGGCCATGATCCTGCTCGCGAAGAACTTGTTGGCGCCCTCGAGTCGCGAGGCGAGGTTCACCGTGTCGCCCATCACCGTGTAGTTGAAGCGCCGGCGCGATCCGATGTTGCCGACCAGGACCTCGCCCGAATTGAGGCCGATGCGCTGGTCGAGCCGATGTCCGGCGAAGGACGCGGCCGTCCGGTTGAGGTCCTCGAGGCGTGAACGGCACGCGAGCGCGGCCTCGACCGCGTGACGGGCGTGATCGGGATCCTCGAGCGGCGCGCCGAACACCGCGACGATGGCGTCGCCGATGTACTTGTCGACGAAGCCGCCATGCGCCTCGATGATGTCGGTCATGGCGGTGAGGTATTCGTTCATCAGCGCGACGAGCTGCGGGGGCGTGAGCATCTCGGAGAACGAGGAAAAGCCGGCCACGTCGGAGAAGAACACCGTGACCTCGCGGGTCTCGCCGCCGAGCGCGGGCAGCGTGTTGGCGCTGAGCATCTTCTCGATGACCGCCGGCGCGAGGTAGAGCGCGAAGCTGCGGCGCAGCAGGCGCTTGTCCTTGTCAGTCACGATGAAGCGATACCCCACGGTGACGGCGAGTGCGAGGAGCCCGAGCAGCAGCGGCTCCACCAGCGGCAGGGCGAGCGCGTGCTGGAAGGCTGCGGTCGCGCCGCCCGTAAAGGCCACAGCGGCAGCGGCGTAGGCGGCGAGGGCGGCGACGGGCGCGAGCGCGAATCCGATGGTGACCGCCAGTGCGGCCGCCGCCGCGGTGATCGCGCCGGCGCCGAGAGGGCCGGTTTCGCGCAGCGCCTCGCCGCGCAGCAAATTGTTCACGGCGGCGGCGTGGATATAGACCCCGGCAATGGAATCGCGCGCGAACGGGCCGGGCGGGCTCGCGGGGAGGGCGCAACGGACGGTGCGTGCACCTTCGGGTGCGGTGGCGAAGCGCTTCGAGGTGATCTTGCGGTCCTCGACATCGAGCACGGCGCCCACCAGCACGACCTTGCCGGCGAAGGCACGGCGGAAGAACTCCGCATCGCCTTTCTGAAGGCAGGCGCGCAGGTCGGCCAGCGAATAGGTCGGGATGTCATCGGCCCCGCCCTCGAAATTGACGGCCATGGTATTCGCGATGCGCGAGGGAATGGCGTAGCCGCCGAGGATCGTGGACACGTCGGCCTGCACGTGCGGGCGCGCGCCCAGCGCGCGGGCGGCGAGCTCGACCGCGAACGAGGGCTGCACCACGCCATCCACGGTCAGGGTGACGGGAATGCGCCGCACGATGTCGTCAGGGTCGTTGTGGTAGTTGAGGGCGCGCAGGTTGCGCTGGCCCCCGACCGCGAGCCGCTGACCCGGAGAGGGCACGATCGGCTGGTCGCCGTGCTGAACCTGGCCGAGCACCAGCTTGTCCGCGCGCGCCACCAGAGCGAGCGCCCGCAGGTAATCGCGATCGAAGCCGCGCACGCGGGCCCCCAGCGTGTCCTCGCCGATGGGAATTTCCGATTGCTCGATCGAGGTCGGGAAGATGACGTCGAAGCCGATCACCTTGGCGTCCGCCGCGGCGACGGCCGTGAGCACGCGCCCGATCTCCCGCGTCCAGGTCACTTGCGGCGTGCCGGCGAAGGGCGGGGTGCGGTGCGTTTCCTCGTCGAGGGCGATCACGACGGCGGGCGACGCCGCCGGCGCATGACGATCGCCGAAGGTGCGCCAGCGCAGTGCGGTCAGGACGTCGATCGAGAGGCCTCGCAAGCCGTCGAGACCGGGGGCAGCGCCTGCAAGCCCGGCGAGCGCCGTGACCGCAAGGGCGAACACCGTGTCGCGGGAGCGGATGCGCGCCATGCTCTCAGTTGCCGCCCGCGCCGCCGTCAGCCGGCGGGCTGGAGCCGCAGCAGTCGACCGGCGGCCGGCGTTCGTCCGGACTGCGCCTTGGAATCGATCTGGAAAAGCACCTGCACGGATCCAGCAGTGGCACGATAGAGACCGCCCGGGGCGAGGGCCTTGTTGTCCTGGGCGAAGTCGTAGAAGGCGCCGCGCACCAGCGGAAGCTTGTCATGCGCAAGGTCGTAACCCTCGCCCGGCTTGTCCACGCGCTCGATGACGACGGTACCTTTGCGCAGTTCGACGAGTGGGGATAGGCCGTGCAGCGTGAACTGCGGACGGGGCCGCGCCTTCGCCTGACGCGGCGCCTCGCGGAACACCATCGCGCCGCTTTTGCTGGCGAGCTCCGCGGTGAGCTGCATCCTCGCCGCGTCGCACGCGACTTTCGTGCGCTCGGCCTTGCCGTCCTCAACCTCGCTCTGCTCGGTTCCGATGGTCACCGTCCCGCCTGAGATGGTCTCCCGCCAGCAGGACTTCAGGTAGCCCAGCACGAGCGTGCCTGACGGTCCGAGCCTGATCACCTTGCCGGGGGAGACGTAGTCCATCAGCTCGACGCCGGCCGCGGCGTCGCCGACATCCTCCACGATGGCCGATGGTGCCTGGGCAACAGCCGCTGATGTCGTGAGCAACAGTGCCGCAGCCGCGGCGATCCACCCGCTGCGCATGATGCAATTCCCCCGTGAGGCGGTGCTGCGACGCATTCTAGCAGATCGCGAACGGTATTTGGCCACAGGCTCCCGCGTGAGGGCCCTCGCCGGACCTTCGCAATTGCGTGAGGGACGCCGGCCTGGAACCCTTTTTGCTTGTTTTCTAAGGTGGAAGGGATGGAAGTTGTTGCGAAGTCGATTATGTGTGTTGTCCCCAGCTTCCCCGCATCGATGGAGATGTCGGCGCGCCGTCAATTGCGGCGAGTTGGCGGCGCGCGGAAACCTCGGGAACGGCTATGCGCTTGGAAATGTTATCGTTAATGGAATGTTGATCCGCGGCAGGCTAGCATGGTTCGCTAGAATCGACTGATTCAAAGCGGGGCAAAACAGCGATAGGTGTGGTTTTGGCGCTACGGATTCTTGAGAATAGCCTGAGTATGATCGGTCGAAATCGTGGTCCCGCGGCAGCGCGGTTGGTGGAGAGCTAGAATGAGCAAAGTCAGCAGCAGCGACTCCAAGAACACCCTCTATTGCTCGTTCTGCGGCAAGAGCCAGCATGAAGTGCGCAAGCTCATCGCCGGCCCCACCGTGTTCATCTGCGATGAGTGCGTCGAACTGTGCATGGACATCATCCGCGAGGAGAACAAGTCCTCGCTGGTGAAGTCGCGCGACGGCATCCCGACCCCGAAGGAGATCCGCAAGGTTCTCGACGACTACGTGATCGACCAGGATCACGCCAAGAAGGTCCTCTCGGTCGCCGTGCACAACCACTACAAGCGGCTCAATCACCAGACCAAGCACAACGACGTCGAGCTGGCGAAGTCGAACATCCTGCTGATCGGGCCGACCGGCTCGGGCAAAACGCTGCTCGCCCAGACGCTCGCGCGCATCCTGGACGTGCCGTTCACCATGGCCGATGCCACGACGCTCACCGAAGCCGGCTATGTCGGCGAGGACGTCGAGAACATCATTCTCAAGCTGCTGCAGTCGGCCGACTACAACGTCGAGCGGGCGCAGCGCGGCATCGTCTATATCGACGAGATCGACAAGATCTCCCGCAAGTCGGACAACCCCTCGATCACCCGCGACGTGTCGGGCGAGGGTGTCCAGCAGGCGCTGCTCAAGATCATGGAGGGCACCATCGCCTCGGTCCCGCCGCAGGGCGGCCGCAAGCATCCGCAGCAGGAGTTCCTGCAGGTCGACACGACGAACATCCTGTTCATCTGCGGCGGCGCCTTCTCGGGCCTGGAGAAGATCATCTCCGCCCGCGGCCGTTCGACCTCGATCGGCTTCGGCGCCAAGGTGATGGCTCCCGAGGACCGCAAGCAGGGCGAGATCTTCCGCAACGTGGAGCCGGAAGACCTGCTCAAATACGGGCTCATCCCCGAGTTCGTCGGCCGTCTGCCGGTGGTCGCGACGCTCGAGGACCTCGACGAGGCCGCGCTCAAGCGCATCCTGATGGAGCCGAAGAACGCGCTGGTGAAGCAGTATCAGCGCCTGTTCGAGATGGAATCGATCGAACTCGCGTTCGCCGACGAGGCCCTGAGCTCGATCGCGCGCAAGGCCATCGAGCGAAAGACCGGCGCCCGCGGGCTGCGGTCGATCATGGAAGGCATCCTGCTCGACACCATGTTCGAGCTGCCGAGCCTCGAGGGCGTGGAAGAGGTGGTCATCTCGAAGGAGGTGGTGGAGGGTACGGCGCGTCCGCTGTACATCTACGCCGACCGTTCGAGCGACGCCGGGGCTCCGGCTTCGGCCTAAAGCCGCTGCAACGTGTCAACGACATACCTGCCAAGCTGCCAGCCCCGCCCAAAAGGCGGGGCTATTTCTTTGATTTTCCAAGCGGACTTGACACCCCACAGGGCTGTAGCCACCTAATGGAAGCTGTGATTGTGTGAGTCCAGCGCCTACGCTGATCTTCGGGACCGGAATTTCTGGGGTACCGCTTCCGCGGTTTCGAGTTTTCACCGGGTCCGAGCCACCTTGCACTTCTCCGCGGCGATGCCAGGCGTGTCGGGGGGAAGGGGCACAACAACAGGATCTGGGTCATGACAAGCCCTTCTAAGCCCAAGACGCTGCCGCCCGCCGGCGAGCAGCGGACCTACCCGGTGCTGCCTCTGCGCGACATCGTGGTGTTCCCGCACATGATCGTGCCGCTGTTCGTGGGCCGCGAAAAGTCGATCCGCGCCCTCGAAGAGGTCATGCGCTCCGACACATACATCCTGCTGGCGACCCAGAAGAACGCCTCCGACGACGATCCGGGAACGGACGCCATCTACGAGGTGGGCACGCTCGCCAACGTGCTGCAGCTTCTCAAGCTGCCTGACAATACGGTGAAGGTCCTGGTCGAGGGTGTCGAGCGCGCGAAGGTCGTGCGCTACGGCGATCGCACGGACTATTACGAGGCGACCGCGGAGTTGTTCGTCGATGAACTCGGCGAGCAGGTCGAAGCCGAAGCGCTCGCGCGATCGGTCGTCAACGAGTTCGAGAACTACGTCAAGCTCAACAAGAAGGTGTCGCCGGAAGTCGTCGGCGTGGTCCAGCAGATCGAGGATCACAAGCGACTGGCGGACACCGTCGCGTCGCATCTCGCGATCAAGATCCCCGACAAGCAGGCCGTGCTCGAAACGCCGACCGTCACGGGGCGCCTGGAGAAGGTGCTCGCGATGATGGAGAGCGAGGTCTCGGTCCTGCAGGTCGAGAAGCGCATCCGCACGCGCGTGAAGCGCCAGATGGAGAAGACGCAGCGCGAGTACTACCTCAACGAGCAGATGAAGGCGATCCAGAAGGAGCTCGGCGACGAAGACGGCCGGGACGAGGTCGCCGAGCTCGAGGAGAAGATCAAGAAGACCAAGCTGTCGAAGGAAGCCCGCGAAAAGGCGATGCACGAGCTCAAGAAGCTCCGGCAGATGTCGCCGATGTCGGCGGAAGCCACCGTCGTGCGCAACTACCTCGACTGGCTGCTCTCGATCCCGTGGAACAAGAAGTCGAAGATCAAGAAGGACCTGCCGCATGCGCAGGAGATCCTCGACCACGACCATTACGGGCTCGAGAAGGTCAAGGAACGCATCATCGAGTATCTCGCGGTGCAGAGCCGCGCGAACAAGCTGACCGGTCCGATCCTGTGCCTCGTCGGCCCGCCCGGCGTCGGCAAGACCTCGCTCGGCAAATCGATCGCGAAGGCGACCGGACGCGAGTTCGTGCGCGTGTCGCTCGGCGGCGTGCGTGACGAGGCCGAGATCCGCGGTCACCGGCGCACCTACATCGGCTCGATGCCCGGCAAGATCATCCAGTCGATGCGCAAGGCAAAAACCTCGAACCCGCTGTTCCTCCTCGACGAGGTGGACAAGATGGGCGCCGATTTCCGCGGCGACCCGTCCTCGGCGCTGCTCGAGGTTCTGGATCCCGAGCAGAATACCACGTTCAACGACCACTACCTCGAGGTGGACTACGATCTGTCCAACGTGATGTTCATCACGACGGCGAACACGCTCAACATCCCGCCGCCGCTGATGGACCGCATGGAGATCATCCGGATCGCGGGCTACACCGAGGACGAGAAGGCCGAGATCGCGCGCAAGCATCTCATCCCGAACGCGCTGGCCAAGCATGGCCTCGACGCCAAGGAATGGTCGATCGACGACGACGGCCTGATGCTGCTGATCCGCCGCTACACGCGGGAAGCCGGCGTGCGTAACCTCGAACGTGAGATCTCGACGCTCGCCCGCAAGGCGGTGAAGGAGCTCATGCTCTCGAAGAAGAAGACGGTGAAGGTTACGGTCGACAACCTCTCCGACTACCTGAGCGTTCCGAAGTTCCGCTACGGCGAGATCGAATCGGAGGATCAGATCGGCGTGGTGACCGGACTGGCGTGGACCGAGGTCGGCGGCGAGTTGCTGACGATCGAAGGCACGATGATGCCCGGCAAGGGCCGCATGACCGTCACGGGCAACCTGCGCGACGTCATGAAGGAATCCATCTCCGCGGCCGCGTCCTACGTGCGCTCGCGGGCGATCACCTTCGGCATCGAGCCGCCGCTGTTCGACAAGCGCGACATCCACGTGCACGTGCCGGAGGGGGCAACCCCGAAGGACGGTCCGTCGGCGGGCGTCGCCATGGTCACGGCGATCGTGTCGGTGATGACGGGCATTCCGGTGCGGCGCGACGTCGCCATGACCGGCGAGATCACGCTGCGCGGCCGCGTGCTGCCGATCGGCGGCCTCAAGGAGAAGCTGCTCGCCGCGCTGCGCGGCGGCATCAAGACGGTGCTGATCCCGGAGGAGAACGCGAAGGACCTCACCGACATCCCGGACTCGGTCAAGAGCAAGCTCGACATCGTGCCGGTGTCGCGGATGGACGAGGTCTTCGTCCACGCGCTCGTGCGCAAGCCCGAGCCGATCACCTGGGACGAGACCGCGGTCAAGGAAGCTCCGGCTCCCGCCGTCGAGGACGAAGGTCCCGGCTTGACCGCGCACTGAGCGGACACGCTCGGTTCCGAAACACAAACGGCGGCGCTTCGGCGCCGCCGTTTTGTTTTAAGCGGGATTTCTTCTGAGTGCGGTGGTGGGCGGTGACGGACTCGAACCGCCGACATCCTGCGTGTAAAGCAGGCGCTCTACCAACTGAGCTAACCGCCCGATCGGGTGTTTATCGCGCCGCCCGACGTGGGGCGCAAGGCGCCAGCGGCGGCATCCGTGTTGCGGCACGGGTTGCGCAACTGCGCGCAAAGTCCATTCCACAAAAGAAAATCCCGGCGCGAGGCTGCGCCGGGACAGAACCAGTCCAGGGCCGATCAGACGGCTTCCTTGAGCTCCTTGGCCGCGCGGAACGCGACCTTCTTGCTCGCCTTGATCTTGATCGGCTCGCCGGTCGCCGGGTTCCGGCCCATGCGGGCGGCGCGCTTGCGCACCTGCAGGATGCCGAAGCCGCCGATGCGGATGCGCTCGCCCTTCTTGAGATGCTTCACCATCATGCCCACGAGGTCGTTGAGCATGCCTTCGGCCTGCTTCTTCGAGATCTCGTGGTCGGCCGCCAGAGCGGCGGCGAGGTGTTTCAGCGTCACGGTTGGTGCAGTGGTCTTGGCCGCCATGGGCGCTCCTTTCGGTGAGTCGGATAACGCAGAACAGCCGGTGGCATATATGATTCTGGCGACTTGTCGCCACGCGAAATTCGAAAAAGCCCGATTTTTGTGGCTTTTTCGGGGGATCAATCCAAGTTGTGCCCATTTGGCGGGGACAAACCTGCCCCTGCCTGTCCCAAAACCGGCCGCCGGGGGACTCGCCCCCATTCATTCACCGTTGCGGGCAGGGGCGGCGCGCCGGGCTTGGAGCTTTGCTTGACTTGCCCGGGGGTGCGGCCTATCTCACGGGCCTCCCACGGCGACCGATCGTTCGGGGCGTTCGCGGGGGCGTAGCTCAGTTGGTCAGAGCGCTGCCCTGTCACGGCAGAGGTCGCGGGTTCGAGCCCCGTCGCTCCCGCCAGTTCACCGCCCGGGTGTCCTCGGCAATTTCGTCCCATCCGTCGCCGCGCACGGCCGGCGCGCGCTGACCGTCGCTGCCGGCACCGCCGCGCAAATGCATTCCATGTCCGACGCGGGCTGTGACCGAGTTCCGCGGCCTCGACTGCGCGGAGCAAGATCATCCGCAGTCGGCCGCAATCGCCGGTGAGGGCCGCGGGGCACATCGTGCGTAGCCGCGCGATGACGGGTGCGGCACGTCGGGCGCAGACCGCATGGGGTACGACGCGGCGGTTGTGCTGGCCCGGGCCCGACATATCTATCCGTCGAAGGCTTAGCGCAGCGCGCGCAGCGCAATTCGCCTTATCTCCTGCAATCAGGCCAAGCTTGCGCGCCGCAGCCGGAGTGGCCGACGCACACGAGGGATCGGCACGATACCGATTCGTCGCCGGCTCTCGCGCCGGGCGTGGTGATCCCGAGCACCACCAATCGGCGTCGCCGCCGACAACAGTGGACAGCGCAGGAGGTACATCGGGGACACGCCTGCTTTCCCCGCCTGCGGCTTGCCACCCATGGTGCGCTGCGCTAAGCCTGCCCAAACCTGCATGGAACGAGTCTAACTCGTCGGCCATGGCTCATTTCACGTGAGTTTTCGGCGTCTTGACGGCCGCCGGCGGCTCGGCTGGCAGGTTTCCGGCGCGGGCGTCGTGTCCGCGGACGCAGGTAAGGGTCGGCAGGGCAAGGGTCGTATGAGCGGACTTCTGCAGGACTATCTTCCGCTGGTCGTGTTCCTCGGCGTCGCGCTCGTGATCGGGCTCGCGCTGCTGATCGCTCCGTTCATCGTCGCCTACCGCCAGCCCGATCCCGACAAGCTGTCGGCCTACGAATGCGGCTTCAACGCGTTCGACGACGCGCGCATGAAGTTCGACGTGCGCTTCTACCTCGTATCGATCCTGTTCATCATTTTCGATCTTGAGGTCGCGTTCCTGTTTCCGTGGGCGGTGGCGTTCGATCAGCTCGGCCCGTTCGGCTTCTGGTCGATGATCGTGTTCCTGGCCGTTCTGACGATCGGCTTCATCTACGAGTGGCGCAAAGGCGCCCTGGAATGGGATTGAGCGCATGAGCGTGATTGCGCCTGCGAGCACCGGAATCCTCGATCCGCGCACCGGCAAACCGGTCGGCGCCGACGATCCGTTCTTCCTGAACCTCAACGACGAGCTCGCCGACAAGGGCTTCCTCGTCACCACGGCGGACAACCTCGTCACCTGGGCGCGCACCGGCTCGCTCATGTGGATGACGTTCGGCCTCGCGTGCTGCGCGGTCGAGATGATGCAGATGTCGATGCCGCGCTACGACGCCGAGCGTTTCGGCTTCGCGCCGCGCGCCTCGCCCCGCCAGTCCGACGTGATGATCGTCGCCGGCACACTGACCAACAAGATGGCCCCCGCGCTGCGCAAGGTCTACGACCAGATGCCGGAGCCGCGCTACGTCATCTCGATGGGGTCCTGCGCCAACGGCGGCGGCTACTATCACTACTCGTACTCCGTCGTGCGCGGCTGCGACCGCATCGTGCCGGTGGATATCTACGTGCCGGGCTGCCCGCCGACCGCCGAGGCGCTGCTCTACGGCGTCATGCTGCTGCAGAAGAAGATCCGCCGCGTCGGCACGATCGAGCGCTGAGACAGGTGCGTTGAAGATGGACAAGCTCGCCGAACTCGGTGCGACCATCGCGGGAGAGCTGCCCGGCGCCGTCACCGGCCACGAGATCGCCTTTGGCGAGCTGACGCTGACCGCGAACGCGGCCGACATCGTGCGGGTGGTGCGGTTCCTGCGGGACGATCCGCGCTGCGAGTTCCGCTGCATCATCGACATCACCGCAGTCGACTGGCCTTCGCGCGAAAAACGCTTCGACGTCGTCTACCACTTCCTGTCGCCGACCAGGAACGCACGTGTGCGCGTCAAGATCGAGACCGACGAGGCGACGCCGATCGCCTCGATCATCGAGGTGTTTCCGGGGGCCGACTGGTTCGAGCGCGAGATGTACGATCTCTATGGCGTGCTGATCACCGGCCACCCGGACATGCGCCGGCTGCTCACCGACTACGGCTTCGACGGCTATCCGCTGCGCAAGGATTTCCCGCTTACGGGCTTCGTCGAGGTGCGCTGGGACGATCAGGCGAAGCGCGTCGTCTACGACAAGGTGCGGCTCGCACAGGAGTTCCGTTCGTTCGACTTCCTGTCGCCCTGGGAAGGCACCGACTACGTGCTGCCGGGCGACGAAAAGGCGAAATAAGCCAATGCCCGAGACATCGCTCCGCAACTTCACCATCAACTTCGGACCGCAGCATCCTGCGGCCCACGGAGTGCTGCGCCTCGTGCTCGAGCTCGACGGCGAGGTGGTCGAGCGCGTCGATCCGCATATCGGCCTCCTGCATCGCGGCACCGAGAAGCTGATCGAGCACAAGACCTACCTGCAGGCGATCCCATACTTCGACCGGCTCGACTACGTCGCGCCGATGAACCAGGAGCACGCGTTCTGCCTGGCGGCGGAAAAGCTGCTCGGCATTGATGTGCCGCGCCGGGCGCAGCTCATCCGCGTGCTCTACTCGGAAATCGGCCGGCTGCTCTCGCACCTGCTCAACGTCACCACGCAGGCGATGGACGTCGGCGCGCTCACCCCGCCGCTGTGGGGCTTCGAGGAGCGCGAGAAGCTGATGATGTTCTACGAGCGCGCGTCCGGCTCGCGCATGCACGCGGCCTATTTCCGCGTGGGCGGCGTGCACCAGGATCTGCCGCCCAAGCTGGTCGACGACATCGAGGCGTTCTGCGATCCGTTCCTCGCCGTCTGCGACGATCTCGAGACGCTGCTGACCGACAATCGCATCTTCAAGCAGCGCAACGTCGACATCGGCGTGGTGAAGCTCGAGGACGCCTGGGCGTGGGGGTTCTCGGGCGTGATGGTGCGCGGCTCGGGCGCGGTCTGGGACCTGCGCAAGGCGCAGCCGTACGAGTGCTACGCCGAGATGGATTTCGACATTCCGATCGGCAAGAACGGCGACTGCTACGACCGCTATTGCATCCGCATGGAGGAGATGCGCCAGTCCGTGCGCATCATGAAGCAGTGCATCGCCAAGCTGCGCGCGAGCGACGGGCAGGGCCCGGTGAGCGTGCAGGACAATAAGATCGTGCCGCCCAAGCGCGGCGAGATGAAGCGCTCGATGGAAGCGCTCATCCATCACTTCAAGCTCTACACGGAAGGATTCCACGTGCCGGCGGGCGAAGTCTACGCGGCGGTCGAAGCGCCCAAGGGCGAGTTCGGCGTCTATCTCGTCGCCGACGGCACCAACAAGCCGTACAAGTGCAAGATCCGCGCGCCGGGCTTCGCGCACCTGCAGGCGATGGACTTCCTGTGCCGCGGCCACATGCTCGCCGACGTGTCGGCGGTGCTCGGCTCGCTCGACATCGTGTTCGGGGAGGTCGACCGATGAGCGTACGCCGTCTCGCCCCGCCCGAACTGCAGCCCGACAGCTTCGCCTTCACCGAGGAGAACCTCGCCTGGGCGAAGAATCAGATCGCGAAGTATCCGGAAGGGCGCCAGCAATCGGCGGTGATCCCACTGCTGTGGCGCGCGCAGGAGCAGAACGGCGGCTGGCTGTCGCAGAAGGCGATCGAGGCGGTGGCCGGCCTGCTCGGCATGGCCTACATCCGCGTGCTTGAGGTTGCGACCTTCTACACGATGTTCCTGCTGCAGCCGGTCGGCAAGAAGGCGCACGTGCAGGTCTGCGGCACGACGCCGTGCATGCTGCGGGGCGCCGGCGACCTCATCAAGGTCTGCCAGGAGCGCATCCATCACGACCCGTTCCACGTCTCGGCCGATGGCAACTTCTCCTGGGAAGAGGTCGAGTGCCTGGGCGCCTGCGTGAACGCGCCGATGGTTCTGATCTGGAACGACGCCTACGAGGACCTCACCGCGGAGAGCTTCGAGAAGGTGCTCGACGGGTTTGCCGAAGGCCACCCTCCGGCGCCCGGTCCGCAGATCAAGCGGCAGTTCTCCGCGCCGGTCGGCGGCCCGACGACGCTGACCGATCCGGGCCTCTACACCAAACCCAAGACGAGCGGAGCGCCGCTCACCGACGCCGCCGCCAAGAAGCCCGGCGCGGCCGCCAATGTGCGCGACGCGGCGGTGCCGAAGCCGCCCGTCGCCGACAGCTCTGACCCGAGGCGTTGATGCTCGCTGACAAAGACCGCATCTTCACCAATCTCTACGGCCTGCAGGACCGCAGCCTCGCCGGCGCACGGGCGCGCGGCGCCTGGGATGGCACCAAGGCGATCCTGGAGAAGGGCCGCGACGCCATCATCAACGAGGTGAAGGCGTCGGGCCTGCGCGGCCGCGGCGGCGCGGGCTTCCCGACGGGGCTGAAGTGGTCGTTCATGCCCAAGCAGTCGGACGGGCGGCCGCACTATCTCGTCGTCAACGCCGACGAATCCGAGCCGGGGACCTGCAAGGACCGCGAGATCATGCGCCACGACCCGCATCTGCTGGTCGAGGGCTGCCTGATCGCCGGCTTCGCCATGGGCGCTAACGCCGGCTACATCTATGTGCGCGGCGAGTTCATCCGCGAGCGCGAGCGTCTGCAGGCGGCGGTGGACGAGGCCTACGAGGCAAAGCTCATCGGCAAGAACAACGTGCACGGATGGGACTTCGACCTCTATGTGCACCACGGCGCCGGCGCCTACATCTGCGGCGAGGAAACCGCGCTGCTCGAAAGCCTCGAGGGCAAGAAGGGCCAGCCGCGTCTCAAGCCGCCGTTCCCGGCCAACATGGGCCTCTACGGCTGCCCGACCACGGTCAACAACGTCGAGACGATCGCACAGGTGCCGGACATCATGCGGCGCGGCGCGGCCTGGTTCTCCTCGATCGGCCGCCCCAACAACACGGGCACCAAGCTGTATTCGATCTCCGGCCATGTCGAGCGGCCGTGCACGGTCGAGGACGCCCTCGGTACCCCGCTGCGCGAGCTGATCGAGCGTCACGCCGGCGGCGTGCGCGGCGGCTGGGACAACCTGCTCGCGGTCATTCCGGGCGGCTCGTCGATGCCGCTCGTTCCGGCGAACCAGTGCGATCCGCTGCCGATGGACTTCGACGGCTGCCTCGCGGTGAAGTCGAGCCTGGGCACCGCCGCCATCATCGTGATGGACAAGACCACCGACATCATCCGCGCGATGGCGCGCATCTCGTACTTCTACAAGCACGAGAGCTGCGGCCAGTGCACGCCGTGCCGCGAAGGCATGGGCTGGATGTGGCGGGTGCTCACGCGCATGGCCGAGGGCCGTGCGCAGAAGCGCGAGATCGACATGCTGTTCGAGGTGACGAAGCAGATCGAAGGCCACACGATCTGCGCCTTCGGCGACGGCGCCGCCTGGCCGGTGCAGGGCCTGTTGCGACACTTCCGTCCCGAGATCGAGCGGCGTATCGACGAGTACACCCGCCGCGCCGACCAACTCGGCGTGCGCGACCCGGTGCCGGAGGCTGCGGAGTAGGTGATGCAGCCGGCCAACCACCACCTCGCCGAGTTCAACATCGCGCGCATCCGCTTTCCGCTGGACGATCCGCGTATGGCGGAGTTCGTCGACAATGTCGATCGCGTGCACCGCGTGGCCTCGCAGATAGAGGGTTTCGTGTGGCGGTTGCAGGACGAGACCGGGCACGCCATGAACATCCGCGTCTATGACGACGAGACGATCCTGCCGAACCTGACGGTGTGGGAGAACGTCGAGGCGCTCGAGCGCTTCGTCTGGCAGACGGTGCACGGCCGGTTCTTCAAGCGGCGCGAGGAGTGGTTCGCGAAGATCGAGAACCCGCTGGTGTTGTGGTGGATTCCGGCGGGCTATCGTCCGCCGATGTCGGAAGGCGAGGAACGCCTCAACCACTATCGCCAGCATGGTTCGACCGACTACGCCTTCGGCTGGGAGCGTCTGCCGGGCGCCAAGCTGTGGCGGGCGGCGCATGGCACGAGAGCGAGCGAGCACGCGGCATGAGCAAGATTATCGTCGACGACATCGAGATCGACGTTCCGCCGGAGTACACGCTGCTGCAGGCCTGCGAGGCCGCCGGCGCCGAGATTCCACGCTTCTGCTTCCACGAGCGCCTGTCGATCGCTGGCAACTGCCGCATGTGCCTCGTCGAACTGTCGGGCTCGCCCAAGCCGGTGGCGTCGTGCGCCTGGGCCGTGCGCGACTGCCGTCCGGGCCCGAAAGGCGAGCCGCCCGTCGTGAAGACGCGCTCGCCGATGGTGAAGAAGGCGCGCGAAGGCGTGATGGAGTTCCTGCTGATCAACCATCCGCTCGACTGCCCGATCTGCGATCAGGGCGGCGAGTGCGACCTGCAGGACCAGGCGATGGCCTACGGCGTCGACGCCAGCCGGTTCCAGGAGAACAAGCGCGCGGTCGAGGACAAGTACCTCGGCGTGCTGGTGAAGACATCCATGAACCGCTGCATCCAGTGCACGCGCTGCGTCCGCTTCTCGACGGAAGTCGCGGGCGTGCCGGAGCTCGGCGCGATCGGGCGCGGCGAGGACATGGAGATCACGACTTATCTCGAACGCGCGATGACCTCGGAGCTGCAGGGCAACGTCGTGGACCTCTGCCCGGTCGGCGCGCTGACCTCGAAGCCTTATGCGTTCGTGGCGCGTCCCTGGGAGCTCGGCAAGACCGAGACCATCGACGTCATGGATGCACTGGGCTCGGCGATCCGCGTGGACGCGCGCGGCCGCGAAGTCATGCGCATCCTGCCGCGCATCAACGACGACGTGAACGAGGAGTGGATCTCCGACAAGACCCGACATGTGGTCGACGGTCTGCGCACGCAGCGGCTCGACCAGCCCTATGTGCGCGAGGGCGGGCGGCTGCGGCCGGCGACCTGGGGAGAAGCCTTCGCCGCGATTGCCGCCAAGGTGAAGAGCACGTCGCTAGCGCGCATCGGCGCGATCGCCGGCGATCTCGCCAGCGTCGAGGAGATGTTCGCCCTCAAGGACCTGATGACGCGGCTCGGCGTGAAGAACATCGACTGCCGGCAGGACGGCACCAAGCTCGATCCGGCGTGGGGCAGGGCGGGCTACCTGTTCAACGCCACCGTCGCCGGCATCGAAAAGGCCGACGCGCTGCTGATCGTCGGCTCCAATCCGCGGCGCGAGGCGCCCGTGCTTAACGCCCGCATCCGCAAGCGTTGGCGCGCCGGCAAGTTCCCGGTGGGCGTGATCGGCGAGCGCGCGAACCTCACCTACGACACGACGTATCTGGGCGCGGGCCCGGAGACGCTGGCAGAGATCGCGGCGGGGGCGCATGCCTTCGCCAAGACGCTGCGCGAGGCCGAGCGCCCGCTGATCCTGATCGGGCAGGGCGCATTGGCGCGGCCCGACGGCGCGGCGGTAGCTTCACTCGCGGCCAAGGCAGCTGTCGAGCTGGGCGCGGTCAAGGACGGCTGGAACGGCTTTAGCGTGCTGCACACCGCGGCGGCCCGCGTCGGCGGACTCGACGTCGGTTGCGTACCCGAGCAGGGTGGACTGCGCGCGAGCGAGATGGCCGCCTACGGCACCCTCGACCTCGCATTCCTCCTGGGCGCCGACGAAATCGAGATCGGACGGGGCGCTTTCGTCGTCTACATCGGCACGCATGGCGATCGCGGTGCGCATCGCGCCGACGTGATCCTGCCGGGTGCGGCCTATACCGAAAAGTTCGGCACCTACGTCAACACCGAAGGCCGCGTGCAGATGGCGAGCCGCGCCGTGTTTCCGCCCG
>Ga0180222_1000915_pt1 | contig 36610 bp, 24 predicted proteins | sample eDN5th37CKraftOP_FD_151336 | JGI IMG/M metagenome (GOLD analysis project Ga0180222, IMG submission 151336) | Enriched Organic Plus compost microbial communities from Emeryville, California, USA - eDNA 5th pass 37_C Kraft OP (version 2) (version 2) ...
CCGGTCATCACGTTCTCGAGCACGGTCATGGTTGGAACCAGACCCACGCTCTGGAATGTGCGCGAGATGCCGAGGGAATGGATTTCGTGCGGCGCGCGACGCACGAGATCGTGCCCGGCAAAGCGGATGCCGCCCGAATTGATATGGACGAGGCGGCTGATGCAATTGAACAGCGTCGTCTTCCCGGCACCGTTCGGGCCGATCAGGCCGCAGCGCAGGCGCTTGGGGATCGAGAACGAAACGCTGTCGAGCGCCTGCACGCCATCGAAGCGCAGGCTCACCGCATCAATATCGAGAAAAGAGCGGCTCGCATTCTGCGGGCCGCCCCCGTTTTCGGACAAGGCAATCATCTGCCCAAAGCTATTTCATCGAGTACACCTTGCCGGTGTCTTTCCAGCCCTGGCCGTCGAATTCACGCATGCCGAGCGAGTTGATCGGCCAGTTCTGGCCTTTCGCCTCATCGGTCCGGACCTCGATGCCCGGAAGCAGCATCATCATCTTTTCGCCGTTCATGTTCCGCAGCGACTTCATGAGAGCCTCACGCGTTGGCGCTTTCGCCTTCTTGAGGGCGGTCACGAAGATTTCCGCCTCGGTGAAGCCGTAGGCAACGTTGTGCTGATCCGGATCGGTGCCCGGCCCGTATTTCGCGATGATCTCGCGATATTTTTTCATCGACTCATCATCCTTCCAGGCCGGATCGGTCGTCGTCTTGAGATAACCCGGCGCGAGGAAGCCCTTGGAGTTATCGAGGCCGGCGGGACGCAGCGTGTTGAGCGACGTATTCCAGCTGATCAGGAAGGTCATGGGCTTCCAGTTCAGCTCGGTCATCTTGGCGATCGTCTGCGGCGTGAACGTGCCCGAACTCCAGTTCAGGAACACGTCGGCTCCGGTTTGCGCCAGCACCTGGGTGGGGCCGGCAACGCTGGCGTCGCTGTTGTTGTAAACTTGGATGCCGACGATCTTGACACCGCTGCCTTCGATCGCCTTCTGGAAACCCGCGACGAGGCTTTTCCCGAGATCGTCGTTCTGATGCAGAATGGCGACTTTCGCGTTCGGCAACCGGTCCTTGATGTAGCCCGCAACCGCTGCGGCTTCGAGATCGTAGGCGGGCAGCCAGGCTGTGGTCCACGGGAATTTCTTTACGAAAGCGGGATCGCCGAACTCGCTCTGCCCGCTATTTGCAAGAACCTGCGGGACCTTCTTGTCGTTCATGTATTCGCGGATACCAAGATTGTGCGAGGTACCGACGATGAATCCCACCGCGAAAACGCCATCACTCTCCACCAGCTTCTTTGCGTTCTGGAGTGTACGGCCGGGTTCATAGGCGTCGTCATAGACCTTGTATTCGATCTTGCGGCCGTGAACGCCGCCGTTGTCATTGACGTAGTTGAAATAGGCTTCGACGCCCTTCGAGTAGAGACCGAATACCGCGAGCGGGCCGGAAAACGGCATGCTCGCGCCGACAAGAATCTTGTCCTTGGTAACGCCCTGTTCGTCCTTCGTGACGTCGGTTTCGTCGCGTCCGCAGCCGCTCAACAATACCGCGCCGAGCACCATTGTGCAGGCTGCGCGTTTTGAAAATTTCGACAACAGACGCATCTAAGATTAGCTCCGAAGCTGGTGATCGCTAAGGAGAATGCAGGCTCCTCCTCGTCGCGGGAATTATGCAACGTTGTCGTACTGCAGTTCAATGCGGTTGTTGCGCCGCAATTTTCGACACCTGCCTCGATATCGTGCGCAGCATAGGTTGAAACGATCTGGGTCCGCTGCCTGCCCGCGTCCGGGAGACAATTAACAATGCGCGAAAGACCCGCTACAGTTGCGATTATCACCGGTAACGCTCGATAGTAGCATCGGATGAGCCGGGCCGCGACCGGTGTCGCGCAACCCCATGTGACGCTGACATTCAATCTCCCGCCTCGCTTCGCTCAATGCGAGCGGAAGTTTGGCCTGCTCCCGGTTTTGTTGACGCGCACTTAAGCTAATCCTGCCTTCCTCTCAAACTCCATAGGGCTCAGATATCCAATCGTCGAATGCCGTCGCTTTAGATTGTAGAAGCGTTCGATGTAATCGAACACATCAGCCTTCGCTTCGCCTCACGTTCGATACAGCTTTCGAGCTGCGCGCTCGGTCTTCAGCGAGGAGAAGAAGCTCTCCATCGCCGCATTGTCCCAGACGTTACCGGACCGGCTCATTGAGCAGACGACGCCATGATCGGCCTTCATCAATGAAGGAGAACTTCACAGTGATTCCTTCGCGACGTAGGCCGCGGCTATTTTCAAAATATCCCGGTCGGCCTTCAACTTGTTGACCTCGCGCTTCAGCCGCGCGATCTCGAGTTGCTCAGGGTTTCATCTGCCATTGCCGGGAAATGCGTGCTGAGGATCGTCAGAAAACTTCTTCACCCAATCGCGCAATCGGGCTGCGTGAACACCGAGATCCTTCGACGCCTGCACATACGACACGCCCCGATCCTTGATCAGGCGCACCGCCTCAAGCTTGAACTCTCGCGCGAACTTCGGTCTCTCCACGCGCCCCTCCTGTCCCAGTAAAGCACCTAACTCGGTGTCTTCGGAACCGCGTGGAGGCCAATGGAGGGTCTGAAGCCAAGTTATCACCGACGCCATTGGCGGTCGCATTGATGCTTTCTTGAACACTCTCGGTACAGTAGCTCAGTATCAGGGGACCAAGCAGCTTAAGGTGATCGCGACCGGTACTCGCGAACGTGCATCCGAGATTCCGAATTGCGCCGGCGATTGCCGAGACCGTTCCCAATTTCGCGATTGACGTTCGGTCGGCCCGATTGCGCTTTCCGAAACACCTGATGTCATTGTGAAGAAGGCCACTGATGCGATTGATTTGATCGGCAAGGATCATCCCGGTTATCTGGATGCTTTGCGCAAACAGGAGCTCAAAGTGGGCCTTGAAAGGATCGACGATTTCGCCAAAGCGCTCGCGGCGGGGTCAACACAGTGAGGAGCCATAGTCGAGAACAAAGGCTACCGGCACCGACAACTCGGTCGTCCTCGCGATGAAATTATCGGGAAACCAGAAAATTTGTGACCGCATTCCCAGTGTGGTGGGTGTACAAGGATTCGAACCTTGGACCCGCTGATTAAGAGCCGGTCGTATCCGCATAATAATCAGCCTCAGTCCGACAGCAAGCGCATCTAGGCATCATTGACATTCGACCTCCTTCTGCACGCGCTGCAATGTTTGCAAGACATCGTCCAGGAACTCAGGCGCTTTGAAATTCTCGCGCAGATCCGACAGCTTTTTCAGTGTCGTGGATTGATAGGCCGGCAGCTCAACGGCGATTGAGCGTACCTGTGCACCCAGAACAATGCCCGCTCCAATAAGACCACGCACAACGAGCACCATCACGGAACAGGTCGCTATCAGCCGTCCCAGTCCGCGACGGGCAAGCCACGTCACCAACGGAGCGCAAAGGTGATCAAAAACGATATTGCGAGCGGGATGAATATTGCACGGCCGTAGTACAGACCGGCAATGATCACTGCTGCCGATACCAACGCTGCAGCAACATTCGTAAAGTCCGTCCGCGAGCCGAGACCACTAACCTAGCCGGCCGATCGGGAGGCCGTGACTCGTCAAACATGGATTTCGCCTCTCAAGCGAACTTTATGAAAGGCAAGGTAGTTCCACTTAATGGGCAGGGTGTAGATAGCCAAATTTTCCTAAGCGCGCCTGGCGTATAATCCGCGATGGAATGACTTCTCGCCTTTTTCAGGTTCCAATTTGGGCGTGCCCCAATCCTGACTTTATTTTTCCTATTCCTCCCGCTTTCGACCGGAAAGCAGCAATATTGAGTTCCCCAGAACATGACCTCCGCGCGGCGATTGTTGCGCGGCTAACCTTTGGTCTCGGAAAAGCTGTCGGAGAGGCGTCGAGCCACGACTGGTACATGGCGACGGCACTCGCTGTGCGCGACCTGATCACCGCGCGCTGGCTCGAGGTCCGCCCCGAAAACCGGCGTCTGCGCAAGAAGCGCGTGTACTATCTCTCGATCGAGTACCTGGTAGGCCAACTTTTATGTGGCGCGCTGACAAATCTCGGCTTGCTGGACGAAGCGGTCGCCGCGCTGAAGAGCCTCGGCGTTGACTTCGAAGCGGTCAAGAATGCGGAACCTGATGCCGCACTCGGCAATGGCGGCCTTGGACGACTGGCCGCCTGCTACCTGGACAGCATGACTTCGCTCGGCATTCCCGCGTACGGCTATGGGATACGCTACGAGCACGGCCTGTTCGCCCAGTCCATCCGCGAGGGATGGCAGGACGAGCGCCCCGAGCAATGGCTTCGAACCGGCAACCCTTGGGAACTGCCGCGCGATCGGGAATACCCAATCGGGTTCGGCGGCGCCGTTGAATACCTGGGTGGAGATGAAACTACCGCGCGGGCCATCTGGTATCCGGGCGATACGGTGATCGCTACGACGCACGACATTCCGCTCATCGGCTGGCGTGGAACATCCGCAAATATCCTGCGCCTGTGGGGTGCCCGCGCTGCTGATCCGATCCTGCTCTCCGCTTTCAACGAGGGTGATCACATCGGCGCGATGTCGGCCCGCATCCGAGCAGAAGCGATCACACGCATTCTCTATCCGAACGATCAAACGGCGCAGGGGCAAGAACTCCGGTTGCGACAGGAATATTTTTTCACAGCAGCCTCTTTGCGCGACATCATGCGCCGCCACATCGAGCAGATTGGTGAGATCCGGCTGCTCGCGGATCATGCCGCGATTCAGCTCAACGATACTCATCCAGCAATCGCGGTCGCGGAGCTGATGCGCCTTCTGGTGGACGAACACGACGTCGCCTGGGCGGAAGCATGGGAGATCACGCGCGCAACCATCAGCTTCACGAACCACACACTGCTGCCCGAAGCGCTGGAGAAATGGCCGGTGCCGCTGTTCGGACGGCTGTTGCCGCGACACCTTCAGATCATCTATCTGATCAACTGGTATCACCTCGAAGAAGCGACGACGCGCCGCGGTCTTAGAGACCCGGATCTCGTTGCCAATATCTCTCTGATCGACGAAGCGGGCCATCGCTCGGTCCGGATGGCGCATCTCGCCTTCGTCGGTTCGCATCATGTCAATGGCGTATCCGCGCTGCATACCGAGTTGCTCAGGACCACTTTCCGCGATCTGTCGCAATCTTCCTCCACGCAAATCGTCAACAAGACCAACGGCATCACCTTCCGTCGATGGCTTTTTCAGGCCAATCCCGGGCTCACCCGCGTTGTTGCAGAAGCAATCGGCGAGGATATGCTGGACAATCCCGAACAGCTGACGCGGCTAGAACGGTTTGCCGAAGACGCCGTTTTCAGGCTGCGCGTCGAGGACGTACGGCGCGCCAACAAGATCAAGCTCGCCAAGCTAATCAAAATGCAGACAGGTATCGCGGTAGATGCGTCGGCCCTGTTTGATGTTCATGTCAAGCGCATCCACGAATACAAGCGCCAGACCCTTAACCTCCTAGAAGCCGTCGCGCTGTTCCGCGAAATCCGCGCAAATCCGAACCGCTCGTTCGTGCCACGGGTGAAGATCATAGCCGGGAAGGCCGCGCCGGGGTATCAGCGGGCAAAGCTGCTGATCAAGCTCGCGCACGACATCGGGCAGGTCGTTAATTCCGATCGGCTGGTGCGCGACCGGCTGAAGGTGGTCTTCATTCCGAACTATAATGTCAGCGCGGCCGAAGCGATCATGCCGGCGGCCGACCTGTCGGAGCAGATTTCGACGGCCGGCACCGAAGCTTCCGGCACTGGAAACATGAAGCTCGCACTCAACGGCGCGCTCACGATCGGGACGCTTGACGGCGCCAATATCGAAATTCGCGAACGGGTCGGTGCCGACAATTTCTTCCTCTTCGGGCTGAAGGCCCATGAGGTCGAAGAGCTCCGGGAGAACTCATTCGAAGGGCTACAGGCGGTCCGGGAATGCGAGCGTCTGCAGGTCGCATTGCAGGCGCTGGCGGACGGGACGTTCTCGCCTGATGATCGCACACGTTATGGCAGCCTCGTGGAATCTATCCTGGGCCACGATCCATTCATGATCGCGGCGGATTTTGCTAGTTATTGGGAATGCCAACGTGAGGTCGAGCGTCGGTGGCAGAACCCGCAAAGCTGGTGGCGCGCGAGCATCCTGAACACCGCCCGAATGGGGTGGTTCACCTCGGACCGTGCCGTGCGGGAATATGCGGACGAAATCTGGCAGGTGCCGGTTGGCTAGCGCGGCGCGTTCCGACCGGCGCGATCAAAAGCCGCGATGACCTTGCGCCATGTCTCACCTGAAGCCCAATCCTCTACCGAGATCGGCAGCTTCCGCCGCCAGTTCGGATGTTGATCCGTCGTGCCAGGAATATTCACCTGCTCGGCCATGTCGAGCATGTCCTCGACGCCGACCATGACGAGCCGCGCAGGCGTCGCTGCAAGGAAATATGCGATGGCTGAAAAATCCTCCGCTGAAAGCCCGCCATCGAGCCGAGCCAGGGCGTGCGTTAATGCGTTGCGTGCGTATTGCCGCGCCTCGTTGTTCTCGCCGGGATCGATTCCGATCGCCCGCTTAACCGCGAGGTCATCGCCGCTCATCCAGCCGCGAAAGGTGGATAAATCGTGGGTGTTGAACGTGGCCAGCGCCTCGGCGGGATACTCGTGCGGCGGCTTGAATTCGCCTGGCCCCCACCGCTCAAACATCATGACGCGATAACTCCATACACCCCAGCGCGAAGCCGTCTCGCGGAACCCCTCGGGCACGGTTCCGAGGTCTTCGCCGATAAAAACGCAATGGTAGCGGTGACTCTCTTCGGCAATGACGCGCAAGAGGCTCTCGAAGGGAAAACGGAGGTACGCGCCCTGTGATGGGTGGGCGCCGTGAGGCACCAGGAACAGACGCATCAGGCCGAGCACATGATCGAGCCGCACGGCGCCAGCGTGGCGCATGGTCGCGCCGAGCAGTTCGCGAAACACTGCAAAGTCATTGTCCGCCAGGACATGCGGATTGAACGGAGCCAATCCCCAGTCCTGACCGCCGGGATTGAATTCATCCGGCGGCGCGCCGATCGAATAGTCGCTCAAGACTGCCCGCTGATTGCTCCATGAATCCGCGCCGCCCGCATCGACACCCACCGCGAGATCCAAATAGAGGCCAAAATTCATGCCATGGTCGCGCGCCCGAATTTTGGACGCGGTAAGTTGCTGAGTCGCAATCCATTGCAGGAATTCATAAAAGCCGCATTCCCGATCCTCGCTCGCGCGTAGTTCCGCAAGCGCTTGCGCATCGGCGGAGCGCCAGGGCGCCGGCCAGTCTCGCCATGAAACCTCAGGATAGCGCCTTCGCAGCAGCTCGAAGCAGGAAAAGCGCTTCAGCTTCTCGCCTTGCTCGGTCTTGAAAGCCGCGAACGCGGCTTTTCGGGCGGGATCGCCTTCTTCGTAGAACCTGTCATAGGCGATGCGCAGCATGCGCACTTTCAGTGCGGCCACTCCTGCATAATCGACGAGATTTGAAGCCCGCAGTTCGTCGATTCGGTCGGCGGGAGCAGGTTCGCCCGCGGAAAGAAACTCTGGAATCGCGGTCACATCGATGTAGAGGGGGTTGATGAAGAGCCGGCTGTTCGGCGCGTAGGGACTATTCTGGTCCGGCTTGTCCAAGAACAAAGCGTGCAAGGGATTGAGCCCCACAGCGCTCGCTCCGCTCCGCGCCGCGACGTCAATGATGGCCAGGAGGTCGGAGAAGTCGCCGATGCCCCAGTTCCGCGCAGACCGTACGGCATAGAGCTGAACCGCGAGGCCCCAGCGCCCCGCGCCGTCACCTTGAAACGCCCGCATGTGTTCTGGAAATGGCGGCGCTGCGGGCGAGATCCGCCCTGCGGAAACCGCATCGATCAGTTTGGACAACGTCGCGTCGTCCGTCTCACGCCAGTTGCCGAAAATGTCGTGGTAGCCCTTCTCCACCCCCCACATACGTGCTGCATCATTTTGCGTCATTTTAAACTACCGCGGCGGGCTTCCCATTCGATGCCGGGCTTAACGCGACCCGCCGGCGGTTGTTTCGCAGACACTCGGAACAACAACCATTTTTGCCCGTTCTGAAACAACGGGTGAAGCGATGGGTAATCTTTTCAGCATGGCCGCTGATTTCTGGATGCCTGCGGCCGAGGGGGCACCGCACGGTTCAACCTCGCGCTTTCGCATCGAGGACATTTACCCTTCCGTCGATGGCGGCCGCTATCCAGTGAAGCGGATCGTCGGCGAGACAGTCGACGTCTGGGCCGACGTCATCGCCGACGGACATGATGTGATCGCTGCCGCGATCCGCTGGCGGCGGAACGGCGCGCGTGAATGGCAGACGGCGCCAATGGCGCTTCACAGCAACGACCGCTGGCATGGCAGCTTTGCGCCGACCGAAACCGGACGCTACCAATTCGAGATCGAAACTTGGTCCGACCGCTTTGCTTCGTGGCGAAAAGGCTTTCTCCTCAAACAGGATGCCGGACAGGAGATCGGCGTCGACGCTCTCGAAGGCGCCGAGATCATCCGACAGCTCATGCCCGCCGGAAAAGCGGATCGAAACGTAGCAGAGGCCGCGCTCAAGCAACTCCGAAGCGGTCGCACCGACCTCCTCACAGACACGCGCCTGGCAGAAGCCATGTCGAGGAGCAGCATTCGGCCGGACTTGAGCCGGAGCGCAACAATTGCACTGATGATCGAGCGGCCGAGAGCGCGGGCGGGCGCTTGGTACGAGATGGTGCCCCGCAGCCAGGGGACCGTCCCCGGGAAGCACGGTACGTTCGATGACTGCATCGCCCGCGTCCCGGAGATCGCCGCGTTGGGCTTCGACGTACTCTACCTCACGCCGATCCACCCGATCGGACGCACTCACCGCAAGGGCAAGAACAATTCGCTGAAGGCTGAGCCCGGAGATCCTGGCAGCTTCTATGCTATTGGCGACGAAACAGGTGGGCACGACGCCGTGCACCCCGAACTCGGGACCATCGAGGATTTCCGGCGTCTAGTCACAGCGTGTCGCGGCCACGGCATGGAAATCGCGCTCGACATCGCCGTTCAATGCTCGCCGGATCATCCGTGGCTCAAGCAACATCCTGAATGGTTCCGGAAGCGGCCGGATGGCAGCATCCAATATGCCGAGAACCCGCCGAAAAAGTACGAGGATATCGTCAACCCCGATTTCACGTCCGAGCATTGCAGCGCGATCTGGGCGGCCTTGCGGGACGTACTCCTTTTCTGGGTGAAGGAGGGCGTTGAAATCTTCCGGATTGATAATCCGCACACCAAACCGCTGCCGTTTTGGGAATGGGTGATCGAGGAAGTCCACAAGCGCAACAGCAATGTCATCTTCCTGTCCGAAGCCTTCACGCGACCCAAATTGATGAAGGCGCTGGCAAAGCTCGGCTTCTCGCAGTCCTACACTTATTTCACTTGGCGCACGACCAAAGGCGAATTGCAGGAATACCTGAGCGAACTCACGCGTCACCCAGAGCGCGAATATTATCGGCCGAACTTTTTTGTCACCACACCCGACATTCTCCCGACCCAGTTGCAGTCGGGCGAGCCCTGGTTGTTCAAGGCGCGTGCGGCGCTGGCGGCGACGCTGTCGTCAAATTACGGCATTTACAACGGCTTCGAATTACTGGAGCACGACGCGATCCCAGGGAAAGAAGAGTATTTGAATTCGGAGAAATACGAAATCAAAACGCGCGACTGGAACACGCCGGGCAATATCTCAGCCTATCTCGGTCAGCTGAACCGGATTCGACGCGCCAATTCCGCGCTCCTGCAGACATCGAACCTGCGCTTCCTCGACATCCATGACGACCATCTGATCGGGTATCTGAAGAATTCGGGCGATGGGCTGAACAGTGTTGCCTGCGTCGTCGCCCTGTCGCCTCACGCGCGCGAATTCTGGCTGCATTTTGGGGATGCGCGCACCTCCACCGGCGAACCCGTTCGCGCGGTCGAAAATCTCGTCACCGGCGAACGGCGCATGCTCGAATGGGGCGGCCTGAGGCTCTGGATAGACCCGTCACACGATCCTGCACTCCTGTTCCGTTGTCTGGCTTAACCATGAATGTCGCCCCCCGCTTCAATACCGCACCGGCTCAGGAAGACGATGACGGCCTTTGGTTCAAGGACGCCATCATCTATCAACTTCACGTCAAGGCGTTCTGCGACAGCAATAATGACGGCATTGGCGATTTCGCCGGACTGACGCAGCGGCTCGATTATTTGAAGGACCTTGGCGTCAACACGCTATGGCTGCTGCCCTTCTATCCGAGTCCGGGTCGCGACGACGGTTACGACATCGCCGATTATGGCGACATCAATGAAGCCTTCGGCACGATGCGTGATTTCCGCCGCTTCATGCAGGAAGCCAAGGCTCGTGGGCTACGCGTTATCACCGAACTCGTGGTCAATCACACCTCCGATCAGCATCCCTGGTTCAAGCGCGCCAAGCGAAGCCCTAAAGGATCGAGCGCGCGGAACTGGTATGTCTGGAGCCCGACGGACCAAAAGTATCTCGGGACACGGATCATTTTCACCGACACCGAAAAGTCGAACTGGACCTACGACGAGGAAGCCGGCGCCTATTACTGGCATCGCTTCTTCTCCCACCAGCCGGATCTGAATTTCGACAATCCCCGCGTGGTAAAAGCCATCGTGCAGGTAATGAAGCGATGGCTGGACGCTGGGGTCGACGGGTTCAGGCTCGACGCAGTGCCCTATCTTATCGAGCGCGACGGCACATCGAACGAGAACCTGCCCGAAACCCACGCTATCATCCGCCAGCTTCGCGCAGAGCTCGACGCCTACGCTCCGGGCAAGGTGCTGCTTGCCGAAGCCAACATGTGGCCGGAGGACGTGCAACAATATTTCGGCGACGGCGATGAATGCCACATGGCCTACCATTTCCCGCTGATGCCGCGGATTTACATGGCCATCGCGCAGGAGGATCGGTTCCCAGTCACAGACATCATGCGGCAGACCCCGGACATCCCGTCGAACTGCCAATGGGCGATGTTCCTGCGTAATCACGACGAGCTGACACTCGAAATGGTCACCGATTCCGAGCGCGACTATCTGTGGAACACCTATGCTGCCGATCCCAGGGCGCGGATCAATCTCGGCATCCGTCGGCGACTGGCGCCGTTGATGGACAACGACCGGCGCAAGATCGAACTCATGAATTCGATTCTGATGTCGATGCCCGGCACGCCGATCATCTATTACGGCGATGAGATCGGCATGGGCGACAATATCTATCTCGGCGATCGCAACGGCGTTCGCACGCCCATGCAGTGGACCCCCGACCGCAACGGCGGCTTCTCGAAAGCCGATCCCGCGCGTCTCTATCTCCCCTGCATCATGGATCCCGTATATGGCTTCGCCTCGGTCAATGTCGAGGCGCAAGCGCGGTCGTTGTCATCGCTGCTGAGTTGGACCAAACGGCTGATCAGCGTTCGCAAATCATCCAAGGTCTTTGGCCGTGGCAATCTGACAATTATTCGCCCCGCGAACCGCACTGTGCTCGCCTATGTGCGTCAGCTCGACGAGGACGCCATTCTCTGCGTCGCCAATCTGTCGCGGTCGGCCCAGGCCGTGGAGCTTGATCTAAGCGCCTGGAAAGGCCGCATCCCGCAGGAGATGCTGGGGCGCACACGCTTCCCGCGGATCGGAGATCTGCCCTATCTCGTCACTCTGCCACCCTACGGCTTCTTCTGGTTTCATCTTCTCGCAGAGGAGGATCCCGACACGCAGCAAATGGTGTTGCCGCGAGAGGTGACCACTCTCGTCGCTGGCAATGACCTTGATTCGGTCGTTTGTGGCCGCAACAAGCGGGTCCTCGAAGTGGATGTGCTGCCCGCCTTCCTTACGGAGCGGCGCTGGTTCGGCGAGAAGACGGCACGGAGGGTCGACATCAGTATTCCCGCCGCCTTCCCGCTGAACCATTCCGGCGACCGATTCCTGCTCACGATAGTTCGCGCTGCGCACGAGGATGGCGACAGCCGTTATCACCTGCCGGTCACCGTGCAGTGGTCCCGGTATGTCGACTTCGACCATGGACCGGGTCGCGTCATCGCAGCAGTCCGCCGTCATGCCCGCGAGGGCGCCTTGCTCGATGCGACACTCGAACCCGGATTCATCTCCGCTCTAGCCAGCAAGATCTTTGCGGACGAGACGATCGAGGATTTTGAACACAAGCTGTGTTTCCGCAAGACATCGGCCTTTGACGAGCTTTCCGAAATTGGCCAAGTCCAGCCGGTTGGCGTCGAACAGTCTAACACCAGCATGATCGCCGGTGGGAAGTATGTCGTGAAGGTGCTACGAAGGATTGCCGCCGGGATTCATCCCGAGATCGAGATGGGACGCTTCTTTGTCGAAGAAGCCCCGTTCGGGAACACCCCTGCCCTGCTCGGGTCGCTTGAATTGCTGGACGGTACCGGCAGCAGCGCACTCGCAGTCATTCATCGGTTTGTCGAGAATCAAGGCGACGCCTGGACCGTGCTCGGCCAGTCGCTCGACCGCCTGCTTGATGAACAGCGCATGTTACCGAGGGAGGAAGATACCGGAACGCCTGAATATGCGACCCTGGTCCAACGCGTTGCGCAGATCGGATTGCGTACCGCGGAATGCCATCTCAAGCTCGCAAGCAGGCCGGACATAGCAGCGTTTGCTCCGGAGCCGATCACCGCCGAAGATATGGAACGCTGGACCGGCACGCTCGCAAGCCGCGCCGCACATGTCTGCGACCTTCTGCAACGCCATCGCGGCGCACTAAGCGAGTTGGATACCGCCACCTCGCTTATCGTGCGGCATCGCGACGACATTCTCGCCAACATCAATCGCGTCCATGACGAGCCTCTGCCGCAGGCGATGAAAATCCGTCACCACGGCGATTTTCATCTTGGGCAAGTGCTGATTGTGAAAGACGACGCATTCCTTCTCGATTTCGAAGGCGAGCCTCGCCGAACGCTGGAAGAGCGGCGGTGTAAAGCCCCGGTCGCCCGCGATGTCGCCGGTTGTTGCCGCTCCATCGACTATGCCACCAGCGCCGCGCTCCGGCGCTTGAACGGCGTTGAGCCGGATCAGCATGCGCGGCTGGCCCTGCTTTCGCGCGAATGGTCGGCGGTGCTCACGGAGGAATTCCTCAATGCCTATCGCGCGGCCTTGGCCGGCTCTCCCCTGTGGCCGCAAGACACGAGGGAAGCGAACAACCTGTTCGATTTCTTCCTGCTGGAGAAGGCATTTTACGAGATCGAGTACGAACTTTCCAATCGGCCGGACTGGGTATCCATCCCTCTGGACGCGACGCTTCGCATCCTGCAACAGCGTGGAGCCATTCCGGAATGACGCTCTCCGAACAGGCCATTGCCGTCCTGTCCGGACGGCACTCGAACCCTTTCAGCTTCCTCGGTCCCCATCACGAGGATGGTCAGAGGATCCTGCGCGTGCTGCTTCCGCAGGCGGATCGCGTGATCGCCATAGAGGAAGACGGCCATCAGCAGGAATTGACGCAGGTCGATAGAGGCGGCCTGTTCACCGGCAAGATCGGTAACGAGCGCTATCGCTTGCGTGCGCGCTTCGGCGACCGAGAGGTGGAATTCGAAGATCCTTATCGCTTCCCGCCGCTCCTGTCCGACCTTGACCTCCATCTCCTAGGAGAAGGCAGGCACCTGCAGCTCTACGAAAAGCTCGGCGCTCATCCGCGCGTTATCGATGGCGTGTCCGGCGTTGCCTTCGTGGTTTTTGCGCCAAATGCGCAACGGGTAAGCGTGGTTGGCGACTTCAACGGCTGGGATGGCCGGCGCCACGCCATGCGCGTTCGCGGCAACGGCTATTGGGAGATTTTCGTCCCGGGTCCGCATCCGGGGGACCGGTATAAGTACGAAGTCATCTCGCGCGACGGCACGTTGCTGCCGCTGAAATCCGACCCAGTGGCCTTTGCCGCCGAGGTGCGACCCTCAACCGCCTCCATCGTATTTGATCTTGACGCGCAGCCGCGTCCGTCTCCGGGGCGCAGCAGCATCAATGCGATCGATGCGCCGATCTCGATCTATGAGGTGCATCTCGGCTCTTGGCGTCGCAATCCTGAAGAAGGCGACCGATGGCTGAGCTACCGGGAGCTGGCGGATCAGCTTCCGGCCTATGTCGCCGACATGGGCTTCACGCATGTCGAGTTGCTGCCGATTGCCGAACATCCCTTCGACGGGTCCTGGGGCTATCAGCCGACCGGATTGTTCGCACCGACCAGCCGGTTCGGCTCGCCGGCCGATTTCATTTCGATGGTCGACGCCTTCCACGCGCGCGGCATCGGCGTCCTTCTCGACTGGGTTCCGGGACATTTTCCGGACGACCCACATGGGCTTGCGCGGTTCGACGGGACCGCGCTCTACGAACATGCCAACCCCATGCAGGGACGCCATCTCGACTGGGGAACCCTAATCTACAATTACGGACGTACGGAGGTGTCCAATTTCCTCCTGGCTAACGCGCTGTTCTGGCTCGACCGCTACAGCATAGACGGGCTTCGCGTCGATGCCGTCGCCTCGATGCTTTATCTCGATTACAGCCGCCCGCAGGGCGGCTGGATACCCAACAAACATGGCGGCCGCGAAAATCTCGAAGCCATCGACTTCCTGCGCGGCGTCAACACGGAGGTCTTCGGGCGCTTTCCGAACGCAACCACGGCCGCGGAAGAATCGACGGCATGGCCGCAGGTGTCACGGCCAGTGGAATGGGGCGGCCTCGGTTTCGGTTACAAGTGGAATATGGGGTGGATGCACGACACCCTGGATTATATTTCGAAAGACCCGATCCACCGCCGCTTTCACCATGGTCAGATACAGTTCGGTTTGCACTACGCATTCTCGGAAAACTTTATCCTGCCGCTGTCGCACGATGAAGTCGTCCACGGCAAGCGATCGATATTCGGGCGCATGCCGGGAGACGAATGGCAGCGGTTTGCTAATTTGCGCGCCTACTATTCCTTCATGTACGGCCATCCTGGCAAGAAGCTGTTGTTCATGGGCAGCGACTTCGCACAGGACACCGAGTGGAACCACGACGTCAGCCTGCCCTGGCATTTGCTCGACAATCCGCGCCACGCCGGCGTGCAGCGCTTGGTTCGCGACCTAAACAATCTTTATCGAACCCTGCCGGCACTGCATCAGCGGGATTGTTCCGGCGACGGCTTCGAATGGCTGGTGATGCACGACGCCGACAACAGCGTCTTCGCCTGGCAACGCAAGGGAAACCACGAACAGGAACGCTGTGTAGTGGTCGTGAATTTCACACCGCAGGTGCTGCACAATTATCGGGTGCCGGTGCCATTCGCGGGGCGCTGGCGCGAAGTGCTGAATTCCGACGCTGCCGTTTATGGAGGCAGCAATGTTGGGAACGAGGGGCTCGTTACCGCCGTTGTGAGGGGTGGCATTCCGGAGCTAAACCTTGTTGTCCCACCCCTTGCTGCCCTCTTTATCGTTCCTGAGGTCGAAGGATAAGCCGTCTGGCGGCTCACCCCACCCGCTGGGTGCGACCTTTGACGGACGAGGCACCAACTTCGCGCTGTTTTCAGCCAACGCGACGAAGGTCGAACTGTGCCTGTTCGACAGCACCGGAAAGCATGAGACGCGGCGCCTCGTTCTGCCTGAACTGAGCGATGACGTCTGGCACGGCTACTTTCCTGATATCGGTCCGGGGCAACTTTACGGCTACCGGGTACATGGGCCCTATGCTCCGGAGGTTGGCCATCGGTTCAATCCTAACAAACTGCTGATCGATCCCTACAGCAAGGATCTCGGCGGCCACTTCATCTGGAACGACGCGCATTTCGGCTATCGCACCGGCGCCAAGCAGGAGGACCTGTCTTACGACAAGCGCGACAGCGCCCGTTACACGCACAAATCCGTCGTCGTGGACGACGCGCATAGCTGGGGCACGGGTTCGCGGCCGAGCACGCCCTGGGAACACACGTTTATTTACGAAGCCCATGTGAAAGGGCTGACACAGACATTTCCGGACATTGCCGACGGGCTACGTGGGACCTACGCCGCCCTGTCGTCGCCCACCATGATCAAGCACCTGCAACGGCTTGGGATCACCGCGATCGAGCTGCTTCCGATCCATGCCTTCCTCGATGACCGGCATCTGCTCGAAAAGGGCCTGAGGAATTATTGGGGCTACAACACACTCAACTTCTTCACCCCTGAAAAGCGCTACGCCACCGGCAACGCAATCAATGCGTTCCGCACCACCGTTGCCGCGCTGCACGACGCCGGCATCGAGGTGATCCTGGACGTGGTCTACAATCACACCTGCGAAGGCAATCACCTCGGGCCTACCCTGTGTTACCGGGGAATCGACAACGCCTCTTACTATTGGCTCCTGCCCGACAACCCGCGCTATTACGACGACTTCACAGGCACCGGCAATTCGCTGAAGCTCGAGCATCCGCGCGTTTTGCAGATGGTGATGGATTCCCTTCGACGCTGGGTCGAGATTTATCACGTCGATGGCTTCCGCTTCGATCTCGCCAGCACGCTCGGGCGTAAGCCGGCGTTCGATGCCAACGCTCCGTTCTTTGCCGCCGTGCGACAGGATCCGGTGCTGGCCAATGTGAAGCTGATCGCCGAGCCTTGGGACGTCGGTATGGGCGGCTATCAGGTTGGCGGATTTCCAACCGGTTGGTCGGAATGGAATGACGTCTATCGCAATACCTTGCGCCGCTACTGGCGTGGCGATGGCAGCATTCTCGGTGAGGTCGCGCGCGCCATGACCGGCTCCGCGCCGCAATACCAGCACAACGGCCGCGGCCCCCGCAGCAGCATTAATCACGTTACTGTCCATGACGGGTTCACGCTTGCCGACCTCGTCAGCTACCAGCACAAGCACAACGAGCATAACGGAGAAGACAACCGCGACGGCTCCGACGACAATATTAGCGTCAATTTCGGCGTCGAAGGTCCGACGGACGACGATGCCATCAATGCGTTGCGCCGGCAGGCGCGCCGCAACCAGCTCGCCTGTCTGATGCTGGCGCAGGGCGTGCCGTTGATGCTGGCCGGCGACGAAGCTGGTAACAGCCAGAACGGAAACAACAACACCTATTGCCAGGATAATGAAGCCGGATGGGTCGACTGGTCGAAGCTCGGAACCGATGACGACCTGACCGACCTGATCGCGATGCTGAAAGAGCTTCGGGAACAGTATCCGCAGTTGCAGCCGCATCGCTGGCTTGTTGGTCAGCGCGAATGCGGCAGTTATGACATCAAGTGGCTGACACCCTCCGCCACCGAAATGTCCGAAGCCGACTGGAACTTTCCCGAAGGCCGCTTCCTCTCCTATGCCCTCGCCGACATCAACGGAGGCAAGCCGCTCTACATTGTCCTCAACGCTGCGCAGCAGGACATCGAATTCACCTTCCCGGCATGGCCGGACGTGGTGAACTGGCAGCTCTTGCTGGACACCAGCGGGAAGTCCGCCGCCCCGCCGCGCCGCCCGGCCGAACATGCACATGCGCCCGGTTTCAGCATCCTTGTCTATGCGGGCGAGCGATGAACGAGCGGTTTGGCCCGACCCTGCACCGCGACGGCGTCACCTTCCGGCTCTGGACGCCGGCGGCAAAGAAGGTCGAGCTGCTGCTCGATACCGCGACGCCGATGGAACGAGAGGGCGAATGGTACCAGCTGATTGTGCCCGGTGCGAAGGCGGGGACCAGATATCAGTACCGTATCGACGACGAGCTCACGATTCCGGACCCCGCATCACGCTTTCAGCCCGGCGACGTGCATGGCGTGAGCGAGGTCATCGATCAGACTTATCGATGGCAAGCTACGGATTGGATCGGAAGGCCTTGGGAGGAGGCAGTCTTCTACGAATTTCACGTCGGGACCTTCACGCCCCAGGGCACTTACCGCAGCGCGATGGAAAAGCTCGATCATCTGGTCGAGACCGGTATTACAGCCGTCGAACTGATGCCGTTGTCGGATTTTCCGGGGCGCTGGAACTGGGGTTATGACGGCGTGCTACCGTTCGCTCCGGATAGCGCCTACGGAAGGCCGGAAGACCTGAAGGCGTTCATTGACGCTGCGCATGCGCGTGGTCTGATGGTCTTCCTCGATGTGGTCTACAATCATTTCGGCCCAGAGGGGAATTATCTGCATCGCATCGCGCCGCAGTTCTTTTCGCAGGAACAAACGCCCTGGGGTGGAGCGATCGATTACACGCAGCCTTGCGTTCGGGACTTTGCAATCGAGAACGCGGTCTATTGGCTGCGTGACTATCGCTTTGATGGATTGCGGCTCGACGCCGTGCACGCCATCGCAACGCCAGGACACCCGCACGTGCTGCACGACCTCAGTGTCGCCGTCGGCGAAATGGCGAAGCAAACCGGCCGGCACATTCATCTGGTGCTGGAAAACGACGACAATTGCGCGAATCTGCTGGCTCCGTTTGAAGATCCGCCGGCCGGGCGATATCGCGCGCAATGGAACGACGATTATCACCACGCCTGGCATGTCTTGCTCACCGGGGAGACACAAGGCTATTACAAGGATTACGACAAACCTGGTGCACGCATTGCGCGAAGCCTATCGGAAGGTTTCATTTATCAAGGCGAGCCCTCTCCCCACCGCTCCGGCGCATTGCGGGGCGAGCCAAGCCGTGCGCTTCCGCCGACCTCCTTCGTCAACTTCCTCCAGAACCATGACCAGATCGGCAATCGCGCAAAGGGAGAGCGGCTTAGCCAGTTGGCGAAGCCAAAGGCGCTTGAGGCCGCGCTGACGATCCTGCTTCTGTCCCCTTCGCCGCCCCTTCTGTACATGGGGGAAGAGTGGGGCGCGACCGAACCCTTCCCGTTCTTTTGCGACTTCAAGGGCGACCTCGCGGAAGCCGTTCGCAACGGGCGTAAGGCTGAGTTTGCGGAAGCCTATGCCGCTTGCGGGCAGGACATCCCCGATCCGCTCGCGCAATCCACACGAAATCTCGCGTCGCTCGACTGGAATGCGCTCATGCGTGACCCGCATTCACGCATGCTGTCATTGACGCGCGAATTGTTGCGCACACGAAAGACCCACATCGTTCCGCTGTTGCGTTCGATCACATGCGGCGGCACCGCGCATTTTGCGGACGATCTTCTGTTCGTGCAATGGACCGCCGGCGAGCGGCCGCTGCAAATCCTGGCCAACCTTTCGGACGGCGATCGGGACAACAGCGCGAAACTGAAAGGCGCACTGATCTGGGGACAGGACTCCAATTGCCTTCAGCCCTGGTCGGTCATCGTTGCGCTTGGAGAGCGCTGATGCCTCCCAGGATCCCGGTTGCGACTTACAGGCTACAACTGACGAAGGATTTCGGGTTCGACGCCGCCGCCGCGCTCGTTCCCTATCTGAAACAGCTTGGCATCTCACATCTCTATGCCTCGCCGTTCCTGGCTGCACGCGCCGGCAGCACCCACGGCTATGACATCGTCGATCATAACCGATTCAATCCTGAGCTCGGCGGTGAGGAAGCGTTTGAGCGCCTGTCTCGGGCACTTGCCGATGCCGATATGGGACTGATCCTCGATTTCGTCCCCAACCACATGGGCATTGGCTTCTCCGACAATCTCTGGTGGCTCGACGTGCTGGAATGGGGTCTGAAGTCGCCCCATGCCGCCTCCTTCGACATCGACTGGAACGGCCTACCCCATCGCACGCAGCCAGGCGTGCTTCTTCCAATCTTGGGCCGGCCTTACGGCGACGTTCTTGCGGAAAGCGAGATCTCGCTCAAATACGACAGCGGGACTGGCAGCTTCGCTGCCTGGTATTTCGACCACAAGCTCCCCATCAATCCGCACCGCTACGGCGAAATCCTCCGTACGCTTGTGGGCGCCGCGAACGCGCATGACGAGCCGGCGGGTCAGGCGATGCTGGCCCTGGCGCACAGGCACCGCGCTCCAAGTTCTCCCTCTTATAAGGACGCACCTCAATTCAAGCGCGATCTCATCGCGATCGAGGAAGCTGACCGTATCATCGAACGCGGCTTGCATGTCTATTCGGCCGATCACGATGCGGGTCGCCTGTTGCTGCATCGGCTGCTGGAGCGACAGAACTATCACCTCGCCTTTTGGCGTGTCGCCTTCTCGGCCATCAACTACCGGCGGTTTTTCGACATCAACGATCTGGCGGGACTGCGTCCGGAGCATCCAGCGACATTCAACCGGATGCACCGCCTTGTGGCGCGACTCATTGCGGAACGGAAGCTGCACGGCCTACGGCTCGATCATATCGATGGCCTGCGCGATCCTGCGCAATATACACGCCGCCTTCAGGATCTAATCCGCAGGACCGGCGCGACCAATCGCGGCGAGCATTTCTACGTTCTGATCGAAAAAATCCTTGGCGAAAGCGAGACACTACCGCACTTCACCGGAGTTGCCGGAACGACGGGTTACGAGCGGCTCAACCATATCTCGCACGTCCTCCTCGACGATCGCGGGCTGGACCGGCTGGAGCAGACTTGGCGCGAGCTGAGTGGAGAGCGTTCGTGTTTCGATGGCATCCTCAAGGACGCCAAACGCAATGTGCTGGACACCATACTCGCCAGCGAATTCGCGGTGCTCGCGCGCGCCCTGTCGCGCATTGCCGCAGGCTCATTCGCCACACGTGACTTCACACAGGATCGGCTGCGTGCTGCGTTGCAGGCCTATGTTCTCGAATTTCCGGTCTATCGAACCTACATCGCAGGCAGCGGCCCCTCTTTGCAGGATCGCGCCCTGGTTAGAGATGTGGTCGCGCGCGCGCGCGCGGGATGGCGCGGACCCGATCCGGAAATCTTCGATTTCCTGCAGCAGACGATCACCTCGGACCTGCTCGAAAATTCATCCTATAGCCGCCCACGCGTTCTCAATTTTGCGATGAAGCTGCAGCAGTTCACTGGGCCGCTGATGGCAAAGTCGCTCGAAGACACGACGTTCTATCGCTACAACCGCTTGCTTGCGCTGAATGAAGTCGGCGGCGAGCCCGCGTCCCCTGATACGGCGCTGCAGACATTCCACCGCCGGCAGCACGAAGCAGCTCAGAACCAACGGCACGCTCTCATCGCCACCGCAACCCACGACACCAAGCGCGGCGAAGATTCGCGGATGCGCATCCTTTCCCTCGCCGAACTCAGTGAGGACTGGAATGCAGCGGTCCGGCGCTGGACGAAAATGAATGCGCCTATTGTGCAAAGGGCGAAGAGCGGCCGGTGGCCCGCGGCCGCTCACGAATACATGCTCTACCAGACTTTGATCGGGTCCTGGCCATTGGCGGGTCCTGATGAAGCCTTCCTCAAGCGGATCGAAGGCTATGCCATTAAGGCCGCCCGTGAGGGAAAGCAGGAGACTAGTTGGACAAATCCGGATCAGGATTATGAAAACGCGCTGACCGATTTTCTGCGCGCGATCCTTTCGAAGGAGCGATCGAGCGAGTTTATTGCCGACTTTGCAGAGTTTGCGCAGCGCGCGTCCATGCTCGGCGCGTTGAACAGCCTGTCGCAATTGGCACTCAAAGTTTTCGCACCCGGAGTGCCGGATTTCTTCCAGGGTACAGAGTTCTTCGATCTTTCATTGGTCGACCCCGATAATCGCAGGGCCGTGGATTACAACCTGCGAAGAGACAACCTTACGGATGAGCCACACTGGTCCGATTTGACTCAAGCCTGGACCGACGGTCGTATCAAACTCGCCCTCACGCGCAAATTCCTGGAGATCCGAAACGCACAGGCTCCGTTGTTCCGTGACGGGTCGTACGCACCCCTAAAGGTCTACGGCGATCACGCAGATCACGTCATAGGCTTTTCACGCGTCTTCGAAGACCGATGGATTTCGGTACTGGCCGGACGGCATTTCGCAGCGCTGACCAATGGCGGCCGCACCTGGCTGCACGGATGGCGCGGCTGGGTCGGGCTCCCGCAAGACGGACCGGCGCGCGATCTCATCCGCGGCCGGACTTTCGACAAGGCAGGAGACCTGCAATTAATATTTGATGGTCTGCCGGTGGCGGTTCTAACCGCAGCGCCATAGCGTTATGGAGGACGTGGGCTCTATTCGGGAGAGTTTCTGCCCCCCGGGCCGGGCACATCCATCCGCCCGGGCTCCTTTATTGACCGCCGATCCCTGAATGACCAAGACTCCAAGGCATGCCGCAAGAATGACAGCAACCACTTGAACGCATAGTGGCCCCTCCGTACGCCCGTCTTCGACGGTCCGCGAGAACAAAGGACAACATTTGTCGGAACAGGAGATCGAACATTGTCGGAAGGACAATGCGGATTCGAACGTAAGTGCTTGAATTCATTGGTGGGTGTACAAGGATTCGAACCTTGGACCCGCTGATTAAGAGTCAGCTGCTCTACCAACTGAGCTATACACCCGGGGTCACTCGCGCCGTAAGGCGGAACGCGGCGCTCGTGTAGCAAAGCGGCCGGGCGGTGTCAAAGCGTGCGGCACCCACGATGAGCGGCTGTGCCGAGGCCGATTTCCGCTGAATTTCCCAGCGAGCACGCCCAAGCCACTAGCCACCGCTCCTTTTTCCGATCGCCGGACCGAGCTTCGCGCCCCGAATGCCGAGGCTGAAGCACTCTAGCGGTGTTGTTGGCCGGCCGAGGCTTGCCTCGATTGCGGCTGGTCGGGGGTCTCGGTCTCTGTGTAAAGACCGCTCCGCCTCATCACCCGATGGGCGCCGGGGGGCCACATCACCGATGATGATGCCCGGCCGGGGCTGCCTCGTCGGGGTCAGGGCGCTGCTGAAGTTCCTCGGTCTTACGGTCGCGCAGGCGCTCCAGCGCGGCGCTGCGTCGCCCGCGCCAAACCGAAACGCCATAGGCCAAGGCCGCCCCGAGCACCGCCACGGCGCCGACATTGATCACGATCCACATCCAGCCCCCGAATTCCCCACTCATCTCCATCTCCTTGTTCGTCACCGCGATCACCGCGCAAGGGCGGCACTCTCAGGTGAACGCACGAGGGGGGCTTGTGATCCCGTCCAGCTGTCGCCGCAAAAAGGAAAGGCCGCCGGGCGGGGGGTCCCGGCGGCCTTCTGCATTGCGGCGATCAGGGGCTGGGGGGCTCTGAAACGATCACCGCCTGCGTAGCGTTCGCGGACCGCCGGACCCAGGGCTCAATCTGCCTCTTGTATTTGGCAGCCCGGCTTCGGCATCTGCAAAACTCGTAGCCTCAGTTAAGTCCTGGCCAGCCGAGGCTTCAACTTAATAATCGGACAGGTTCCAGCCAGGACTGCGACCTCGCCCCACCCGCTCGAGGGCGCAAGCGCGACCAATTGCCACTTTCCCGCCTGTTTTCGGGCGCGCTGGCCGGATCGATGGGTTAGACTTTCGGACACGACCGGCCCCCGGCCAACGAGGGTGCCGGCGACAACAAGTTCGGGAGAAACGCTATGCAGCACTTGAGAAGGCGCGCCCTGCTTATGGTGTCGACGGCTGGCCTCGCGGCCATGATCGTCGCGGTCGCCATGCCGGCACAGACGCAACAACGCAAATCGATCCGCTGGTCAACGTCGAGCGTCGATTCCTACGGCTACAAGGTCGCGGCGGCGATGACCAAGATCGCCGAGGAAGCCCTCGACGGCGAATACACCGTCACCGTCAACCCCTATCCCGCGACCACGGCGGCGATGAAGGCGGCGATGGATGGCAATGGCGAGATCGGCTACACCGCGGATGTCGGCATGACGCAGATCTATAATGGTGACGGCGGCTTCAAGAACTACACGCCGGCCAAGGGCAAGCTGGTCCACACCTGGTACGCCTATCCGATGGAATCCTTCATGGCGGTGCCGGCCGACAAGGCGGCGCAATACAAATGCCTGAAGGACCTCTCCGGCAAGCCGGTCTTCTTCACGCCGGCCGGGTTCATGAACTGGCTCAACTTCCAGCGCATGTACAAGGCGCTGGGATATGACTTCAAGCATGTGCAGATCGATCCGAAGACGCAGTCGGATGCGATGAAGGGCGGCTCGATCGCAGCATCGGTGGCCTACACCACCGCCGGCCGATCGCTCGCCCCCTACTGGAAAGAGACCGAAGTGCGGATGGACGTGAAGATCGTCAATCCGTGTCCGGATGAGATCGCGAAGCTGAAATCCGCGGGCCTCGCCATTGCGGATGTGAGCCCGTCGGTCTTCTCAAAGGATGTCGGCGTCCAGAACATCCAGGGCGTGCCGATCCTGTTCGGCTACAACATGCGCGCCGACATGCCGGAGGACGTGGTCTACAAGCTCCTCAACGCGTTCTACAAGAACCGCGAGTCCCTTGCGAAATCCGATCCGGGATTCACCCCCATGGCCAAGGATTTCGTTGGCATGCAGGTCAACGGAATCAAGGCCAATCCCGACATTCCGGTTCACGCCGGCCTTGCCAGGTTCCTGAAGGAACACAAGGCATGGGACGACAAGTGGAAAATCGCGACCAGCGGAAGCTGATCGGTTGAATCCTCACATCGGGCGGGGCGGATGCGCGCGGGGCGCATCCCCTCGCCCGTTCGCGTCACGCGCCAGGCCTTGTCGCCTGGCGTCGCGCGCGCGACCGTAGCGCTACGGTGCGATCGGAAGAGACAACGATAACGATAATACGGCGACGGGCCGAACGGGGACGGCGATGGTGTCCGAGGGCGTACGGAGGCATGTCAGCCTCAACAATCTCATTCTGCTGTTTTCGGCGATCCTGCTGACCTGGCTTCTCTATTATTTCTACACCGGTGCCGGCGGGCCGCAGGAACTCGCGTCGCGTCTGATCCCGATCACGCTGATCCTGCAGACGCTGTTCATGTATCGCGAAGACTATCTCTACAAATGGCTGCCGCCGCTGATCAACCACATCATGGTCGTCCTCTACGTGGCGATCGCGCTGTACGCATTCTGGCATTTCTGGTGGGAATTCGAGGAGATCGCGATCTACCGGCAGGGCTCCTACACGCGTGAGGATTTCATCTGCGGCCTTTTGATCTTCCTCTTGGTGATGGAACTGTCGCGCCTCGCCCATCCCGCGCTGTTCTGGATCAATCTGTGCCTCATCGTCTACACGATCTACGGCTATCTCAGCCCGATCGACTTTTTCTGGCATCCCGGCACGACCTTCTATCGCGTCGTCACATCGAGCACGGTGGAAATGTCGACCGGCATCTACGGCATCTACGGTCAGCTCGCATTGACGCTGATCGCGGCGTTCCTGCTGCTCGCGGCCGCGGCGCGCGGCTTTGGCGCGCAAAGCGCCATGATCAACGTCATGCGCAAGCTCGCCGGGCGATCGCGGCAGATGGTGCCGCAGACCGCGGTGATGGGCTCTCTTGCAGTCGGCACCATTTCCGGCTCGGGCTCCGCCAATGCCGTGGTTGTCGGCTCGATCACCATTCCACTGATGAAGCGCTACGGCGTGCCGGGCACCTTCGCTGGCGCGGTTGAAACCTCCGCCTCCATGGGAGGCCTGCTGATGCCGCCGATGATGGGCGTCGGCGCCTTCCTGATGTCGGACTTTCTGGGCGTGCCCTATTGGGACGTGGTGGCCCGCGGCTTCGGCCTCGCCATCGTCTATTATGTCTGCGTCGCCCTCGCCGTCTATCTGCTCTGCGTGCGGCTCTTGCCCCGCGACATTATCTCGCCGCCACCCGTCGCTCGATACGACCAGGTCAAGACATCGATCTTCTTCATCTCCGTGCTCTATCTGATTTTCCTGATGGGCTATGTCGGGATCGGCGAGCTGCGCGCCGCGCTCTACACCGCGGCCTTCATGTTCTTCTGGCTGATGATGGCGTTCCTGTTCTTCAAATACGCCCTCAAGGATCCCGAGGTCACCGATCAGTCGCTGCTCGAATGCATCCGTCTCAGCATCGAGACGCATGGCGACATGACGTCATATCTGACCCTGTTGCTGGCAACGCTCGGCATCATGATCGGCCTCTTCACGGTGACCGGCTTCATCAACCGCATGGGCGCGACGCTCCTTGACCTCGGCGCCTGGAATATCGTGGCGATGATTCTGATGGCCTATATTTTCGGCTGGCTCGTGGGCGCCGGACTGCCGCCGACGGCGACCTACATCATCGGCGCCGTCATCATCGTCCAGCCGCTGACCAATCTCGGCGTCAACCCATGGGTCGCGCATTTCTTCGTTTTCCTGATCTCGGTCTGGGGCGAGCTGTCACCGCCAACCTCGCTCACCGCAGCGGTCTCGGCGAGGATTGCCGAAGCCTCCTTCATGCGCACGATGTGGGAGGCGCTGAAAATCTGCCTGCCGATCACGCTGATGACCTTCGCCATCTTCACCCGCGCCAACATGGTGGTCACGACAGGGTGGGCGCAAATCATCGATGCGACCCTCGTCCTGATCGGCACCAGCGGCCTCGCATTCGCGATGTTCGGCCGGATCGCGAGGGTCGCGGCAGCCGATATCGGCCTGCGCGTCCTGATCGCTGCGCTCGCGCTGTTCGTGCTGTTCGTGCCGAATGACACCTGGGCATTGGTGGCCGCGCCATTTGCGGCGGGCTTGGCGATCACTGGCATCATCAGGCATCGTGACATCGCTTCGCCGGACGAACTGATCGAGCCGGTGGAAGTGAGCGACACCCATGGCGACCTCTCGGCCCTGGTGGCCGAGGCCAAGCGGGACATGGGATAGGCCCCGATAGGGCTTCGGATAACCGGATACGAAAAGGGCGGCCCGACCGGGCCGCCCTTTCCTCCCCCGCTCTAGACAAACCCTATTGCAGGCGCGCCGCGATGCTTCCGAAGCCCATGGCGCGCGCCAGCGTCAGCGCCTCGCGCTTCTGCTCCTCGTCGAGCGACTTCACCAGAGGGCGGGCGGCGGCGACCAGACGGCGCATCGACGCCGCGCTCATGGCCATCTCGGAGGCACGCGAGCTGACGCGGCCAATAAAACCGGTATTGCCGGAGGCATCAGCGACCTGCTGACGTTCGGTCTCACCGGCGATGGAGCGAAGCGCGGCTTCAAGGCGCGGCCAATGCCGTTCCTGCGCAGGTGACAGCCGCAGCGCGGCCTTGAACCGGGCGATCCCCGCCTCCAGACGGCCCGGATCGGCCGCGGCCGGCGTTGCAGCGATAATCGAACCAAACAATGCCAAAACCATCAGTCCAGCGGCGAACGCCTTCCGCATCGAAAACCTCGTTGTCTTTTTCAGATTGCTGCGGTGCGCAATAACTGCGTCACCGGGTTCCGGCAACGGAAACCGGTCCCGTTTCGGTTAATTTCGGATCAAAATATCTTTCAAAATCCGCCACTTAATGCGGCGGCAATGGGGCGATGGTTGCCGCGAATGGCGGTGGTGGCCAAGAAGCGGACGATGTCCCGGGCGCACGTGCCCGGGACATCAATGACACTCGTCTAGCCGACATCCGTCGAGTGAATGCGCCGGCGGCCGTTTTCGGCGTGGCGGTTCTGACGGCTGGTCAGCTTGTTGAGGGCGCCGAGATAAGCCTTCGCCGACGCAACCAGCGTATCGGGGTCAGCACCGCGCGAGGTGACCGAATAGTCGCCCTGCGCAAGCCGCACCGAAACCTCGGCCTGCGCGTCGGTGCCCTCGGTGACGGCGTGGACCTGGTACAGCTCCAGCACCGCGTCATGCGGGACCAGCGACTTGATGGCGTTGAAGATCGCATCCACCGGACCATTGCCGCCCGACTGAATGGTCTGCTGACGGCCATCGATGTCGAGCGTGAGCGTCGCCGATTGCGGACCCTTGGTGCCGGCAATCACCGTCAACGACTCCAGCTTGATGCGATCGTGCTCGTGCGCGATCTCCTCGTCGACCAGCGCCTCGATGTCCTCGTCATAGATATGCTTCTTGCGATCGGCCAGGGCCTTGAAGCGAACGAAGGCGTCTTCCAGCTGATTGGCGGCGAGCTTGTAACCCATCTCCTCCAGCTTGTGCTGGAACGCATGGCGGCCGGAATGCTTGCCCATGACCAGCGAGGTCTGTTTCACGCCGACACTCTCCGGCGTCATGATCTCGTAGGTCTGGGTATTCTTCAGCATGCCGTCCTGATGGATGCCGCTCTCGTGCGCGAATGCATTCCGGCCGACGATCGCCTTGTTGTACTGCACCGGGAACGAGGTCGCCGCCGAAACGAGCTTGGACGCGCGCGTCAGCATGGTCGCATCGATGCCGGTCCAGAACGGCAGGACGTCGTTGCGGGTCTTGATCGCCATCACGATCTCTTCCAGCGCGGCATTGCCGGCGCGCTCGCCGATGCCGTTGATGGTACATTCGATCTGCCGGACGCCCGCGCGCGCGGCCGCCAGCGAGTTCGCGACCGCCATGCCGAGATCGTCATGGCAATGCGCCGAGAAGATCGCCTTGTCGGCATTGGGCACGCGTTCGCGCAGCATCGTGAACAGCGCGAAATATTCCTCCGGCACCGTATAGCCGACGGTATCCGGGATATTGATCGTAGTCGCACCGGCATTGATCGCAGCTTCCACGCAACGGCACAGGAAGTCGTGTTCCGTGCGCGTGCCGTCCTCTGCCGACCACTCGACATCGTCGGTGTGCTGGCGCGCGCGGGTGACCTGCGCGATCACCATTTCGTAGACTTCGTGCGGCTCCTTCTGGAGCTTGTATTTCATGTGCACGGGCGAGGTGGACAGGAAGGTGTGGATGCGCTTGCGCGCCGCCGGCTTGATCGCCTCCCCGCACCGGTCGATGTCCTTGGGCGCCGCGCGCGACAGCCCGCAAACGACGGCATTCTTGGTGCGCTTGGCGATCTCCTGCACGGCGGCAAAATCGCCTTCCGAGGCGATCGGGAAGCCGGCCTCGATGACGTCGACGCCCATCTCGTCGAGCAGTTCGGCGACCTCGAGCTTCTCGTCATGGGTCATGGTGGCGCCGGGGCATTGCTCCCCGTCGCGCAAGGTGGTGTCGAAGATGACGACGCGGTCCTTCTCGGAACGCTGCGTGCCGGCACTGGTGGCCGTGTCCTTGGCCGTAGTCATGAATTGCGATCCTCGTCTCGTGCGACGCCGCTCGTGTGGCGCCTGTTCAGGGTTTCCGACTCAAGACCCCTGAGCGCCCAGGCAGCGTTGCCCAGCCGGCCCTCAGGGGCGCGTAAGGAGCAGAAGACCGCTGAGAATGAGGGCAGCACCGGCCAGGGCGCCTTGCGCCCCCCGTTTCGTCGCGCGATGAAAGTCCTGCGCGGACATGCCGAAAACCCTCGAAAACCGACTGATATCGTCCAAAGCGACGGTAAATTTCCGGTAACAGCGCCGCTTTCAGGCGCCCTTTTAGCGGAGGCGGGGGCGTTTCGGCAAGACCTGTCCTGGAGGGCCGGCTTCCCGGTCTTCGGACGACCGAGGCTAGCGGGGCTTGCCGTTGTCTTTCTTGCCGCTTTTCCTGCTTTCCGGCATTTCGGCGACGAGCTGCAGCCTCGCCTTTTTCAGCTCCTCACGCGCCGCATCGTCGATCTTCGGATAGTGCAGGTCGAGGCCTTCCAGCGCCTCGACCAGGGCCGACGCCACGACCAGCCGCGTGAACCACTTCTTGTCGGCCGGCACCACAAACCAGGGCGCATAAGGCCGGCTGGTCTCGCGGATCGTCTCCTCGTAATAGCGCATGTAATCGTCCCAGTGCCTGCGCTCCGAAACGTCGCCCTTGTTGAATTTCCAGTTCTTGGACGGATCGTCGATTCGCTCGAGCAAGCGCGCCGCCTGCTCCTCCTTCGAAACATGCAGGAAGAACTTCAGGATCAGCGTGCCGTTGCGCGCCTGATACCGCTCGAACGCGCGGATGTCCTCGAACCGCTCCTTCCAGATATCCTTGCTGACAAGCTTCGGCGGCAGCTTCTGGTTCGCGAGAATGTCCGGCTGCGCGCGCACCACCAGCACCTCTTCGTAATAGGACCGGTTGAAGATGCCGATCCGGCCCCGCTCGGGCATCGCGATCGTGGTGCGCCACATGAAGTCATGATCGAGTTCCTGCGAGCTCGGCGTCTTGAACGCATAGACCTGGCAGCCTTGCGGATTGACGCCTGACATCACGTGTTTGATCACGCCGTCCTTGCCGGCCGCGTCCATCGCCTGGAAGATCGCGAGCACCGCCCAGCGGTCCTGCGCATAAAGCATGTCCTGAAGATCGGCGAGCTTGCGGATGCTCACCTGCAGCATCTCCTTGGCCTCGTCCTTGTCGAGGCCGAGACCGGCGGTATCGCGGGGATCAATGTCGGACAGCCTGAACTTGTCCGCGTTGTCGACACGATAATTGCGGGCGAGCGTTTCGATGGTCATGGCCCTGTTCATCGCCTCGAGGTCTCCTCGATAAACGGCTCGGCAGGCACGCGACGCAAGAAAGTCTGAATGAAGCGCGGCATCATCGGATCGATGTCGGCTGCGCCGCGCGCGATATAAGCGTCGGCAAGCTCCGGATGTCCTTGTCCGGCAATATGAGCACGGATGCGCTCGCGCAGCCGCTCCGCCGTGTCCGGTGCCGCCATCGGCTTGAGCAGCCCGATCAATGGCCCGGCCATGACGCAATGCCAGCCCGTATCGATCGCGAAGACGTCCGGCGCGAGCCCGGTTTCCTCTTCCACCTCGCGCCTCACACTCGCTTCGAGGTCAACGCTGTGACCAAAGACATCGCTCGGATCGGGCGTGCCGCCGGGGAAATAGATCTTGCCGGCATTGGCCGTCCCGCCGCCCATCACTCCGAGGATGTATGCGCCATCCGAACCCTGCAACGCACCGAGCGCAAAGCAATTGCGGATGGATGGATCGGGGAACCCGAAATCGCGCCAGGCCATGAAGCTTGCGAAGTCCGTTTCGAAATAACGCCCGCGCAGACACGGACCCGCAATCTCGAAGCTGTTCATCAGCAGCACCCGGCCATTCCACAGGCCGGGCTTGTCGCGCAGCATCGTCGCGAAATGCGCATCGATCTCGGCGCGGCGCTCGCGCGCGAATGGCCAGTCAAACGGCGCGACCGTGAGATCGAGCGTCTCGATTCGGAAAATGTCGGCGGCCATCACGCCTCGATATGTCCGTCGCTGACGATGATCGCCCCGCCGCCGATGGTCGCGCGCGTCAGTTGCCGGCCCTCGATCGTCATGCCGAGTTCGATCTGGCTTGGTCGCCCCATCTCGTATCCCTGCTCGATGACATAGCGATGCTCTCCATCGGCCGGATGCGCGGTGTCCATCACCACGCCCGCAAACGCGGCAGCAGCCGCGCCGGTTGCCGGATCCTCCTGGATGCCGAGGCCGGGCGCAAACATCCGGGCATGGAAGTGATGGCCCGGCTCCGCTGTCTCGCCGCAATAGAGATACACCACCGCCCGGCCCTCCCGGCCGAACACGGATTCGAACGATCCGGCCGGCTTCGCCCGCCCGATCGCTTCGAGGCTGCGCACCGGGATGAAATGCGCAGGCACGCCCGCCGACCAGCGCGACGGCGCGCCGAAGCCGATTTCATCGTCGTCGAGCCCCAGCGCAGCCGCGGCCTCGTGCGCGCTTACGGCTTGTCCGGCAGGCTCCGGCAGGCGCGGCAATACGAAGCTGGCGTGGCCATGCTCCTTGCCCTGCGGGTCGACAATGCAATGCACGAGCCCGACGGTTTCCTCCAGCACGAGTTCGTGGGCGCCGCGATTGTAGCCGCTCATGCAGCCGAGGAGCACCGCGGTCCCGACCGTCGGATGTCCGGCGAACGGCAGTTCCGCCGCCGGGGTGAAAATCCGCAGCATCGCCCGGTTGCGCGCATCGGCGGGCGCCATGACGAAGACGGTTTCGGCGAGGTTGAATTCGCGCGCGATCGCCTGCATCGCGGATTTATCGAGGCCGTCGGACTCCAGCACCACGGCCAGCGGATTGCCGGCGAAGCGCGATTGCGTGAATACATCGAGGGTGACGAAACGGCGGCGCATGGACTTCAAGTCTCCCCAACCCCGCTCATTCCCGCGCAAACCGGCAATCGGGCGCAGGATTCTTTTCATCCCCGCCCCTGCGGTGACGAGCGGCAGGGTGATCTACACCAGCCGCTCGGCCTCGAACAGCGTCGCCGGCTTGACCAGTTCCTCCTGCGCCTCGACCAGCAGCATCTCGCGGGCGCCGCGTTCGGCCGTTGCCTTCAGCACCCCGAACAGCGACGAGCCGGCCTTGGCCATCGCTTCGCCGCAGCCGCCGCCGCGGAGAAGATGCGCAAAGAACAGCGCCGCGATCGTGTCGCCGGCACCATTGATCTTGATCGGCAAACGCGGCGTGCGGAGCCGGAATTGTCCGTCCTGCCCGGATGCGATCATGTCGATCGCGTCGTCAGGGGTGTCATCGATCAGGGCCGATGTCACGAGCACCGTCGCGACGCCCATGGCGTGGAGGAAATCGACGGCCGCGAGCATCCCGTCCATGGTGCCGGTATCGAGCCCGGTCAGGACGCCGAGTTCGAACTGGTTCGGGCAGGTGACATCGGCCGCTCTGAGCGCGCGGGTCCGGATGAAATCCGGAATGTCGTCGCGGACATAGATCCCGCTGTCGTCATCGCCGATCACCGGATCGCAGCAATATCGGGCGGCGGGATTGGCACGTTTGACCCGCGCCACAGCGTCAAGGATCGCCTCCCCAATTGCAGCGGACCCCATATAGCCCGACAGCACACCGTCACAGGCCGTCATCACGCCGCGGTCTTCGATGCCGGAGACGACGTCGCGGATATGGGCGGCGCTGAATACCTCGCCCTTCCATCCGTCGTAACCGAGATGGTTGGAGAATTGCACGGTATTGACCGGCCAGACCTCGGCGCCAACCCGCTGCAGGGGAAAGACCGCGGCGGAATTGCCGACATGGCCATAGGCGACGTGCGACTGGATGGAGAGGATATTCATGTCTTCGCCACTCCCCCCGCGAGCATCGCAGGCAAGTTTACGCAGCCTGCGTGAACTTGGCTGCGTGCGAATGGTGGGGAGGGGTTGGGGGGGGGGCGGGCAAAACGCGACGATAATCCATGCTGAAAACCCCCCACCCCGGCTCACATCGCTTACGCGATGCGAACCGACCCTCCCACCGCTTCGCGGGGGGGAGGGATAAGGCCTACTTCGCCTTCGCTGCCGCTTCGACGAACTTGTTGGTGTAGGTCTTCGACAGGTTGATATTGGCCTTCGCCACTGCCTCGGACGACTGGCTGAACACGTCGAGAACCGCCTTGGCGCCCTTCGGGTCCATCAATCCGGTGTGCGAATACATCGGGATCGTGTTCTTCAGCGCCTCGAGATAGAGCGCCTTGTCGGCGCCGATCAGTTCCGGCGGCATCTTCGCCATGATCTCTTCCGGCGAATGGGTGTGGATCCATTTCAGCGTATTGACGATCGCGGTGGCGAGCGCCTGCGCGGCCTTCGGATTTTTCTCGATCCAGTCCGCCCTGGTGTAGAGCGCGCCGCCCGGATATTCGCCGCCGAAGACGTCGAGCGTATCCTTTTCCGAGCGCGTGTCGGAAAGAATGCGCAGATCCTTGTTGCGGCCCTGAAGCTGCGTTACCGCCGGGTCGAGCATCACGGCAGCATCCACCGAACCCTGCTCCATTGCCGCGACAGCGGTGGCGCCGAGGCCGATGCCGATCACGCCGACCGATCCGGCGTCCACGCCATTCTTCTTCATCAGGTAGTTCAGGAAATAATGCGTCGACGAGCCCGGAGCCGAAACGCCGACCTTCTTGCCGGCCAGATCCTTGATCGAGGTGATGGTCCCGGTCTGCTTCGGCGACACCACGAGGACGAGGCCGGGATAGCGGTCATAGACCACGAAGGATTGCAGGTTCTGGCCTTTGGCCGCCAGATTGACGCAATGGTCGAAATAGCCGGAGACGACATCAGCCGACCCGCCGAGCACCGCGGTCAGGGCCTGCGACCCGCCCTTGAAGTCGACCATTTCGACATTGACGCCGGCTTTCTCGTATTCACCGAGCTGCTTGGCCAGCACGGTGGGCAGATAGCACAGGCAGCTCGCGCCGCCGATCGCGATCGTCAGCTTGGATTGCGCGAAGGCCACGCCCGACATCAGCGCAAGCGCGAAGAGCGACGAGACCAGCCGCCGGAACATCGACAACGTCATGAAACCATTCCTCCCGTGACGGAAACAGGCCGTTTGTGGCCGCATTTGACTGCACGATAAAACACCGCGCCGGGCCTGCAAAGTCCGGAGCGGCGTTTCAGACCGGGCCGGCGAAGGTCAGGTCCGCGTATCGGCTGCGTCGGGACGCCACACCAGGAGGCGCTTCTCGACCAGCGTCACGAGCGCGTCGATGACAATCACGAAGGCCGCGAGGACGAACATTCCGGCGAACACGCCGGCGATGTCGAAGGTTCCTTCGGCCTGCAGGATCAGATAGCCGAGCCCCGCCGCCGAACCGAGATATTCGCCGACCACCGCGCCGACCACCGCAAAGCCGACCGAGGTGTGGAGGGACGAGAACATCCACGACAAAGCCGAGGGCCAATAGACGTGCCGCATCAGCTGGCGCTCGTTCATGCCGAGCATCCGGGCATTGGCGAGAACCGTCGGGCTCACCTCGCGCACGCCCTGATAAACGTTGAAGAAGACGATGAAGAACACCAGCGTGACGCCGAGCGCCACCTTCGACCAGATGCCGAGTCCGAACCACAGCGTGAAGATCGGGGCCAGCACGATGCGCGGCAGTGCATTCATCATCTTGACGTAAGGGTCGAAGATCGCGGCGATGAGCGGCTGGCGCGCGAACCAGAATCCAACCAGGACCCCGCCGACCGATCCGATCACAAAGGCCAGCGCCGACTCGGTGAGCGTGATCCACAGATGGCGCCAGATGGTGCCCTCGTAGAACCACTTCCAGATCCGGGCGAAGACGTCGCCGGGGGTGGAGAAAAAGAACGGCGGCACCAGCGGCTTGCCGTCCGCCATCGGAATGGCGGTCAACAGATGCCAGGCCGCCAGCGTGACGAGCATCACCAGGACCTGGAAGCCGACGAGAGTGGCCCGGTTCATCATCCGCCTCCCGTCTGCGCGTAGCCTTTGAGCACTTCGTCCTTCAGCACATTCCAGATCTCGCGATGCAAGTCGTGAAAGGCCTTGTCGAGTTTGACATCGGAAATGTCGCGCGGCCGGGCGAGCGGCACGCGCCAATCGCCGATGATGCGCGCGGCCGGCCCCGCCGACATGATGACGACGCGGTCCGACAACGCGATCGCCTCTTCCAGATCGTGGGTGACGAACAGCACCGCCTTGCGGTCAGCGCTCCACAAGTCGAGCAGGAGGTTGCCCATGATCTGGCGGGTCTGCGCGTCCAGCGGGCCGAACGGCTCGTCCATCAGAAGTATTTTCGGATCGCGGATCAGCACCTGGGCAAGGCCCACCCGTTTGCGCTGCCCGCCCGACAGCATATGCGGATAGCGCCCCGCAAAGCCGGCCAGTCCGACGCGCTGCAGCCATTCCTGCGCGCGCTGACGGGCCGGGCCGGCCGGCGTCCCCGCGGTCTCCAGTCCGATCGCGACATTCTGCAACGCGGTCTTCCACGGAAACAACGAGTCGGCCTGAAACAGGTAGCCGGCCTGGCGATTCAGATCGCTGAGCGGCGAACCGAATATCTCGGCGCTGCCGGACGATGGCGCGAGGAGGCCCGCCGCGACGTTCAGGAGCGTGGATTTGCCGCATCCGGTCGGGCCGACGATGGCGACGAACTCACCGTCGGCGACCGACAAAGTGGCATCACTGACGGCGGTATAGGTGACGCCCTTGCCCATGCGGAAGGTGATGGTGACGTCGTTCAACGCGACCGCAGCGGTCACAGATTTCGTCCCTGCCGGCATCGCATCGGCAGTCGGTCCCCCCATCACTAAACGCTCCGCTCCCGCCGGTCTTTTGCGAGGACATTACCCGCCGCCGGACGGCAAGCAAGCGTCAGCCGAGTTCCTCATCGCGCTGATTGACGAAAATCAGCACGCCGAGCAGCGTCATATAGAAGCGGAAGGCGGCTTCCTGGCCGTTCCAGGTCTTGGATTGCCACATCGCAAAATATTCGCCGGCCACGACCATGAAGCCGAAGAACCACACCAGAAAGCCGAGCGCCGCCCCGGCGACGAGCCAGACCTTGGCGCGCTGGAAAACCTGCGGCGCGGCGCGAAGCGTGAAAAGCATGACAAGCGCGGCGACGCCGAGCAGCAGACAGACCAGCCCCTCGGCGGCGATGATCCCTGCATAAGCGAGCGTCCAGATCCGCGGGTCCGTGATGGCTCGGCCGGTCAGCTTGTTGCCCGGAAATGTGGTATCCATGCTGAGCACGTGTTTCACGAATTCGTAGTTTGTGCCGTAATCCACGATGTTGTCGTAGGTGACGATGAATGCGAACGCCGCCAGCGCCGCCGTCATCGCGACTTTCGCAAGCCGGACGATCAGCATGACCTGCCCCCTCTCCTGCCGTGAATATCGCGCTTATGCGCCTTCGCCGGATTCGCCTCAATGACCGAGCGCCGGCTTTTCATCCGCATCGACCTGACCCCGAGCGCACGGGCGCGGGCCGAGGCCGCCGGCCTCGACGTGAACGCCGCGGCTAGCCAGAGCCTCGACGACCGCGTTCAGGTCGG
>Ga0180222_1000916_pt1 | contig 36561 bp, 35 predicted proteins | sample eDN5th37CKraftOP_FD_151336 | JGI IMG/M metagenome (GOLD analysis project Ga0180222, IMG submission 151336) | Enriched Organic Plus compost microbial communities from Emeryville, California, USA - eDNA 5th pass 37_C Kraft OP (version 2) (version 2) ...
CTCGCGAAGCTCGGCGCGCAGCGGACGCAACTCGCGGACCGCCTGGCGAAAGCCGAGGAAGAGTGGCTCGCGGCGAGCGCGCGGCGCGAGGAGCTTTCCGCATGAACGAAGCGGCCGGCTTCAGCGATGAAGAGATCGAAACCGGCCGCAAGCTCTTTGCCTGCGAATGGACGTTTCTCGCCGGCGCCGGCTCGCCGGAATCCTTGCCCGCCATGCAGGGAATCGAGGTCGCCTTTGCCGGACGCTCGAACGTCGGCAAGTCGAGCCTCATCAATGCGCTCACCAACCGCAAGGCGCTCGCGCGCGTTTCCGACACGCCGGGCCGCACGCAGGAGCTGAACTTCTTTCAGGGCGGGATGAACCTGCGGCTCGTGGATCTCCCCGGCTACGGCTACGCCAAGGCGGGCCGCGCGAAGGCGGAGCAATGGACGAAGCTTGCGCAGGCCTATCTCGCCGGCCGCGCCAATCTCGCGCGCGTGTTCGTGCTGATCGACGCCCGCCACGGCCTGAAGGAAGCGGACGGCGGCGTGTTCGACCTGCTCGATCAGGCGGCGGTGAGCTACGCGGTCGTGCTGACCAAGGCCGACAAGCTGAAGGAGACCGAGCTCTCCGCGCGGATCGCCGAAACGGCCGCCGGCATCAGCCGCCGCGCTGCCGCCTTCCCAGTCGTTTTCTCGACCTCGGCGCATTCGGGCGCGGGACTGCCGGAGCTGCGTGCCGCGATCGTGCGGGTGATGCGGGAGCGGGGAAACTAGCTGTCGTCCCGGAAACGCGCAAAGCGCGTTATCCGGGACCGTCCGCAGCTTGTTTTCGTACGGTCCCGGCTCTCGCTCCGCTCGGCCGGGACGACGCGCGAATTGAGGCCATCCGCCTGATCGGCTAGAACCCCGCAGTCCTCCCGCGCGAAACGGTTGATTCCATGACCAAGAAAGAGACTGAAGCCGACATCGCCGAACAGGCGCTTCTCACCGCGCGCGTGCTCTCCGAGGCGCTACCGCACATGCAGCGCTACGACGACGAGATCGTCGTGGTGAAATACGGCGGCCACGCCATGGGCGACGAGACGACCGCCCGCAACTTCGCGAAAGACATCGTTCTCCTGGAGCAGACCGCCATCAACCCGGTCGTGGTGCACGGCGGCGGGCCGCAAATCGCGGCGATGCTCGCGAAGCTCGGCATCCAGTCAGAGTTCAAGGACGGCCTGCGCGTGACCGACGCCGCCACCGTCGAGATCGTCGAGATGGTCCTTGCGGGCTCCATCAACAAGCAGATCGTCGGCTACATCAACGAGGCGGGCGGCCGTGCGGTCGGCCTGTCGGGCAAGGACGGCAACATGGTGCTCGCGCGCAAGGTGACGCGCCGGGTCGCCGATCCGGGCTCCAACATCGAGAAGGTGGTCGATCTCGGCTTTGTCGGCGAGCCGGTGAAGGTCGATATCACGGTGCTCGAACAGATCCTCGGCCGCGAGCTGATCCCGGTGCTGGCGCCGGTCGCCGCCGGCGAGCAGGGCGGCACGTTCAACGTGAACGCCGATACTTTCGCCGGCGCGGTCGCGGGCGCCTTGAAAGCGAAGCGGCTTCTCCTGCTCACCGACGTTCCGGGCGTCCTCGACAAGTCGAAGAAGCTCATCAAGGAGCTCTCGCTCAAAGACGCGCGCAAACTGATCGCCGACGGCACCATCTCCGGCGGCATGATCCCGAAGGTCGAGACCTGCATCGACGCGCTCGACAAGGGCGTCGAGGGCGTCGTGATCCTCGACGGCAAGGTGCAGCATGCGGTGCTGCTCGAATTGCTGACGGACTTGGGCGCCGGCACGCTCATCCACCGCTGACATGGATTCCGTTGCAGCAGAGTTATCTGCCGTTCCCCGGATGCGGCGCAGCGTGGAGCGGAGCGGAACGGTGCGCCGCTGATCCGGGGCCCAGCGTGGCCGACATCGCGTGGGTCCCGGGTCTGCAGCGCAGCACTCCGCTGTGCTGCGTGCTGCGCTGCGCCCGGGACACGTAGCTTGCCGCTCACGCCGCGGCCTGATCGGCACGATAACCAAAAAGACGCGCGACCGCATCGGTCCGCTGGAGAATGAGCGCGCGTTCGTCGTCGGTGAAAGCGGGCTTGTAATAATCGGGATGCCCGATGACGGCTCGCGCGGCTTCCGGCAGATCGCGGGGCGCAAGCCCGCAGTGGGCGAGGATCGCCGACATCACGCCCGCCGGATTCCGGCAGAGGTCCTCGTAGCGGACCACGTGCGTCGCCTGCTTCAAGGCCGGCGATGCTTCGAGCGTCGCGTACAGATGGCCGTAGATGAGCGCCCAATATTCCGCCCAACCTTCCACGTCCCGGTTGCAGCGCCAGAGCTCGCGGACGGTGGCGACGTTGCGGTCGCCGGTATTGATCGCCCGCCGGTCGAGGCCGAACTCGAAATGTCCGCTGCGCCGCATGTGCCGCAGTACCCGCGCATTGTTCGCTTCCTCCCGGCAGAACAGCGCGTGCTGCTTCATCAGCGAGGCGATGTGCCAGACCGGATCGCGGACCGGCACCACAAAGCGAGCATCGGGAAAGAGCTTCAGCAGATAGCGAAGCCGCGTCACGTTGTAATTGCCCTTGGCGAGGTAGCGTGTGCCCCCGCGCAATCGTAGGAGCTTGCGGATATGGTCGCGGTAGAACGCCTCGAACGCGGGATTCGCCGTCGTGTCGTCGAGCACGGCGCTGGTCGATGTGTCGTGCAGGCCGGGAAAGAAGGCCATCCACACAAGTTCCTCGAAGGCTTCCGGACTCTCCGGCGTCACCGCGATGCGATCGCGATGCGCGCGTTCAACGGCGACATGAGCCTTCGTCGCGGCACGGTCCACGAACCAGTTCCAGGCCCAGGGGAGCAGCACCGGCGGAAAGTCGCGATAGCGATGGGTGGCAACGTCGGGATGGCGCGCCAGCAGCTCGAGCAGGATCGTGCTTCCGGACCGCGCAAGTCCCGTGACATAGATCGGCCGCTCGATGGGAATGTTCGCGATCTCCTCCTGCAAGAGACGCGACTCCCACATGCCGAGCCGGATACAAAGGCGCGGATGGCGCTCGATGAACCCGCCCAGGAGATCCGTCCATCGATCGACGTGAAGGCGACCCGGCGCGTTCGCAGCTTTGGCGGTTTCCGGCTCTTCAAGCATCATTCGATACGCCACACGGCCTTGAAGGTCAGCGCGAACAGGATCAGGGCCGGGAAATAGATCGCCTCCCAGCCGCGCAGCCAGTCGGGCCCGACGGACAGGAACTGCTGCCGGTGCATGGCGACCCTGATGTCGTCGATCGGCGCGTCGGCGGGCAGGTAGCCAGCCGGATTCCCGATCAGCGCGTTCCACCACCGCCGCTTGTGCACGGTGGAAACCGGCGCAGCCAGCGGGACGTCGACAACGGGCTCGCCGTTGCCGTTGACGACTCTGGCCAGCGGCGGGCCGCCGCTCCCTTCGATCCACTCCCCGTGATAGTCGCCGCGAACCTCGATCTGCGCCGGCTCGCCCGGCGGCGGGAAGACGCTGCCATAGGCGCCATCGAGCCAGACGATGAACGCCAGCAGCGGCAGCGACGCCAGCAGTGTCGCCGGCAGCACGAGCGCAACGCGACGCACGGCAAGCGACAGCATGCGGCCGATCAGGGGCCAGGCGCCGCTCAGCTCTCCATCGTACTCGGCAACACGCTGCTGCGCGCGGACCAGCACGCGCTTCAGCGCGGCGATCTGGTGTTGCGGCGACAGCAGGCGATAGAGCGCCATGGACAGGATGGCACCCACGCCCGCCCAGAGGATCAGCTTTGCGAGCGGCGGAAGAAAGCCCGTCAGCCAGTCATCGAGCCAGGACAGAAACGGAGCCGGAAAATCAAGAAGCCCCATCGGACAGCCTCAAGATTGCCGGTGCTCCCGCAGCGCCGAGTGACTTGCCGGCGTGGTGCCATCCGCCGCCTGTGGCGTTTGCGGCTGCCCTCCGCGTCTGCGGCGCAACCAGCGGCGCACGGGCCACGCGAGCACCAGGAGGAGCGCCGTGCCGATCGCCGCGAGCAAGGCCCACAGCGCGCCGAGCAGGCTCAGGCCCGCGCCGGGTCCGATATAGGCGAACGCCGCCGTCGGCAGCGCGAATGCAATCAGGAAGCTCGCCAGCGCAATGGGAATCTTCATGGTGCTGTCCTCATGCTGATGCGATCCGGCTTTCGCGGCGCGAACTGCGCCGGATCGAAATGCTTGCGGTCCAGCCGCATCGCCGAAGAGACGATCGGGATCAGTCCGCCTTCCTTTTCGTCGCGCACGGGATTGAGGAATTCCCAGACGATCTCGCGGTCCGGCGTGACCTCCAAGATGCGGCCGCCATTCGATTCCGTGATCAGCGTATTGCCGTTGGCAAGCCGCTGCTGCGACGAACGGATATGACTGTCGAGCGGCCGTTCGGCCGTGCCGGAATACTGCCAGACGATCTCCATCGTGCGCGGATCGAACTCGATCACGCGCGACCGCCCTTCCGGCCCTTCGAAATTGCCGTAGTTGTCAAACAGGAGAATATGGCCGTTCGCCAGAATCTCGGGGTCGTGCTGGCCGATCCAGGAGCCGCGCGCGGCCCAGACGATCTCTTCCGTATCGACATCGAGCACGACGACCGCGCTCGGCTCGCGGAAGGACAGCAAGACCTGCCCTTCCTTCCCGAAAGCGAAATTGGCCGCCGCCGCGCCGGTGATGTAGCTCACGCTGTTGGAGTGAAGCGGATCGATGAACGCCGGGCTGGAAATGGTGTTCAGCAGCAGCCGGTACTTCGACCGCGCGACCGCGTTGAGCAGCGAGATCTTCTTCAGCTCCTCACCGTCGGGAGAAAGGACGACGAGGAAATCATCGAGCCGCGGCGACGCGATGTGGGCGTAGTCCTTGAGCGGCTTGTCGGTGAACTCGTGCGTCAGCACATAGATGTTGCCGTCCGCGCCGATGTCGATGCCGTGGTGCGCGCGGCCAGGATAGTTCCAGACCACTTCGGAGTTGCGGTCCAGCTTGACCAATCCGTATCCGAACGGCGTGTCGCCGACGCTCTCGTAGACCGCGAGGAGATCGCCGTTCGGGTAAGCCAGCGCCCTGCGGAAATAGACGTGGGAGTCCGGCTGCGGCCGCTGCACCCCGCCGGCGGCCGGCTGCCATACGCTGCTGAACGGCCGGCGCCATTCGTGCACCACGTGTCCCTGCATGTCGATCAGGAACGCGGCGGCCGCACTGCCGGACGTATAGAGTGTGAATCCCTCCTGTGCCTTGCCGGCGACATAGGTGGTGACGCCCTTCTCGGGGCGGCGCTGCGGGAACCACAGGTCGTTGGTCAGGTAGTCATGATATTTCGTCAGCTTGTCGTAGAGCGCCTTGCCACCCTGATAGGCGCGGCTGATCTGCGGGCCGGGAAAAACGTCTCCGGCGGTCAGGATGGCGCCGGCGATGAACGCGAGCACGATCAGGGCGGCAAAGGAGGAGACCCGCAACAGGCGGTCCACGCCCGAGTCCTTCACGGCCGTGTGAATATCGCCTGTCGTGTCATTCTGTCTGCTCATGCGTTTTTTACGTGGGTGTCCCGCAAATTGCGTCGACTAGCCTATCAACCGCTCAACGGATTGCTTTGCGCCCGGGCGTGGATATCGTCCGGCTAACGTCAGAGGTCCGGATTCGTTTCACCATCAAATCGTTACCGTCGAATCGAACGATGCAGCATGCGGAAGGTTCTGTTTGGGCCACAGTCGGGCAGGACCGTGGCAGGCCATGAACGAACGTCTGCGCGAAGCTCCTGCCGATCGTTCACGCGTTCGCGCGGCCAGCGCGCGAGACGCAGGCGACATGCTGTTCGTATGCCGAATGCGCCCGCCGTATGCCGTCGCGATGACCGCACTACTCGCTTTCGCTGCTTTCATCTCCCCCGCCCGCGCCGACCTCGAGGTCTGCAACCGCACGAGCTTCATCGTCGAGGCGGCGATCGGCATCGAGGACCAGGGCGTCGCGGCGACGCGCGGCTGGTTCCGCGTCGATCCCGGCGCGTGCCGCGCGGTCATGCGCGGCGATCCTTCCTTCGAGCGCTTGTTCGCGCATGTGCGCGCGCTGCCGGTCTATGGCGCGGTGAAGCCGATGCACGGCAGCGAAGTGCAGCTCTGCGTCGGCGACGGCGAGTTCCTGATCGCCGGCGCGCGCGACTGCAAGGGCGACAAGCAGCGCCTCGTGCCGTTCGGCGAGATGCAGCCGCGCGCGAGCGAGGCGGGCCGCGCGATCTTTCTCGCCGAGCCCGCGGACTACGGCCGGGAACAGGCGCGGCTCGCGGCCATCCAGCGGTTGCTCACGCTCGCCGGCTACAAGGCGGAGCCCATCGACGGCGTCGCCGGCCCGAAGACCGACGCGGCGCTCGCGCAGTTCCTGCATGATCGCGATCTGCCGGACGACGCGCCGGCGGCGCCCGCGTTCCTCGATCTGCTCGCGAACGCGGTGCGCGAAGGCTCGGGCGACGGCCTTCTCTGGTGCAACGAGACGGCCTACACGGTCATGGCCGCGCTCGGCGTCGAGGAAGAAGGCGCCGTCGTCACGCGCGGCTGGTGGCGGGTCGAGGCGGGTGCCTGCCTGCGCCCCGAACTGCCGCAGAAGACGGCGAAAGCCTATAGTTTTGCGGAAGCCGTGGACGGCGGCGGCGCGGTGATCGAGCACAAGAGCAAGCCGCTCTCCTGGGGCGGCGCGATGCGGCTTTGCGTGCGCAACTCGCGCTTCGAGATCCGCGAGCATCAGGATTGCGCGGGGCGCGGGCTGACGGCGCAGGGCTTTGCCGCTATCGATCTCGCCGGGCGCGGCGGCGCCACGGTGCGGTTTCAGGAGCCGTGATGGCGCGCGATTTCGCTACGGTCGAAACCTGGGTGTTCGACCTCGACAACACCCTCTACCCGCATCACCTGAACCTGTGGGAGCAGGTCGACGCGCGCATCCGCGACTACATCGCGGACTTCCTGAAGCTCACCCACGACGAGGCGTTCAAGCTCCAGAAGGACTATTACCGCCGCTACGGCACCTCCATGCGCGGGCTGATGACCGAGCACGGCATGGACCCGGACGACTTCCTCGCCTTCGTGCACGAGATCGATCATTCGCCGCTGACGCCCAACGCCGCGCTCGGCGACGCGCTGGAGCGGCTCCCGGGCCGCAAGCTCATTCTCACGAACGGCACGCGGGCGCACGCGGAGACGGTGCTGCGGCGGCTCGAGATCGATCGGCATTTCGAGGACGTGTTTGACATCGTCGCGGGCGAGCTCGAGCCGAAGCCGTTGCCGCAGACCTACGATCGTTTCCTCGCGCGGCACGGCGTCGAGCCCGCACGCGCGGCGATGTTCGAGGACTTGTCCCGTAATCTTGAGGTGCCGCACCGGCTCGGCATGACCACCGTGCTCGTGGTGCCGGAGACAACGCGCGAGGTATTCCGCGAAGACTGGGAGCTCGAGGGCCGCGACGCGCCGCACGTGGACCACGTGACGGACGATCTCGCAGGCTTCCTTGCGCGGATTCGTTAGCTACGTCGCGAGCTGAACTGCAGCGAGCTTTACTCAATTGCCGGAACGATCCGTGTCTAAATTGACGAGACTGGCAGCGCGCCCGTTCCGCCTTTGCTAGCCACTCTGGCAATCACCGGATTGCTTCTTCCACGCCAGCCGCGTTCCGTTCCGGCGTTCGCCCAAAAGCGTGGGACGGCGAGGAGCTGACCGATGAGCGCGAGCAAACGCCCGAGAGCATCACAGCGCGTATTGCCGCTGGTGGCGATGCTTTGGTTCGTCTTCCCCTCGATCAGCCCGGCGCAGCTCGCCCCGGATGGCGCCCCCGTCAAAACAACGCTGTTTCAGGATGTCCGCCTCTTCGACGGCCGGAGCCCGTCGCTGTCGGAGCCAACCAACGTCCTCATCCGCGGCAATGTGATCGAGAAAATTTCCGAAGCGCCGATCGCAGTCGATCGCATGGCAACGACCACGATCGTTGACGGCGGCGGACGCACGCTGATGCCGGGCCTCATCGACGCGCACTGGCACGCGATGCTGATCCGGGTGACTCCGGCGGAGTCGTTCGGCGACCCGACCTATACCGGGCTCCTGGCCGCCGCAGAAGCGACAGACACGCTGATGCGCGGCTTCACCACCGTGCGAGACGTGGGTGGCCCCGTCTTCGGGCTCAAGCGCGGCATCGACGAAGGCGTCGTCGCAGGGCCACGCATCCACCCCTCGGGCGCCGTCATCACCGTCACGAGCGGGCACGGCGATTTTCGCCAGCTCACGGACTTGCCGCGAACCATCGGCGGGATGCTCACGCGCATGGAGCAGATCGGCGGCGCGATGGTCGCCGACAGCCCGGACGAAGTACGCGTGCGCACGCGCGAGCAGCTCATGCAGGGCGCTTCGCAGATCAAGCTCACGGCGGGCGGAGGCGTCTCTTCGCCGTTCAGTCCGATCGACGTGTCGACCTTCACGGAGGCGGAGATGCGTGCCGCCGTCGAAGCCGCTGAGAACTGGGGCACATATGTCGCCGCGCACGCCTTTACCCCGGCCGCGATCCGCACTTCCATCGCCGCGGGCGTGAAGGTGATCGAGCACGGCATGCTGATGGACGACGCAACCGCCAAGCTGATGGCCGAGAAAGGGATCTGGCTGAGCATGCAGCCATTGCCTGAAGGCTTGCGGCTGGGCTTTCCGGAGGGCTCGGTCCAGCGCGCGAAGGCCGACGAGGTCTGGCCCGGGATCGCCAGGACCTATGAACTGGCAAAGAAGTACAAGCTCAAGACCGCTTGGGGCACCGACGTCCTGTTCTCCGCCGCGCTCGCGAAGCAACAGGGCGCGATTCTGGCGTCGCTCACCCGCTGGTACACGCCGGCCGAAGCGCTCGCCATGGCCACCAGCACCAACGCCGAACTTCTGGCGCTGTCGGGCAAACGCAGTCCTTATCCCGGCAAGCTCGGCGTCGTGGAAGAAGGCGCGTTCGCCGACCTGCTGCTGGTCGACGGCAACCCGCTGGAAGACATTCAGCTCGTTGCCGATCCGGGCAGGAACTTCGTCATCATCATGAAGGACGGGACGATCTACAAGAACAGCCTGACCCGGTGAGATTCACGGACGCGCGCAACCGCTGCCGAAACGGCAGAGGCAACCTCATCGCTCGAACCATCACGCCTTCGCTGCGGCGGCGAGGAAGAGATACGCAAATCCCGACGCCAGGAGATTGATCCCGACCAGGAGGCCGATCGCCCAGGCGGCCGTGCTCGGCAGGCCGGCAAAGATCAGGACGCCCGCGGCGATGGCGATGATCCCCGAGATCAGGAGCCACACCCAGCCCGTGCGCGGGTTGAGGCGGAACGCCATGATAATTTCGAGGATTCCCTCGGCGACAAAGAGTGCCGCCAGGAAGATCGTCAAGGTGATGATGCCGGTCAATGGAAAGAAGGCGAGCCAGCCGCCAGCAACCACGAAGAGAACGCCGAGCAGCAGGTCGAGGAAAAACTCGCTCCATCGCTGCGTGGAGAAGGCGTGCACGATCTGCACGACGCCGCCGATCAGGAACAGCCAGCCGAGAAAGACCTTGGCGGCGATGGTGGTGATGAACGGAAACGCGATGGCGAGAACGCCGAGAATGACGAGCACGACGCCGAGCACGGTGAACCAGGTACGATGCTCGGCGACGATTGCCTGAACGGACTGCACGTGCGGAGAAGCCGATGCGTGTGTCATGGATTCCTCGCTTCAAAAGGTCAGCACGAACTTATTGTACACAAACTCAGCGGCTGCACTTCTCGCATTTGTCTCGAAATTGAATCTACTGTTGCCGGACTTTCGTGCCGATCAGTGCAGCCCGGCCAGAAAATTCAGCGTGCGTTCGAATGCGATCTTGCCGGCGTCGGTATCGAGATTGAATTGATATTCATGCGGCAGCGGCGGCGTGTAGTCCTTCGGGAAGAACAGGCGGTCGACCGCGACACCCCTTTTCTCCAGCGTATCGGCCATCGAGAGCGAGTGCGGCAGCAGCGGATCGTCGTTGCCGGCGGAGATGAACACGGGCGGATAGTCCGCGGGGATGTTCTCGACGACGGAGAACTGGGCAGCCGATGGGAGATCGAGAAAATCCGGCGTGCCGAAATACGACCAGCCGACCGTGCGCAGAAAGCCCGCGAACGGTCCTTCGAACTTGATCAGCCGCCGGTCATAGACGCCGCAATAGAGGATCGCACCGATAAGCTGCGTGTGCTCGATCGCCGGTTCGATGCCGACGGCTTTTGCATAGACGGGATCGCTGATGATGGCGGCCGTCTGCGCAGCGATCTGGGCGCCCGCGCTGTCGCCCGCGAGCACGAGGCGAGCCGGGTCGATGTGGGAACGCGCGGCATTCTTCATGAGAAACGCGAGTGCCGCATTCACCTGGCGCAGCGGCGTCGGATAGCGGGCGCCGGGCGCGAGCGAATAGTCGACGCCGACCACCGTGTAGCCCTTTGCCGCCAGGATGCGGGCGTAGTTGGCGATATCGTCCTTGGTGCCGGCGAAAAAGCCGCCGCCGTGAATCCAGACGATGGTGGTCAGCACCTTGCCGGCGTTTTCGATGTCCGATGGATAGAAGACGTCGAGCAATGCATCGCTGTCGCCCGGATCGTATTGCTCATTGAGCTTTGACGTGACGCCGGGAGGAACGTGCTTTTCCAGCGCCGCAGCGGTCGCCCGGCCTCCCTGGTCGAAGACGTAGCGGTAGATCAATGCGGACGGCCAGGGACTGAACTGGAAGGCGGCATAGACGGCGACCGCCAGCGCGACGACGAGGCCGGAGAGCCAAAGGAGGATTTTCACGGCTGTCGACCTTCTGCCTTCGCAACACCCGCGCCGGAGTCATGCATGCGAGCTCTCCCGCCCGCGAGTCACCGAAGCAGTCTAGGCCGCCCGGGCCCTGCACGACAGGGCGCTTGACATTTCATCCTGTATAGGATTATATTCTTTCCATCCCGCTCACGAGGGGCGTCTTCCGGAGACGTTAGGCGGATGGAGCGGGTGCGGCGTGCCTGCGGGCGTGGGGCAACGTACCTCGCGCACTCGGGCGGCTCGGGACCCCGCCCTACGGGCACTAACGGGACCCGTGCGCCAGGAGCTGGCTGGACGGCGCAGAGCTTCGGCTTTGCGTTCGCAAGCGCGGCCCGGGACCAGCGGAAGCGGCTGCTTCCGTGAAACGCCGCGATGGAGCGCCGGAGGGTGAGTGCACCGATCGCAAGGTGCACCCCACGCCTCGCAGGCGTGGAAACTATCGAGCGCCTTCCGGCGCTCCGTCCCCCTCATTGGCATGAGGGGAAACTGCCGATGCCTCGGGTGCGTAATGCATCGCGAGAACGTATAGCCGCGTCACCCTGAGGTGCCCGCCGCAGGCGGGCCTCGAAGGGTGACAGGACGCACATCATCCTTCGAGGTTCGGCTTCGCCGCCTCGCATCTCAGGATGACGGGAGCAAGGTGCCCTGAGTACCGTTGACACAAAGCGCGCGCCCGCCGACAAGGTCCGCCGCCGCTCATGGAGAACAAGGAATGTCCAACGACAAGCTCGCCAAGACCATCGACGACGCCTGGGAGCGCCGCAGCGAGATCGGCCTGAAAACCAAAGGGCCGGTGCGCAAGGCGGTCGCGAACGCGCTCGAGCTTCTCGATTCCGGCAAGGCGCGCGTCGCGGAAAAGCAGGCGGACGGCCGCTGGCACGTGCATCAGTGGCTCAAGAAAGCCGTGCTCCTCTCCTTCCGGCTCAACGACATGGGCGTGATCAAGGGCGGGCCGGGCAAGGCCGCCTGGTGGGACAAGGTGCCCTCCAAGTTCGACGGCTGGAACGCCGCGAAATTCAGGAAGGCCGGCTTCCGCGCGGTGCCGGGCTCGGTCGTGCGGCGCGGCGCGTTCATCGCGCCGAACGTCGTCTTGATGCCGAGCTTCGTGAACATCGGCGCCTACGTTGACGAGGCGACGATGGTCGACACCTGGGCGACCGTCGGCTCGTGCGCACAGATCGGCAAGAACTGCCACATCTCCGGCGGCGCGGGCATCGGCGGCGTGCTGGAACCGGTGCAGGCGGGGCCCGTTGTGATCGAGGACGACTGCTTCGTCGGCGCGCGCGCGGAAGTCGCCGAGGGCGTCGTGGTGCGGCGCGGATCGGTCTTGTCGATGGGCGTCTTTCTCGGCGCGTCGACCAAGATCGTCGACCGGGAAAGCGGCAAAGTGTTCATGGGCGAGGTGCCGGAATATTCAGTGGTGGTGCCGGGCTCGCTGCCGGGCAAGCCCCTGGGGAACGGCACGCCGGGCCCGTCGCTCTATTGCGCGGTGATCGTCAAGCGGGTGGACGAACAGACGCGCTCGAAGACATCGATCAACGAGTTGCTGAGGGATTGACCGATCCGGCAAGGAGTCCGATCTTAAGGTCATGAACCGCGAAATCACCATCCAAGCGCGCTGGGACGGCGAAGCGAGCGTCTGGCTCGCAACCAGCGAGGACGTGCCGGGACTCGTCGTCGAGGCCGACACGTGGCCAGCGATGATCGAAGAGGTGCGGATCGTGTTGCCGGAACTACTCGAGGTGTCCGGGGAGCGGGGCGATAAACTGTCGCTCACTTTCAAGGCCGAAGAGCACCTCGACGTCGCCGGCGCGTGATGGCGGAATTTTATCGCGAGCTTGTCTCCATTCTTCGTGCGCATGGATGTTCCCTCGTCCGCCAGGGCAAGGGCAGCCATGAAATCTGGTACAGCCCGGTAAACGGACGGCACGTCACCGTACCGCGTACGACAAAATCACGGCACACCGCGAACGACGTATTGAAACAGGCAGGAATTCCGAAGGCATTCTGATGACCGCTCACGAGCCCGTCGCGATTGCGCAAGCGCTGATCCGTTGCCCGTCGGTGACGCCGGCGGAAGGCGGCGCGCTCGCCTGTCTCGAGGGCTTGCTGAAAGGCGCGGGCTTCGAGGTGCATCGCGCGATCTTCGCGGAGCCGGGCACGCCGCCGGTCGAGAACCTGTTCGCGAAGATCGGCAGCGGGGCGCCGCATCTTGCGTTCGCGGGCCACACGGACGTGGTGCCGCCGGGCGATGCCGCGCGCTGGCTGCACGGGCCGTTCGCGGGCGACATCCACAACGGCATGCTCTTCGGGCGTGGCGCCGTCGACATGAAGGGCGCGATCGCCTGCTTTGCTGCGGCGGCGATCTCCTATCTCGGGGGCAAGCCGCCGGCGAAAGGCACGATCTCGTTCCTCATCACCGGCGACGAGGAGGGTCCGGGCGTCAACGGCACGGTGAAGCTCCTGCAATGGGCGAAGGAGCGCGGCGAAGCGTTCGATCACTGCATCGTCGGCGAGCCGACAAGCACGCAAACGGTCGGCGACGCGATCAAGATCGGCCGGCGCGGGAGTCTCTCGGGCACGCTCATGGTCGTGGGCAAGGCCGGCCACGTCGCCTATCCGCAGCACGCCGATAACCCGATCCGTCTCCTCGTCGCCATGCTGAACAAGCTGAACGAGCCGCTCGACGACGGCTCCTGGCATTTCGACCGCTCGAACTTCGAGGTGGTGTCGGTCGATGTCGGCAATCCGGCGTTCAACGTGATCCCGTCCGAGGCGAAGGCGAAGTTCAACATCCGCTTCAACGACAAGCACACCTCGCAGAGCCTGAAGGCGCTGGTCGAGCACCGCTGCCGCGACGCCGCGCCGTCGGCGATCTTCCATCTCACGTGGGAGCCCGCGAGCGAGAGTTTCATCACGAAGCCGGGGCCGTTCGTCGATCTGGTCTCGGCGGCAGTCAAGGACGTCACCGGGAAGAAGCCCGCTCTCTCCACGGCGGGCGGGACCTCGGACGCGCGCTTCATCAAGGACTATTGCCCGGTCGTCGATCTCGGCCTGGTCGGCGAGACCATGCACCAGATCGACGAGCACGCGCCGGTCGCGGACCTGCAAACGCTGACGGCGATCTACCGGCGGGTGCTGGAACGCTACTTCGCCTGAGTTTCTCCGCTCGCCCCCGCGAAAGCGGGGACCCAGAATCTTTGATTGCATTTCTGGATTCCCGCTTGCGCGGGAATGAGTGGACACTAAATCGTCCGGCGTGACGCCCTCAATAATCCACCCGCACGAGATAGAGCCCGCAGGCGGGGGCGACCGGGCCGCAAGCGCTGCGGTCGCGTGCTTCGAGCGCAGTGGAGAGATCATCCGCGCTCCACTTCCCCTCGCCCACCAGCGCGAGCGAGCCGACCATGGAGCGCACCTGATTGTGCAGGAACGAACGCGCACTCGCCGTGATGCGAATCTCCTCGCCGGCGCGCGTCACGTCGAGCGCATCGAGCGTCTTCACCGGCGATTTTGCCTGGCACTCGGTCGAGCGGAACGTTGTGAAGTCGTGATGACCGACGAGGCACTGCGCCGCCTCATGCATGGCCGCGGAATCCAGTGGTTTCGCGATGCGCCAGGCGCGGTCGCGATCGAGGGCGAGATCGGCGCGTCGGTTGGTGATGCGATAGAGATAATGTCGCGCCCGCGCGGAGAAGCGCGCATCGAAATCGGCCGCGACCGCCTCGACGCGCAGGATCGCGATCGGCGCCGGCCGCAAGTGCGCGTTCAGCGCGTCGCGGATGGTGTCGGCCTCCCACTCCTTCGCGAGATCGACGTGCGCGACCTGGCCGAGCGCGTGGACGCCCGCGTCGGTGCGGCCGGCGCCGGCGACTTTCGGCGTCTCGCCCGCGAACTTCGCAACCGCCGCCTCGATCGCGCCCGCCACCGACGGACCGTTGTCCTGCACCTGCCAGCCAACGAAGGGCGTGCCGTCATACTCGATGGTGAGTTTGTAGCGGGGCATGGCTTACGCAAGCTCCGCAAACGCGATGGGGTAGCGGACGATCCCGCTTGCCGGTACGCCGCTGTTGAGCGCGAGCGCCATCACATGCGGGCCGTCGTAAGGGGTCTTGAACGGTCGCGCCGCCGCTTTCGAAAAACCGAAGCGTTCGTAATAAGCGGGATCGCCGACGACAAAAACCATGCCCTCGCCTTGTGCCGCGAGCCGCCGGTGCGCTTCCTCTACGAGACGGCTGCCGACACCGCGGCGCTGCCGCTCCGGCGCAACGGCAAGCGGCGCCAGCGCGAGCGCCGGAACAAACTCGCCGCCGATCTCGACCAGAACACGGGAATAAAGGGCGTGTCCGGCGATGCCGCCGTCTTCTTCGGCGATCAGCGACAGGACAACCGCCTGCGCGCGGTGCAAGGCCCGCACGAGATCCGCTTCCGTCGGGCCGTTGAAGGCCGTCTGGTGCAAGCGATCGATGGCCGGCCAATCCGCGGCCGTTTCCTCGCGGAGGATCAGCGTTGACGTGCTCATGGCAACCGGGTTCCGGGCTCGATTGGCGTGCCGCGCAGGAATTCTTCCGTGTTCATCGCCTTGGCGCCGGCGCGCTGCACCTGAAGAAGCCGCACGGCACCGTCGCCGCAGGCGATTGTCAGTTGATCGTCGAGCACCGTGCCCGGCGCGCCCTTTCCATCGCCGCGCGTCGAGCGGATCACCTTCACGCGCGCCGGCTTTCCTTCCGTCACGAACTCGAACCATGCGCCCGGAAACGGCGAGAGGCCGCGGATATGATTGTGCACGTCGGCGGCGGGACGCGACCAATCAATGCGCGTTTCGCCCTTCTCGATCTTCTTCGCGTAGGTCGCACCCGCTTCTGGCTGCGGCTTGAAGTCCAGCGAGCCGCGCTCGAGCGCCGCCAGCGCCCGCCCCATCAGGTCGGCGCCGACCACGGCAAGCTGATCGTGCAGTTCACCCGCCGTGGCATCGGGACCGATCGGCACGCGCTCGGCGAGCGCGACCGGGCCGGTATCAAGGCCCTCGTCCATCCGCATCACCATCGCGCCGGTCTCCGCGTCGCCGGCCATGATCGCACGATTGATCGGCGCCGCGCCGCGCCAGCGCGGCAAAAGCGAGGCATGCAGGTTGAGGCAGCCGTGCGTCGGCGCTTCGAGGATCGCTTTCGGCAGGAGGAGACCATAGGCGACGACGATCGCGACATCCGCATTCAGCCCGCGGAATGTTTCCGCCGCTTCTTCGCCTTTCAGCGAGGCGGGATGCAGCACCGGAACGCCGAGGCGCGCCGCATGCTCGTGCACGGGCGAGCGCCGCTCGTCCATGCCGCGGCCGGCGGCGGCCGGCGCGCGGGTATAGGCGGCGACGATCTCGTGGCCGCGGCTCGCGAGTTCGACGAGCGTCGGTACCGCGAAGTCCGGCGTGCCCATGAAGACGATGCGCAAGGGCCAATCCTTTGCACGTACGTCATCCTGAGGTGCGAGCGCGAAGCGCGAGCCTCGAAGGATGCCGTGCGAACTGTGGCCGTCATCCTTCGAGGGTCGCTGCGCGGCCACCTCAGGATGACGGTATTGACTCCGGAAAATACATCATTCCGCCGCGACGCGCTTGGCGGCTTTTGTATATTTCTTGATGACGCGGTCGCGCTTCAGCTTCGACAGGTGATCGATGAAGAGCACGCCGTTGATGTGATCGACCTCGTGCTGCACGACGCGGGCGAGCAGGCCGTCGGCGTCGATCTCCTGCTCTTTCCCTTCGAGATCGAGGAAGCGCACCTTCACGCGGTCGGGGCGGATGACCTGATCGAGATATTCGGGGATCGAGAGGCAGCCCTCTTCCTGTGCCACGGTTTCCTCCGACGACCAGACAATCTCCGGATTGATCATGGCGATCGGATTCTTCTCGTCGTCGCCCCGGGTAGCGTCGATCGTCACGACCCGCTTCGGCACGCCGACCTGGACCGCGGCCAAGCCGACGCCAGGCGCGTCGTACATGGTCTCGAACATGTCGGTGACAAGCGTGCGGGTTTCATCGTCGATCCGGGCCACGGGCTCGGAGACGACGCGCAAGAGCTTCTCGGGCAGGACGATAATCGGACGAATGGCCATGCGGGCGAGATAAGATGCCGTTCGCGCCCGGTCAAATGGGCGTTTCCGGCAGCCGCCTTGAAACCGCCGCAAGGGAATGTTCATCTTTTGTTCTTATGCTGCGAATCGGGCTACAAGGGCTCGGAGAGGCGCTCTCAAAGAGGCTCGTATGAGCGAAATCCTGTTCTTTCTCGGCACGCGGCCGGTGACGATCGCGGAGGCGTCGCTTGCGCTCGCCCTCGCCGTACTGGGGTTGCTCATGGTGGTCGCGATCGCGCTATGGCGGTCGGGGCGCCGGCGGGCGCTTGAGGCCGGCGAGCAGGCGAATCGGGCCGACGCGCTCGAGGAGCGCGTCGCCGAGCTCGTGCGCGCGCAGTCGGAGACTTCCGGACGCATGCAGACGCTCGCCGAGATCCTCGGCGGCCGGCAGGCGGAGCTCGCCCGCGTCGTCACCGAGCGGCTCGATTCGGTTTCGCACCGGCTCGGCGAAGGCATGAACAACGCCGCGCGCACGACGCACGAGAGCCTGTCGCAACTGCACGAGCGCTTGGCTGTCGTCGATGCCGCGCAGGCGCGGCTCGCCGAGCTTTCGTCGCACATGGTGACGCTGAAAGACGTGCTTGCGAACAAGCAGGCGCGCGGCGCGTTCGGCCAAGGCCGCATGGAAGCGATTGTCGCCGACGGCCTGCCGAAGGATTCCTATGCGTTTCAATTCACGCTCTCGAACGGGCGGCGGCCGGATTGCGCGATCTTTCTGCCCGGCGACGAGCGGCCGTTGCTGATCGACGCGAAGTTTCCGCTGGAATCAATCACGGCGTTCCGCGAGGCGAAAGGCGACGAGGCGCGCAAGGCGGCAATGCAGCGGCTGCGGCAGGACATCGGCAAGCACGTTTCCGACATCGAAGATCGCTATTTCATTCCCGGTGAGACGCAGGACATGGCGCTCATGTTCGTGCCATCGGAGTCCGTGTACGCGGAGCTGCACGAGCATTTCGACGACGTGGTGCAGAAGGCATTCCGGGCGCGGGTGCTGCTCGTGTCGCCGTCGCTCCTGATGATGGCGATCCAGGTCATGCAGGCGATCGTCAAGGACGCGCGCATGCACGAGCAGGCCGAGTTGATCCGCACCGAGGTCGGGCGCTTGATGGAAGATGTGACGCGGCTGCGCGATCGCGCGCTGAACCTGCAAAAGCATTTCGCGCAGGCTTCGGACGATGTGGGGCAGGTATTGCTCTCCGCCGACAAGGTGGCAAAGCGCGGCGCGAAGATCGAGGCGCTGGAACTCGAGGAAGCGGACGGCGGACACGAGGAGCGCACGCCAGTTCAGGTTCCCCTGCGCCTGAAGCTAGGCGCGGCGGAATAGGGGTCTCCACCCTACCCCTTGCGGAGAAGGTAGCCGTGGGCGATAGCGAGCGGCCGGGCGGGGTTTAGTCTTTCCTCAATCTGGCCGTTGAATCCTGCTCTACGCCCACCCCCGAGGAGACGTGCTTGGCTGAAATCGCTCGCGAGCAGGCAACAAGAGAGCAAACCTTTCTCTCCGCCCTCGCCGTCTATCTGCGGCCGCGGGTGCTGATCATTCTGCTGCTCGGCTTCTCCTCCGGACTGCCGCTCGCGCTGTCGGGGGGCACGCTCGCGATCTGGATGACCGAGCGCGGCGTCGACCTCGGCACCATCGGCCTCTTCTCGCTGGTGGGCCTCCCCTACACGATCAAGTTCCTGTGGGCGCCGGTCGTGGACGCGCTCAATGTGCCTTTTCTTTCCCGCGCGCTCGGGCGGCGGCGCGGCTGGCTCGTGTTCAGTCAGCTTGTGCTCGCGGCAACCATCGTCTTTCTCGGCACGCTCGATCCGGTCGCCTCGCCGTTCGCGGTCGCGTTCGGCGCGTTGCTGGTTGCTTCGGCCTCAGCCACGCAGGACATCGTGATCGACGCCTTCCGCGTGGAAAGCCTCGACACCAGCGAGCAGGCGGCGGGCATGGCGTCCTATGTCTTCGCCTATCGCATCGGGATGCTCGTCTCGGGCGCGGGCGTGATCGCTTTGGTTGCCTGGCTCGAACACATCGGTGTCGCGCGTGAGCAGGTGTGGATGTGGGGCTATGTCGCGGCGGCGGTATTCGTAGCGGTCGGGCTCGGCGCGGCCTTGCTCGCTCGGGAGCCCGCGGCCCCGGCGGACGTGCAGCCGGAGGCGCAAAAGGGAAACGCGATTCATCGCGTCTTCCGGACGGCGTTCGAGGCGTTCCGCGAATTCCTCACGCGCGATGCGGCGATCCTCGTCCTCTTGTTCGTCGTGCTGTTCAAGTTCTGCGATGCGTTCGCGGGCGTGCTGACGGGACCGTTCGTGATCTCGATCGGCTTCGACAAGGCGGCCTATGCCGGCATCGTGAAAGGCGTCGGGCTCGCCGCGGTCCTGATCGGCGGCATTGCCGGCGGCGTCGTGGCGCGGGCGCTGCCGCTCGTCACGAGCCTGTGGCTCGCGGCCTTTCTGCAGATGGCGTCGAACCTCGTGTTCGTCTGGCAGGCGTGGGTGGGGGTCAATCACGCGGCGCTGACCGCCACGATCATCGTCGAAAACTTCACCGGCGCGGTCGGCACGGTGATCTTCGTCGCCTATCTCTCGGCGCTCTGCCACGAGCGCATGCATACGGCGACGCAATTCGCGCTGCTCACAGCACTCGCCGCTGTCGGACGCACGACGCTCGCCTCGGGCGGTGGCTTCATCGCCGAATCGACCGGCTGGGGTTGGTTCTTCTTCATCACGGCGCTTTCGGCGATCCCGAGCCTGTTTCTGCTCGCCTGGCTGCAGGCGCGGGGACATTTCGCGACATTGGAGCGAAAATCATGAACGTCATGGCCGGGCTTGTCCCGGCCATCCACGTCTTAGAGTGCAGGATGGTCGTAAGGCGTGGATGCCCGGCACAAGGCCGGGCATGACGAGCTATTTTAGAACGGTGTACGGCTGCGGATCGCGGCGGAGAGTGTGCCCTCGTCGAGATAATCGAGCTCGCCGCCGACCGGCACGCCGTGCGCGAGGCGCGTCACCTTCACGTTGGTGTCGCGCATAAGGTCGGTGATGTAGTGGGCGGTGGTCTGACCGTCGACGGTGGCATTCAACGCGAGCACGAGCTCCTTCACGTCCGGCTCGTGCGCGCGCTTGACGAGGCTTTCGATGTTGAGGTCGTCGGGGCCGATGCCATCGAGCGGCGAGAGCGTGCCGCCGAGCACATGGTAGCGGCCGGACGCGGCGCCCGCGCGCTCGAGCGCCCAGAGGTCGGCGACGCTCTCGACCACGATCAGCATGGAGCGGTCGCGCGTCGGATCGGCGCAGACGGTGCAGGGATCGCGGGTGTCGATGTTGCCGCAGGTGCGGCAGACAACGATTTTCTCCAGCGCGTCGCGGAGCGCCGAAGTGAGCGGCTCCATCAGGTCGGCGCGGCGGCGCACGAGATGCAATGCCGCGCGCCGCGCCGAGCGCGGGCCGAGGCCCGGCAGGCGCGCGAGCAACTGGATCAGCCGTTCGATTTCAGGGCCGGCAACGGCGCGGGGCATGAATCTTCGTCATCCCGGGAGGCGCATCTGCGCCGAGAGCCGGGATCGTCTTGTGATTGACTGAAAACGGTCGCTGGATAGGTCTGTCAAAGCAAGCCTCAGAACAGCTTCATCCCCGGCGGCAGCGGCAAGCCGCCGGTGAGCGCGCTCGCCTTTTCCTGCACGAGCCGCTCGGCCTTGGCGCGCGCGTCGCCATGGGCGGCAACGATCAGGTCCTCGAGGATTTCCTTCTCTTCCGGCTTCATCAGGCTTGGGTCGACCGCGACCTTCTTCATCTCGCCCTTGGCGGTGATCGTGACGGTGACCACGCCGCCGCCGGCGGTGCCGCTCACCTCGGTCGCTTCGAGCTCGGCCTGGAGCTGCTGCATCTTCTCCTGCAGCTGCTTGATCTGGCCCATCATGCCCATGAGATCGCGCATGAACGCACTCCCTAGTCTCGGTCGTATCCGTCGTCATCCGGTGGGTCGGGCGGCATGTCGAAATCCGCGATGTCCGGCGCCGAAGGCGCACGCGGTTCGTCATCACGCATGCGGACGCCGACAATCTCCGCCCCCGGAAAGCGGCGCAGGACCGCCTCCACCAGCGGGTCGTTGCGCACGTCGCGCTCGAGCGCATCGCGGCTCGCCGCCTTCGTTTCGGCGATGGTCGCGCCGCCTTCCTGATCGGAGAGAATCACGAGCCAACGCTTGCCGGTCCATTCGGTGAGCTTGGCGGAAAGATCGCTCGCCAGACTGTGCGGCGCGCCTGCAGCGAGAGAGATTTCGAGACGGCCCTCCTGCATGTTCACCGGGCGGACGAACTGCTCGATCGCGTGCTTGATCCGGAGATCGCGCTTCTGTGTCGCGAGGGCCACCACATCCTCGAACCTGGCCAGCGTCGGCGCGTTCGCGGGTGTGGCCGCGCGCGGCGCCGGATCGCGCCGGGGCGCGGGATCGGCCCGCGCGGTATTTCCTTCGGCCACCGAAAGCCGCGGAGCCGGACGGCCATTGCCGGCATTTCCGTTGGGCGCGCTGACGGTTGCGCTGCCATTGCCTTCGGTGTCGCGCAGCGCGCGCAACGCCTCGTCGGGCGTTGGCAGGTCGGCGGCAAACGCCACGCGCACGAGCACCATCTCGGCCGCCTGCACGGCCTTCTCCGACGCCTGCACTTCGCCGAGCCCCTTGGTCAGCATCTGCCAGGCGCGCGACAGCACGCGGAGGGAGAGATTGGCAGCGAAGTCGCGGCCGCGCTTGCGCTCGTCCTCGGTGAGGCTGCGGTCGTCCGCAGACAACGGAACCAGCTTGAAGCGGGTGACGAGATGCGTGAACTCGGCGAGATCGGTGACGATCACCGCGGGATCGGCGCCGATGTCATAAAGATCGCGGAAGTCGGCGAGCGCCGCGGCGATGTCGCCTTTCATCAATGCTTCGAAGAGGTCGATCACGCGCGAGCGATCAGCGAGGCCGAGCTGCGCGCGCACTTCGTCGGCCTTGAGGTCGGCGTTGCCGTGGGCGATCGCCTGGTCGAGCAAGGAAAGCGAATCGCGGACCGAACCCTCGGCGGCGCGGGCGATGATGCCGAGCGCCTCCGGCTCTGCTTTCACGTTCTCCTTTTCGCAGATCTGCGTGAGATGACGCACGATCAAATCCGCTTCCACACGGCGCAGGTCGAAGCGCTGGCAGCGCGACAGCACCGTGACCGGAACCTTGCGGATTTCCGTCGTCGCGAAGATGAACTTCACGTGCGGCGGCGGCTCTTCCAACGTCTTCAGGAAGGCGTTGAACGCCTTGTCGGAGAGCATGTGCACTTCGTCGATGATGTAGACTTTGAAGCGTGCGCTCACGGGCGCATAGCGCACGCCGTCGAGAATCTCGCGTACGTCGTCGATGCCGGTGTGGGAGGCCGCATCCATCTCCAGCACATCGATGTGCCGGCTTTCCATGATCGCTTCGCAATGGCGGCCGAGTGTCGGCATATCGAGCGTCGGCCCGCCGTTGCCTTCGAGCGGCTCATAATTCAAGGCGCGGGCGAGAATGCGCGCGGTCGTCGTCTTGCCGACGCCGCGCACGCCGGAGAGCATATAGGCTTGCGCGATACGGCCGCTCTCGAACGCGTTCGAAAGCGTGCGGACCATCGCCTCCTGACCGATGAGCTCGCCGAACGTTGTCGGACGGTATTTGCGTGCGAGCACGCGGTAGCCGGCCTGCCCGAATGCCGCGGCAGGCGGCCTCGCGCCGGTTCCCTCGGCTGCACGGGCGGTTTTCTCGGCGGTCTCCGGCGCGTCGCTCATGCCTGCGCTCAATCTGCCTCCGGTCGCGCCGGCCAAGGATTGCGTCTCTTCAGGCGCCTTTCTTGGGCCTGTCGATCACTGGAAAATGGGTGGGAGGTTGGACCGGTAACCCGAACCGGTCTCGTTAGGGCTGCTTCCTTCCGGACCTGACCCGGTTGGCGAGTGGCTCGTCCACCGCCAACCTCCCGCTTCTATATCGTCCGTCCCGTCTATGATGGCAAGCTCCGGCTGCGAATCTGCGATTGTGCCGATTCGATTGAAGGTCTAACGATAATTTACACAGGAGCTCTGCGTGTCTGCCCAGGAATTCGTGCTCGATCCGCGTCTTGCAGCCGAAACCGCCGTGCTCGGGGAACTCAGGCTCTGCAAGGTGCTCCTGATGGACGATGCGCGCTTTCCGTGGGTCGTGCTGGTGCCGAAACGGGCGGGGCTCGTGGAGATCATCGACCTCGCGGCGGGCGACCTGCAACGTTTGATGGAGGAGATCGCGACCGCATCCGGCGTTCTGGAAGCGGCCACCTCCCCGTACAAGCTCAACGTGGCGTCGCTTGGTAACGTAGTGCGGCAGCTGCACGTGCACATCATCGCCCGTTTCGAGAACGACGCCGCTTGGCCGAGCCCGGTCTGGAGCAAAGGCGAGCGGCAACCCTATGCACCGGTCGCCCGCGCCGAGCTCGCCGGCAAGCTGCGGGCAGGATTCGGCTTCGGATAGCGGATGGCGCCGCCGGTCGAATTCGGTGCGTGGCCACGGCTCGGCTATGTCGGCTCGCCGCTCGACCGCACGAGCGAGAAGCGCAACGATGCGGCCTTCATCGAAACGGCCATGCGCGATCCGGGTTCGCGAGCCGTCGTGATCGGCGGCGAGCTTATCGTGCTGCGGGAACGCGGCGGCGATCCGCTGCTTTCCGTCGGCGATGCGATGTCGATCGGGACAATCGGCGAGCCCATTTTTCTCGGCATCAATCGCGGCACGGCCGTGATCGGCGTTTCGATTGCACCCGAACGCGCGGCGGAACTGCAGGCGGAAGGGAAGCTTGCCGTCGCCGATCTGCGGTCGCTCGCGGTGCGCGGTGAGGTCGCGCCCGAAGTTCTGCAGCCCATCGCCACGGCGAAGGCGCTGCTTACCTGGCATGCGCGCCACGGCTTCTGTGCGAATTGCGGCGCGCCGACGCGCGTGACCGAAGCGGGTTGGCGGCGCGACTGCCCGGCGTGCGGCGCGCAGCATTTCCCGCGCACGGACCCGTGCGTGATCATGCTCGCGATCGACGGCGACAAATGCCTGCTCGGCCGCGCGCCACGGTTCCCGCCTGAGATGTGGTCGTGCCTTGCCGGCTTCATCGAGCCGGGAGAAACCGTCGAGGAGGCGGTGCGGCGGGAGACGCGGGAAGAAGCAGGCGTCGAGGTTGGCCGGGTCGTCTATCTTGCGTCCCAGCCGTGGCCGTTTCCGATGTCGCTGATGATCGGCTGCTTCGGCGAAGCCAAGACGACGGACCTGCAAATCGACAGAAACGAAGTCGAAGACGCGCGCTGGGTGGCGCGCGACGAAGTGGCATTGATGCTGACGCGGCAGCATCCGAACGGATTGTTCACGCCGCCGCCGATGGCGATTGCGCACCACATATTGCGCGCGTTCGTCGAGCGCGGCGCCGATGTGCTAAGGGGTGGCGTTTAAAGCGCTTCCCGATCAAGTTGAATCTTTGCCTCGTCCCCGCGAAAGCGGGGACACAAGGCCTAAATAAATGAGCAGATTACATGGATTCCCGCTTACGCGGGAATGAGCGGATTGAATTTAGGCTAGTCCGCTTTTTCCTGATTCTGCAGCCGGTAGGGATGCGCCGGATAGACGCCGAGAATCTTCAACTCCGCGGAGAAGAAGGCGAGTTCCTCGAGCGCGAGCTTGAGCGGGCGCTCCTCGGGGTGCCCCTCGACGTCCGCGTAAAACTGCGTCGCGAAGAAGTTGCCGCCGATCTGATAGGATTCAAGCTTCGTCATGTTCACGCCGTTGGTGGCGAAACCACCGAGCGCCTTGTAGAGCGCGGCCGGTACGTTCCGCACCCGGAAGACGAAGGTCGTCACCGTCGGGCCGTTGCCGTGCGCGACCCAGTCCGGCTCGCGCGCGAGCACGATGAAGCGCGTGGTGTTGTGCGCCTCATCCTCGATGTCCTCGGCGAGGATTTCCAGCCCATAGATTTCCGAGGCGAGCCGCGAGGCGATGGCGGCGTGGGTGTTGTCGCCGGACTCCGCGATCTGCCGCGCGGAGCCCGCCGTGTCGGCGCCGACGACCGTCTTCAGGCCGAGCTTGCGGATCATGTTGCGGCACTGGCCGAGCGCGTGGATGTGGCTCTGCACGGTCTTGATGGTGGCGAGCGTCGCGCCCTTCGGCGCCATCAATTGATGGCGAATCGGCAGAAAGTGCTCGCCGACGATGTGCAGGCCGGAATGCGGCATCAGATGGTGGATGTCGGCGACGCGGCCGGCAACCGAGTTCTCGATCGGGATCATCGCAAGGTCATGCTCGCCGCTCGTGACGGCGGAGAACGCGTCCTCGAAGGTCGGGCACGGCACGGCCTTGAGGGCGGGAAAGACTTCGTGACAGGCGATGTGCGAGTTGGCACCCGGCTCGCCCTGGAAGACGATGGTTTTGTGCTTCTTCGTCATGATTGATGCGGCCGCTTGCCGAGGAGCGCGCGGGCCTTTGCGAGATCGGCGGGAGTATCGACACCGAGGGGTACCGCGTCAACGATGGCGACGTCGATACGCATGCCGGCTTCGAGCGCGCGCAACTGCTCGAGCTTCTCGCGCCGCTCGAGCGGCGACGGCTTCAGATTGACGAACTTCTCGAGCGCCGCCCGGCGATAAGCGTAGAGCCCAATATGATGATAGTGCGGACCGTCACCCGCCGGCACCGTCGCGCGGCTGAAATAGAGCGCGCGCAGCCGGCCTTCGCCGACCGGCGTGCCAACGACCTTGACCACGTTCGGGTCGGCACGCTCGGCGTCGTCGGAGATTTCGGCCGCGATGGTGCCGATATCAACCGCCGGATCGGCGAGGAGCACGATCGCCGCGCGAATCGCACGGGGAGAAACGGTCGGCAGGTCTCCCTGCAGGTTGAGGATGATTGCAGTATTCGCCGCCGGGTCGACCTTGCCGAGCGCCTCGAAGATGCGATCGGAACCCGAGGCATGATCGGCGCGCGTCATGACGGCGTTCGCGCCCTCGGCCTTCACGGCCGCGGCGATCTCCGGCGCGTCGGTCGCGACCCACACCGGTCCCACCGCCGCCTCCACCGCCCGCGCGACGACGTGGACGATCATCGGCTTGCCGGCGATGTCGGCAAGCGGCTTGCCCGGCAGGCGCGTCGCGGCCATGCGCGCCGGGATCAGCACGATGGCAGGGGCGGCGATCGATTCGGGGCGAGCCATGGAAAAAGCCGGCGGAGCGGCAACTGGTAGCAGGAAAGGCGGCCCTTATACGGGTTGCGTGCCCCTGGGCAAAGCGATAGGTCTGCCCGGTTCGGGGACGGGAGCGCGGCGAAATGGACGGATTCGAACTCAACAAGATCATGGGTGCGGTGCTCGGCACCCTTCTGTTTACGCTATCGCTGAATATCGTCGCCGGCGGACTGTTCGCCCCGCATGCTCCCGAGAAGGCGGGCTACGAGATCGCGGTCGAGGAGACGCCGGCCGCCGGCTCCGCCCAAGCGGCAATTCCGCCCGCGGAACCCATCGACGTCCGCCTTGCCTCCGCCGACCTGAAGAAGGGTGAAGCCGCGGCGAAGAAGTGCCTCGCGTGCCACAGCTTCGAGAAGGGCGGCCCGAACAAGGTGGGACCGAATCTGTACGGCGTCATTGGAGGCCCGCGCGCCCATGCACAGGGTTTCTCCTACTCGGCGGCCATGAAAGATGCCGGCGGCACCTGGGATTTCGAAGCCCTCGACAAGTTCCTCACGAACCCGCGCGGCGAGATCAAAGGCACCTCGATGGCCTTCGCCGGCATCAAGCGCCCGGAAGAGCGCGCTGACGTGATCGCCTACCTCAATTCGCTGTCGGACAATCCGCAGCCGCTGCCGAAACAATAAGCGGCACGACGCATTCAAGAATCCGTTAGCCGTATTTGCGCGCTGGCAGCAGCGGGCAAATACGGCATAATGCGTCACAGTTCCCCCGGGGGGCGATCGACTGAACGGAGCGCGCGTGCACCGCAAACTTCTTTCTTGCTTGCTGATTCCGACGATTGCTCTCTCCGTCCTTGCCCTGGCCTCCGCAGCGCCGGCCCCATCCGCCGGCGAAGGCGAATGGCGGCACGGGCTCTCCCTGATGGGCGAGCCGAAGTATCCTGAAGGCTTCAAGCATTTCGACTATGTCAATCCGGATGCGCCGAAGGGCGGACTCGTGCGGTTCGGCGCCGACGGCAGCTTCGACAGCCTGAACTTCGTCATTCCGCGCGGCACGGCTGCCGCGGGCATCACGTTCATCTACGACACGCTGATGGCGACCGCGCTCGACGAGGTCGGCACCGAATACGGACTGCTCGCCGAAGCGGTGAAGTATCCGCCCGACTGGTCCTCGGTGACCTACCGGCTGCGCAAGGAAGCGCGCTGGCACGACGGCAAGCCGGTCACGCCCGAAGACGTCGTCTGGACGTTCGAAAACCTGGTCAAGCTCAACCCGAACCAGCGCTTCTACTACCAGCACGTGACGAAGGCGGAAGTCACCGGCGAGCGCGAAGTCACCTTCACCTTCGACGGTCCCGGCAACCGCGAATTGCCGCAGATCGTCGGGCAGATCACCGTGCTGCCGAAGCACTGGTGGACCGGCACCGACGCGCAGGGGCGGCCCCGCAACATTGACGCGGGCACCCTCGAGCCGCCGCTCGGCAGCGGGCCTTATCGCGTCAAGAACGTGGTGCCCGGACGGACCATCGCTTACGAGCGGGTCCCAGACTACTGGGGCGCAAAGCTGCCCGTGAAAGTGGGACAGGACAATTTCGACGAGATCCGCTTCGAATATTTCCGCGACGACACGGTGGAGCTCGAGGCATTCAAGGCGGACCAATACGACTTCCGCGTGGAGAGCTCGGCGCGCGACTGGGCGACCGCCTATGACTTCCCGGCGCGACGGGAAGGGCGCGTGATTCTGGAAACTTTCCCCGAGCGGGCGCGCGGCGTGATGCAGGCGTTCGTGCCGAACCTCAGGCGCGACAAGTTCAAGGATGCGCGCGTGCGGCTCGCGCTGCGCTACGCGCTCGACGTCGAAGACATGAACCGGACGCTGTTCTTCGGCCAGTACCGGCCGATCCGATCGTTCTTCGACGGCACAGAGCTCGCATCCTCCGGATTGCCGCAGGGCAAGGAACTGGAAATCCTGGAGACGGTTCGCGACCAGGTGCCGCCCGAAGTCTTCACGAAGGAATTCCAGAATCCGGCGGGCGGCACCGAGGAAGCCCGGCGCGCGAACCTGCGCGAGGCCGTGCGGCTCCTGCGCGAGGCCGGTTACGAAATCCGCGACCGGAAGCTCGTGAATGCCAAGACCGGCGAGCCCTTCACGATCGACTTCCTGCTCGTGAGCCCCGCGTTCGAGCGGATCGTGCTTTTCTACAAGCCGTCGCTCGAGCGGCTGGGGATCGGCGTGACGCTGCGCGTGGTCGACAGCTCGCAATACATCAACCGCGTGCGGGCGCGCGACTTCGACATGATCGTGACCGGCTGGGGCCAATCGCTCTCGCCCGGCAACGAGCAACTCGATTTCTGGGGCTCGGAGGCGGCCGACCGCGAAGCGTCGCGCAATTATGCGGGGATCAAGGATCCTGCCGTGGATGCACTCATCAAGCGCGTGATCTTCGCGACCAACCGCGAGGAGCTGGTGGCCGCCACGAAGGCGCTTGATCGCGTGCTCCTGTGGAACCACTTCGTCGTGCCGACCTGGACCATCGACTACACCCGCACCGCGCGCTGGGACCGCTTCGGCCGGCCCGAGAAGCTTCCCGAATATTCCTACGGCTTCCCGGACATCTGGTGGTTCGACAAGGCGCGGGCGGAAAAGACGGGGACGCGGCAATGAAGCTGTCGCGGCGCTCGGTTCTCGTGCTCGGCGCCGGCGCCACGGCGGGCTTGCTCGTTCGCGACGCTGCGCTCGCCGACGAGCGGGAGGTCCACGGCATCTCCGCCTTCGGCGACCTGAAATACCCGCCGGATTTCAAGCATTTCGAATACGTCAATCCCGACGCGCTGAAAGGCGGGATTTTTTCGCACGTCGGCTCGACGCGGCAGTTCAACCAGTCCTTTCTCACATTCAACTCGCTGAACAGCTACGTGCTTCGCGGCGACGCGGCACTCGGCATGCAGATGACGTTCGCGACGCTGATGGTGCGGGCGCTCGACGAGCCGGACTCGATGTACGGGCTCGCGGCAAGCGCAGTACGTGTTTCCGACGACGGCACGATCTACCGCTTCACGATGCGGCCAGAGGCGAAATTTCACGACGGCTCGCAGCTCACGGCGCAGGACGCCGCCTGGTCGTTCACGACGCTGAAGGAAAAGGGCCATCCCATCATCCGCCAGCTTATGCGCGACGTGGAAGAAATCTCCGCGGATAGCGATGCGGTCGTTACCGTGCGCTTCAATCCGAAGCGCGGGCGGGAGATTCCACTCTTCGTTGCAAGTCTGCCGATCTTCTCGCGCGCCTTCTATTCGACGCGCAACTTCGAGGATTCGACGCTGGAAGCGCCGCTCGGCTCCGGCGCCTACAAGGTCGGCCGTTTCGAAGCGGGACGCTACATCGAATACGAACGGGTGAAGGATTGGTGGGGCGCGGACCTGCCGGTGAGCCGCGGGCAGAACAACTTCGACATCGTCCGCTATGAATTCTATCGCGACCGCGACGTGGCGTTTGAGGGGTTCACCGCGGGTGCCTACAACTTCCGCGAGGAGTTCACCGCGCTTATCTGGGCGACACGCTACAATTTCCCGGCGATCCAGGACGGCCGCGTCAAGCAGGAAATCCTGTCCGACGAGACGCCTTCCGGCGCGCAGGGCTGGTTCATGAATACGCGGAGATCGCAGTTTCAGGACCCGCGCGTGCGCGAGGCGATGATCTACGCATTCGATTTCGAATGGACGAACAAGCAGATCATGTACGGCGCGTACGAGCGCACGCATTCCTACTTCCAGAATTCCGACCTGATGGCGAAGGGACCACCCTCCCCGGAGGAGATCGCGCTGCTCGAGCCGCATCGCGACAAACTGCCGGCGGAAGTCTTCGGCGAGCCGTTCGTGCCGCCGGTGTCCGACGGCTCCGGCAACGACCGGCGCTTGCTGCGCCGTGCGTCGCAGCTCCTGCAGGAAGCGGGCTATTCGATCAAGGACGGGCGGCGCATCAACGACAAGGGCGAGCGCATTCAGGTGGAATTCCTGCTCGACGAGCCGAGCTTTCAGCGGCATCACATGCCGTTCATCAAGAACCTGGGCATGATCGGGATCGAAGCCAATCTGCGGCTCGTCGATCCGGTGCAATTCCGCAAGCGCGTCGACGATTTTGATTTCGATGTGACGATCCAGCGCTTCAGCTTCTCAACGACGCCGGGCGAGTCGATGCGCACGTATCTCACCTCGCAGGCGGCGGCGATCAAAGGCACGCAGAACCTCTCCGGCATCGCCGACCCCGTGGTCGACCAGCTGGTGGAGCGCATCGTCGACGCGAAGACGCGCCCCGACCTCGTGATCGCGTGCCGCGCGCTCGACCGCGTGCTGCGCGCGGGCCGCTACTGGGTTCCACAGTGGTACTCGGCGTCGCACCGCCTCGCCTATTGGGACCGGTTCGAGCGGCCGGCGCAGAAGCCGCGCTACGGCCGTGGCTTTCCGGAGACCTGGTGGACCGCGCCAGATAAGCTCAAGCGTGCCGGTTGACCCCGTGCGCGAACGCCCGCAGGTTGCCGCGATCTGTGACCTTGACCCGAACCTGCCCATGCTGCAACTGACCGCCAAGGGCGGCTACCTCCATCCGATGCTGCGAGCATGACCGCCTATATCCTGCGCCGCATTGCCCTGATGATCCCGACGCTGCTGGGGATTCTGCTCGTCTCCTTCGTGGTCGTGCAGTTTGCGCCCGGCGGACCGATTGAGCGCGTGATCGCGCAGCTCTCCGGCAACGACATATCGGCGACGGCGCGCATCTCGGGCGGCGGCAGCGAGGTCGTCCGGCCAGGCGGCACCAGCACGGGCCCGGCCGACCCCATCACCTCCAAATACCGCGGCGCGCAGGGGCTCGACCCGCAGTTCATCAAGGAGCTCGAGCGGCAGTTCGGCTTCGACAAGCCGGCACACGAGCGCTTTCTCCTGATGCTCTGGAATTTCGCCCGCTTCGACTTCGGCAAGAGCTATTTCCGCGATACCTCGGTGATCGACCTCGTCATCGAGAAGCTGCCGGTCTCGATCTCGCTCGGGCTGTGGATGACCTTGATCACCTATCTCATCTCGATCCCGCTCGGCATCTCCAAGGCGATGCGCGACGGATCGCGGTTCGACGTGTGGTCTTCCGGCGTGATCGTGATCGGCTACGCGATTCCCGGATTCCTCTTCGCGATCCTCCTGATCGTGCTGTTCGCGGGGGGGTCGTTCTTCTCCATCTTCCCGCTGCGCGGGCTCACATCGGACAATTTCTGGTCGCTGCCCTGGTACGCGAAGATCGGCGACTATTTCTGGCATCTCGTGTTGCCGCTGACCTCGATGGTGCTCGGCGCATTCGCGACGATGACGCTACTCACGAAGAACTCCTTCCTCGACGAGATCCGCAAGCAATACGTCACCACAGCGCGCATGAAGGGGCTCACCGAGCGGCGCGTTCTTTACGGGCACGTCTTCCGGAACGCCATGCTCATCATCATCGCGGGCTTCCCTGGCGCGTTCATCGGCGCATTCTTCTCGGGGTCGCTGCTGATCGAGACTATCTTCTCGCTCGACGGGCTCGGGCTCCTCGGCTTCGAAAGCGTGCTGAACCGCGACTATCCGGTGGTGTTTGCGACGCTCTACATCTTCTCGCTGGTCGGCCTGATCGTGAACCTGATTTCCGATCTCGCCTATACGTGGGTCGATCCGCGGATTGATTTTGAAACGCGGGAGGCGTGATGGACGCACCCGCGCCGAGAACCGTCACTGAAGTCGCGCCGACCACGCCGATGGGCGTGGTTGCACCGCCGACGAGCAGCCGCTTCGGCCTGTCGCCGATCAACCGGCGGCGCTGGCAGAACTTCAAGTCGAACCGGCGCGGCTGGTGGTCGTTCTGGATCTTTCTCACGCTCTTCGTCATAAGCCTGTTTGCGGAGGTGATCGCGAACGACAAGCCGTTCCTCGTCTCCTACGACGGCCATTGGTATTACCCGCCGCTCGTGCGCTACGCCGAGACAACCTTCGGCGGCGACTTCGAGACCGAGGCGGACTATCGCGACCCGTACCTGCAGGACCTCATCAAGGAGAAGGGCGGCTACATGATCTGGCCGCCGATCCGCTACAGCTACAACACGCACAATCTCGACCTGCCGACGCCGGCGCCTTCGCCGCCGACCTGGACGCTCACGGAAGAGGAGTGCAAGCAAGTCGTCGAACGCAAGGGCCTCTCGGGCTGCCGCGACCTCGAAACCAACTGGCTCGGCACCGACGATCAGGGCCGCGACGTAGTTGCGCGCATGATCTACGGCTTCCGCATTTCCGTGCTGTTCGGGCTGACGCTGAGCATCATTTCCTCTGTGATCGGCGTCGCTGCCGGCGCGATCCAGGGGTATTTCGGCGGCTGGACCGATCTGTTGTTCCAGCGCTTCATCGAAATCTGGACCTCGATTCCGTCGCTCTATCTCCTGCTCATTATTTCCTCGGTGCTGGTACCGGGATTCTTCGTGCTGCTCGGAATCCTGCTCCTGTTCTCCTGGGTGGCGCTCGTGGGGCTCGTGCGCGCGGAATTCCTGCGGGCCCGCAACTTTGAGTATGTGCAGGCCGCGCGGGCGCTCGGCGTTTCCAACACAGTCCTGATGTTCCGGCATCTGCTGCCGAACGCGATGGTGGCGACGCTCACCTTCCTGCCATTCATCCTGTCCGGATCGGTAATGACGCTTACTGCCCTTGATTTCCTCGGCTTCGGCCTGCCGCCCGGTTCCCCATCGCTCGGCGAGTTGCTTGCGCAGGGCAAAGCCAACGTGCAGGCGCCCTGGCTCGGACTCACGGGCTTCTTCACCCTCGCCATTCTCCTGTCGCTCCTGATCTTCGTCGGCGAAGCGGTACGCGACGCCTTCGATCCGAGAAAGACGTTCCAATGAGCGAACCGCTGCTCAAGATCGAGGACCTGTCCGTCGCCTTCCGACAGGCGGGGCGCGAGACGCTCGCCGTTGATCGCGTCTCCTTCGACATCAAGCCCGGTGAGACAGTGGCGCTTGTCGGCGAGTCCGGCTCCGGCAAGTCAGTCACCGCGCTTTCAATCCTGAAACTCCTGCCCTACCCGTCGGCGCTGCATCCGTCGGGCCGCGTGCTGTTTAAGGGCCGCGATCTTCTCGCCATGCCGGAGCACGAAATCCGCGGTGTGCGCGGCGACGACATCACGATGGTCTTCCAGGAGCCGATGACATCGCTCAACCCGCTGCACACGGTGGAGCGGCAGATCAAGGAGGTGCTGGAGCTGCATCGCGGCTTGTCGGGCACCGCCGCGACGAAGCGCGTGATCGAGCTCCTCACCGAGGTCGGCATTCCCGAACCGGAGACGCGGCTTCGGTCCTATCCGCACCAGCTTTCCGGCGGGCAGCGCCAGCGCGTGATGATCGCGCTCGCGCTCGCGAACGAACCGGACCTCTTCATCGCCGACGAGCCGACGACCGCACTCGACGTCACCGTGCAGGCGCAGATCCTCAAGCTCCTGAAGGACCTGCAGGCGCGGCTCGGTATGGCCATGCTCTTCATCACCCACGACCTCGGCATCGTGAAGAAGATCGCCGACCGCGTCTGCGTCATGCAGGGCGGGCGCATCGTCGAGCAGGGCAAGGTCGCGGACATCTTCACCGCGCCGAAACACGACTACACGCGCGCGCTGATCGCTGCGGAGCCGAAGGGCGAACCCGCGAAGCCGCAGCCCGCCGCACCGGTCGTCATCTCCACTGACGATCTGAAAATCTGGTTCCCGATCCGCCGCGGGTTTCTCCGGCGCACGGTTGGCCACATCAAGGCGGTCGATGGCGTCTCACTCGCGATCCGGCGCGGGGAGACGCTCGGCGTCGTTGGTGAGTCGGGCTCAGGAAAAACAACGCTCGGGCTCGCGCTGCTGCGGCTCATTTCGAGCGACGGGCCGATCGTGTTCATGGGCAAGCCGGTGCAAGGGCTGAAATTCCGCGAGATGCGGCCGTTCCGGCGCGACATGCAAGTGGTCTTCCAGGACCCCTTCGGCTCGCTCAGCCCACGCATGTCGGTCGCCGAGATCGTCGGCGAGGGCCTGCGCGTGCATCGACCGAAGCTTTCTGCCGACGAGCGCGACGCTCGGGTGGTCGCCGCGCTCAAAGACGTGGGCCTAGATCCGGAAACGCGGCACCGCTATCCGCACGAGTTCTCCGGTGGGCAGCGGCAGCGCATCGCGGTCGCCCGCGCCATGGTGCTTGAGCCCTCGTTCGTCGTGCTCGACGAGCCGACGAGCGCCCTCGACATGATGATCCAGGCGCAGATCGTCGACCTTCTGCGCGAGTTGCAGCGCAAGCGCGATCTCACTTACATGTTCATCAGCCACGACCTCCGGGTGGTCGCTGCGCTCGCGAGCCACGTGATCGTCATGCGCGCCGGCAAGGTCGTCGAGCAAGGCCCGGCCGCCGAGCTCTTCCGCAACCCGCAATCGCCCTACACGCGCGCGCTGTTCGCCGCGGCCTTCTCGCTGGAGACGGCGGCCGAAGGCGTGGTGTCGCAGTAGGCCCGACATGCCGGGGAAGCCGCTTGCCGACGCCGAGGCCGAAGCGGACGTGCGGGAGCCGACGCCGCTCGGCAAAGGCTATTTTCGCTACGAACGGTTCGAGGTGACGCTGCAGGATGCCGGCGCGGCCGCGCGGCGCTCGACGATGGACATCGTGCGCGGCGGACGGGTGGCGGCGGTGCTCCCCTACGACCCCAAGCGGAACGAGATCGTGCTGATCCGCCAGTTCCGGCTGACCGCGCATCTCGCGCTCGGACTCGGCGAGATGGTGGAGATCGTGGCCGGCCGCCTCGAGCCGGGCGAGGACATCGCGGAGACCGCTCGCCGCGAATGCATGGAGGAGATCGGCCTTCTGCCGCGCGCACTCAAGGAGCTGATCACCTATCTGCCGACGCCGGGCATCACCGACGAAGTCATCACGATCTTTCTTGGTCTCGTCGACGCGGAGCACCTTTCGGAACGGGGCGGCGTCGCCGAGGAGCAGGAAGAGACGAGGCCGATGCGCGTTTCCATCGACGCCGCGATCGAAGCACTCGTGCAAGGACGCGTGCACAACGGTAACGCCGTCATCGCGCTGCAATGGCTCGCACTCAATCGTGAACGGTTGCCTGCGCTCGCGGCCGACCTCAGTGCGGCATGACGATCCTGCTTGCCATCACCGGCTGGGAGCCGGAAGTATGGCGCGAGCGTTTTCGTGCGCTTTCAGGTGCGCGCGAAGTGCGGGCCGCGCCGGACATCGGCGATCCTTCGGCCATTCATTACGCCTGCGTCTGGAAGCCACCAGCGGGTCTGCTTGCCACGCTGCCGAACCTGCACGCGATCTTCTCGCTCGGCGCGGGTGTCGACCACCTGATGGGCGATCCTTCGCTACCGGACGTGCCGATCGTCCGCATCGTCGATTCCGACCTCACCCTACGCATGACGGAATACGTCGTGATGCACGTGCTGCTGCATCACCGGCGCATGAAGTTGTACGAGCGGCAACAGCGGGAACGCGTATGGCGCGAGCATGCCGATCCCGCCGCAAGCGAGGTGCGCGTCGGCATCATGGGCATGGGCGTGCTTGGTCGGGCGGCGGCGGACGCGCTCAAGGGACTCGGATTCCGGGTCGCCGGATGGAGCCGGACAGACAGGACGGCGCCCGGTATTGAAATGTTTTCCGGCGCGGCGGGACTTCCTGCCTTCCTTGCACGAACGGATATTCTCGTTTGTTTACTGCCGCTTACGCCGGATACGCGCGGCATTCTGTGCTATGATCTGTTCCGCCGCCTTGCGCGCGACGGCGCGCTTGGCGGCCCGGCGCTGATCAATGCCGGGCGCGGCGGTCTGCAGATCGAAGCCGACATCCTGCGCGCGCTCGACGACGGGACGCTGACGGGCGCAAGCCTCGATGTGTTCGAGCAGGAGCCATTGCCGAAAGACAGCCCGCTTTGGTCGCACCCGAAGGTTTATGTGACGCCGCACAACGCGGCGCAGAGCGACCCACGCGCGCTCACGAAATATGTGCTCGCGCAGATCGAACGGTTCGAGGGCGGCGAGCCGCTGGAGAATGTCGTCGACCGCACGCGCGGCTATTGACGCTAATGCGTATCGCCGGTTCGCTTCGCGTTGGATGGACCCGCGCATCCAGAACAAGTCAACCCGTTAAACGGCGAACCGTCGTGATCGCCGATCCGGATTTGCGGATGCGCTCGACGGCCTCTGCGAGCAGCTCCTCGGCGACCGCCATGTGAAAAGCATTCGCATGCAGCAAACGGCCGGGGTCGGAAACAATGCCGATATGTCCTTTCCAGCACATAAGATCGCCGCGGGCGAGCGATGCAAGATCGCCGGTGAAGGCGACCGGCTCGCCGAAGGCCGCCTGCATGTCGCTGTCGCGCGGACA
>Ga0180222_1000917_pt1 | contig 36521 bp, 29 predicted proteins | sample eDN5th37CKraftOP_FD_151336 | JGI IMG/M metagenome (GOLD analysis project Ga0180222, IMG submission 151336) | Enriched Organic Plus compost microbial communities from Emeryville, California, USA - eDNA 5th pass 37_C Kraft OP (version 2) (version 2) ...
GACTACCTCGCCGACGCGCGGCAGTATGTGCAGGAAGGCAACCAGCTTGCGATCGCCTTCGGCTTCGCGCTGATCATCATTTTCCTGGTGCTGGCGGCGCAGTTCGAAAGTCTGCGCGATCCGCTGGTGATCCTGATCAGCGTGCCGATGGCGATCTCCGGCGCACTCATTCCGCTGTTCTTCGGCGTGGCGACGGTGAACATCTATACCCAGGTCGGCCTGCTGACGCTGATCGGCCTGATCAGCAAGCACGGCATCCTGATGGTCGAGTTTGCCAATGAGTTGCAGCTCAACGAGAACCTCAACAAGCGCGCAGCGATCGAGCAAGCCGCACGCGTACGTCTGCGACCGATCCTGATGACCACGGCCGCGATGGTGACCGGCCTGCTGCCGCTGCTCACTGCGAGCGGCGCCGGCGCGGCAAGCCGTTTCTCCATCGGCCTTGTGGTGGTGGCCGGCATGACGATCGGAACGCTGTTCACCTTGTTCGTGCTGCCGGCGGTCTATGTGGCGATCGCCACCGATCACCAGGCCGAGCTCACGTCCAAGCGCCGGAAGGAGATCAAGGAGTTCGAGCTGAGCCGCGCGTAGTCTCGAACAGCAGCCGGAATCGAGAAGGGCACAAACAGCGTTTGTGCCCTTCTTCAATTGGGATCCTGTGCGTCAGGCGCCGAGCTTTCCGGTTCTGATGGAATTGGAGCCGGCGCTCCCTGATGTTTTGACGCCGTTCTTCGCACGACCGGCTCCCGCTTCGCTCAAAAAATCCCCTCGCGCGTGCGGACGAAGCTGTTCGGAAGCGGACCGTCAGCGTGCATCCTCCAGTATCAGGCCTGCGGCTTTGGCGGCGATCATCGAGGTCGGCGTGTTTGTGTTGCCGGAGGTGATGGTCGGCATTACCGAGGCATCAACCACGCGCAGGCCGCCGACGCCATAAACCCTCAGCCGCTCGTCAACCACTGCGGATGGATCGCTCGCCAGCCCCATCTTGGCTGTCCCCACCGGATGGAAAATGGTGGTGCCGATGTCTCCCGCGGCCTTGGCCAGCGCGGCATCATCATCGCCGACGGCGGGGCCGGGCAGGTACTCTTCCGGCCGATACGGTGCCAGCGCGGGCTGCTTCATCAGCCTGCGCGTCACGCGGATGGCATCCGCGGCCACGCGGCGATCCTCGTCGGTCGCCAGATAGTTCGGCGCGATGATCGGCGCCGCATCTGGCTCGGTCGAGCGCAGCCGGATGGTGCCGCGTGATGTCGGCTGCAGGTTGCAGGCGCTGACCGTGACGGCCGGGAAGCGGTGCAGCGGATCGCCGAACTTGTCGAGCGACAGCGGCTGCGCGTGGAACTGGATGTTCGCCCGTTCCCGGCTGGGATCGGAACGGGTGAAGATGCCGAGCTGGGACGGCGCCATGGTCAGCGGTCCACGGCGCCGGACCAGATAATCGAGCCCCATCATCCCGCGCCGGATCAGCGAGTAATAGGTCTCATTGAGCGTCTTGACGCCAAAGACCTTGTAGATCGCGCGCTGCTGCAGATGGTCCTGCAGGTTGCGGCCGACGCCGGGCCGGTCGGCCGCCACCTCGATGCCGAGCGGAGCCAGCCATTCGGCCGGGCCGATGCCGGAGCGCTGCAGGATGACGGGAGAGTTGACCGCGCCCGAGCTGAGGATCACTTCACCCGACGCGCGGGCTTCGAAGGTCTCGCCGCCGCGATGGAAGCGCACGCCGACGGCCCGGCCGTTCTCGATCACCAGCCGGTCCACCAGCACATTGGTCTCGAGCCGCAAGTTGGGCCGGTTCAGCGCCGGCTTGAGGAAACCACGGGCGGCCGACCAGCGGCGCCCCAGCTTCTGGTTGACGTGGAAATAGCTGACGCCTTCGTTGTCGCCGGTGTTGAAGTCCGGAATCCGCGGAATGCCCATCTGCTCAGCGGCATCGCCGATCGCATCGAGGATGGTCCAAGACAGACGCGGCGCCTCAATGCGCCAGCCGCCGCCGATGCCGTGGTGCTCGCCCTCGCCAAGGAAATGGTCCTCCAGCTTCTTGAAGATCGGGAGCACATCGTTCCAGCCCCAGCCGGTGAGGCCGAGCTGCCGCCAGTGGTCGTAGTCGGCGGCCTGGCCGCGCATGGCGATCATGGCATTGATGGCGGACGAGCCGCCGATCACCTTGCCGCGGGGATAACTGAGCGCCCGCCCGTTCAGGCCAGGCTCCGGCTCGGTCTTGTACATCCAGTCCGAGCGGGGATTGCCGATCGCGAACAGATAGCCGACCGGGATATGAAACCAGATCCAGTTGTCGCGGCCGCCGGCCTCGAGGAGGAGGACACGGTTTTTCGGATTTTCCGACAGGAGATTGGCGAGAACGCAGCCGGCGGTGCCGGCGCCGACGATGATGTAATCGAAATCGCCCTCGATTCGTTTCACCATATCCCGTTGCACCCGTTGCTTTTTGATGCCGGAACGGCGGCGCCCGGCTTGGCTCGACATATGCCATAGCGCTGCAATCAGCCGCTGTACAGCCGCTGTCTTTGTCGATATTGGGCGAAAGCTGCCGACGTGCTAAGGCTGGGACCCGAGATCAATTCGAGGTTTGCTATGCCCGTTATTAATCGCATTGCCGATCTGCAGCCGGAGATCACGGCCTGGCGCCGGCATCTCCATGCCAATCCCGAACTGATGTATGACGTGCACGATACCGCGGCGTTTGTCGCGGAGCGGCTGCGGGAATTCGGCTGCGACGAGGTCGTCACCGGCCTTGGTCAGACCGGCGTGGTGGGCGTCATCAAGGGGCGCAAGCCGGCCGCCGGCGACATCCGCGTCATCGGGCTGCGCGCCGATATGGATGCGCTGCCGATCGAGGAGGAGACCAATCTGCCCTATGCGTCGAAGACGCCCGGCAAGATGCATGCCTGCGGCCATGATGGCCATACCGCGATGCTGCTCGGGGCCGCGCGCTATCTTTCCGAGACGCGCAATTTTTCCGGCGATGCGGTGGTGATCTTCCAGCCGGCCGAGGAGGGCGGCGCGGGTGCCGATGCCATGATCAAGGACGGCCTGATGGAACGCTTCGCGATCGATGAGGTCTACGGCATGCATAACGGGCCGGGGCTGCCGATCGGGTCGTTCGCGCTGCGCCAGGGACCGATCATGGCCTCGACCGATGCCATCGACATCCGCATCGAAGGCCTTGGCGGCCACGCCGCGAGGCCGCACAAGTGCATCGATTCCGTGCTGGTCGGGGCGCAGCTCGTCACGGCGCTGCAATCGATCGTGTCCCGCAGCGTCGATCCGCTGGAGGCCGCGGTGGTATCGATCTGCGAGTTCCACGCCGGCAATGCGCGGAATGTGATCCCGCAGGTCGCCGAGTTGAAGGGGACCGTCCGGACCCTTACACCTGAGGTGCGCGACCTGGTGGAACAGCGGGTCCACGACACTGTCGCAGGGCTCGCGAAGCAGACCGGCGCGAAAATCGATCTGCTCTACGAGCGCGGCTACCCGGTGGTGGTCAACCACGCCAGGCAGACCGAGATCGCGACGCGCATCGCCAGCGAGGTGGCCGGCGCCGCCAATGTGCACACCGTGCCGCCGATGATGGGCGCCGAGGACTTCGCCTACATGCTGGAAGCCCGGCCCGGCGCCTTCATCTTCGTCGGCAACGGCGACAGCGCCGGACTGCATCATCCGGCCTATAATTTCAATGACGAGGCCATCGCCTACGGCAGCTCGTACTGGGCGAAGCTGGTCGAGCATACGCTGCCGGCCTGATATCGCCGCGCGGCCGGCCCTCGCCGGTTCCGGGCGAAAACAGTAGTCGCCGCAGGAACAAGGTTCTGAGCGTGACGTTGAGGGGCGGGGTGCGTCCCCCGATCCCAACCTCATGTCATGGAGTCAGCGATGACCGCGAAGGACAAGGACCTCCACGATCTGTTCCTCGATACGCTGAAGGACATCTATTTCGCCGAAAAGCAAATTCTGCGAGCGCTGCCGAAAATGGCCAAGGCGGCGCAATCCGACAAGCTGCGCGCCGCATTCGAGATGCATCATGACGAGACCGAAGGCCAGGTTTACCGCCTCGAGCAGATCTTCGAATTGCTCGGCAAGCCGGCGCGCGGCAAGACCTGCGACGCCATCATGGGAATCCTTGATGAAGGCAAGGAGATCATGGAGGAATACAAGGGCTGCGAGGCGCTGGATGCCGGCCTGCTTGCTGCAGCGCAGGCGGTGGAGCATTACGAGATTTCCCGCTACGGCACCTTGAAGCAGTGGGCGAAGCAGCTCGGAATGAACGACGCCGTGCGGCTGCTGGACGAGACCCTGCAGCAGGAGAAGAAGACCGACACCGCATTGACCACGCTGGCGGAAAGCGCGGTCAACCTCGCCGCGGCGGCATAATTCTATCCTCCTGCTATCCAGCGCGCGGAGCCGGACTCGCCGTGCGACGGTCCGGCTCTGCGATGCGCCGCTTGTGCGCTGCATCGCTCGGGGACATCATCCAATCCGGGCTGATGCCGGCGGCCCGCCCTCCTGAGGGCCTGACTGAAAAATAAGATCGCATCGTCGTCGAGAGATGCCGCGGTGCGCCGTCACCCTTGCGCCGTCACCCTGAGGTGGCCGGTGCTTCAGCGGCCCTCGAAGGGCGACGGCCGCAGCTTGTGTCCTCGTGTGCGAGACAAGGCCGGCCTATGCCGCTCTCGCGAGCTTGCGCAGCCGCGCGGCGGCGATTTTCAGGTCCGCGACGAAACGATCGTATTCGCGGAGCCTGGCCTCCTCGTCCGGCAATCGCAGCAGATAGGATGGATGCACCGTCACCAGCGCCTCTGTCGTATCGTCGAGCGGCAGCAGGTGCCCGCGGTTCTTGTTGATGGGCGTGATCTTGCCGAGCACACCCTGCGCCGCAGTCGCCCCCATCGCCACCACGAGCGCGGGTTTCACCGTCGCCAGCTCCCGCTCGTACCACGGCCGGCAGGCCCTGATCTCGGCGGTGTTCGGCTTCTGGTGCAGGCGGAACTTGCCCCGCGGCACGAACTTGAAATGCTTCACGGCATTGGTGACGTAGACCGTCTTGCGGTCGATGCCGGCGTCCTTCAATGCGCGGTCGAGCATCTGCCCGGCCGGGCCGACGAACGGCTTGCCGGCGAGGTCTTCCTTGTCGCCCGGCTGTTCGCCCACCAGCATCAACGGTGCCGGAGACGGTCCCTCGCCGAACACGGTTTGGGTGGCGTCCTTCCACAGCGGACAGGCATGACATTCCGCCGCCGCGGCGCGCAGGGCGGCGATCGGATCGGGCGAATGGGATGCGGCGTGTCTCATCACCGGTTCAACTCGTTTCTGCCGCCGGCCGGGCGCGGTGGTGTCCGCGTGGATCATCGCGATGCTGCGCCGCGCGGCGTCGGCGATCAAGGGTTTAATCAACGGCGCCTCGGGAAGGTTCCGCCAATACTTGCGCGGCATTTCGGTTTGCATCGCCTTCACCTTCAGCCGCGCCGGATTGAAAATACTGGCGTAATAGGTGCGCCAGGTTTCTTCGAGCCGGTCCTCCACGGGTGCAGCGCTCCGCTCGGCGCCGGGGGTGAAGGTGACCATGGCGCGATCCCAATGCGCGCAGCGGTCCGGCGTGAGGATGGACCATTGCATGTCATTGAAGCGGCGGATGAAGAACGGTGCCGTCGCCTCGACAATATGGTGACCCGGCTCGAACCAGGCGACGAAGCGGTTATCGGGGGGCTCTCCGAGCTCGCGGAAGCGGACGAAGGCTTCCATCTTGTGCATGTCATGGCGCACTGCCTTTGCCATGCGCTGGGCGCGGACGATATCCGGATCGGTTGCAAGCTGCATCAGTTCGGGATGTTCCCGCAGCCGCCACAGCAGGCGATAGAGCAGGGCGAAGCGTTCGGGATCGCGATGCAAGATGGCGGTGCGTGCCAGCTCGATGAACGGGGCCGGAACGTTGAAGGCGGCCGCTGGTGCGGCCGCCGGCACAAAGCGCTCGGCGGTGAACAGTCCGGCATCGCGGCCTTCGACGTGCCAGCTTACCTCTGCAGGCGGGATGGCCTGCAGGGCGAGCGCCCGGGCGGCGGTGCGCCAGCCCTCGAAATCGGTGTCGTGCGCGAGCGTGACAGAAGGCATCGGATTACAATCCCAGTTGAAGCTGCGTGGCCTTGGGCCTGAAACGCTCGATCAGCCGCGCGTCGTCGAGTTGGCGCGGGGACGTGCGGTGGTCTGGCAGCACGATGAAGGGAAGGGCCTTGGCCCGGGGAATATGCAGGCGGGCGAGATCGCTGGCGCGGATGGTGGTATGCCGCCGTGTCGCGATGATGCGGTCGACTGCCTTGCGGCCGAAGCCCGGCACCCGCAGCAGGTCTTCGCGGGAGGCGCGATTGACGTCGAGCGGAAACCGGTCGCGGTGGCGCAGCGCCCAGGCGAGCTTGGGATCGATCTCCAGCGGCAGCATCGGATTGCTGTCATCGACGATCTCGTCAATCGCGAAGCCGTAGAACCGCATCAGCCAGTCGGCCTGGTAGAGGCGATGCTCGCGCGCCAGCGGCGGTGGTTTCAGCGGCAGGTTGCGGCTGGAATCCGGGATCGGGCTGAAGGCGGAGTAATAGACCCGCTTCAGCTGGTAGGAGCCATAGAGATTGGCGCTGGCGGAAAGGATGGTCTGATCCGATGCCGCGTCGGCTCCGACGATCATCTGCGTGCTTTGACCGGCCGGAGCGAAGCGCGGCGCCTTGGTGATCCTGGCGTCCCTGACCTCCTTGGCCTCATCGAGCTTGAGCCGCAGCCGGCCCATGGTGCGGCGGATGGCGCGGACATCCTTTTCCGGCGCGAGCTTGGCAAGGCTGCTGTCGTCCGGCAGCTCGATATTGATCGACAGGCGGTCGGCATATCTGCCGGCCTCGCTGATCAGCGCATCGTCGGCCTCCGGAATGGTCTTGAGGTGGATGTAGCCGCGGAAGTGATGCTCCTCGCGCAAGGTGCGCGCCACCCGCACCACTTGCTCCATGGTGTAATCGGGGCTGCGGATGATGCCGGAGGAGAGGAACAGTCCCTCGATATAGTTGCGACGATAGAAGTCCAGCGTCAGCCGGACCACCTCCTCCACGGTGAAGCGGGCGCGCGGCACATTGCTGGACGCGCGGTTGATGCAATAGAGGCAATCGTAGTTGCAGGCGTTGGTGAGCAGGATTTTCAGCAGCGAGATGCAGCGGCCGTCCGGCGCATAGGAATGGCAGATTCCCATGCCGGGGGCGGTCGAGCCCAGTCCCTTGCCGTCGCGGCTGTCGCGTGCCGTGGTCCCGCTGGACGCGCAGGAGGCGTCGTATTTGGCGGCATCGGCCAGGATTTTCAGTTTCTGCTGCACGTCCATAAACGGATCCCGTTGATCTGGCTCGCGAAAATTTTGTCCGCGCGGATCGATTGACTCTCTCCGCTGATAGCGCTTTACTAGAACATAACGTGAACAATATGGCCAGGGATTGGTTGTCTGTCACCGGCCGCGGTCGCGGATTTTTGAAAAACATCATTGGTTGAGCAGGAGCGGCGCATGGAGCGCGCGCGCATCAGCACACTTGCGCGTCTGCGCAAGCATATCGGCCGCCTGGAGGGCGGCGCGGTCCCGCTCGGCGCGGAGGATGCCGCGCGGCGTGCATCGCTCGGCCATGCCGAAGTGGATGCCATCCTGCACGGCGGATTGCTGCGCGGTGCGATGCACGAGGTCTTTGCCGGCGGCGCACAGGCCGCCACTGCCACCGGCTTCGTCGCCGCTCTCGCCTTCCGCGTCGCCGCCCGGCGGCCGCTGCTGTGGGTGCGGCCGGATTTCTCCGAGCGGGAAAACGGCCTGCTCGCTCCGACTGGCTGGAGCGAACTCGGGCTCGACCCGTGCACCGTGGTGACGGTTCGCGCGCGCGACGGCGAAACGGTACTGCAGACTGCGGCGGATGCGCTGGCCTGCGATGCGCTGGGCGTCGTCATTGCCGAATTGTGGGGCGAGACCCGGCATTTCGATCTCGTGGCCAGCCGCAAGCTGACCCTGGCGGCGCGCAATTCCGGCGTCACCGGCCTGCTGCTGCGGATCGGCGCGATGCCGGCGGCAAGCACGGCGGAAACCCGCTGGACGGTGCGCGCGGCGCGCTCGCCGCCACGGCCCGCATGGCAGGCGTGGGGTGCGCCGGTGTTCGACGCGCAACTGGTTCGCAACCGGCACGGCCAGACCGGCCGGTGGATCATGGAATGGAATTGTGATGAGTGCCTTTTCCGTGACGTCCCGTACCGAAGCGCGCAGGCGCATTCTCAGCCTGTGGCTGCCGCGTCTGCCGACCGATCGCATCCGGCGCGAGATGTCGCGCCATGGCAGCAGGCCGGCTGAAGCGGGCGCCGCCGGGATAGAGGTGTTAGAGGCACGGTTCGCCTCTCCCCCGGGGAGAGGTCGACCGGCGGAGCGCAGCGAAGACGGTCGGACGAAGAAGGGTGGCTTATCGAGCGCGTTTACCCCCTCACCCCGACCCTCTCCCTATGGGAGAGGGGGCGCTCAGTGCTTGTTGAATCACAATCTGTCAGACGCCAGCGAACAGCCCTGCGTCGTCGTCGCGAAAGACCACAATGCGCTGGTGATCTCGGCGCTGAACCATGCCGCCGCGCGCCTTGGCCTCGCCATCGGTGTGCCGCTGGCGAATGCCCGCGCCATCTGTCCGGACATCGCGGTCCATGATGCCGATGATATCGCCGACGCGGCGACGTTGAATGCGGTCGCCGACTGGTGCGACCGCTTCACGCCGCTGGTGGCGCTCGATCCCCCGCATGGCTTGCTGCTCGACATCAGCGGCTGCGCCCATCTGTTCGGCAGCGAGGCCGCTATGCTCGACACGATCTGCCATGCGCTGGCGCGGCAGGGTTTTGCCGTCAGCGCCGCCATCGCCGGTACCGCCGTCTGCGCGCGGACATTGACGCGCCATCGGTCCGGCTGCGTCGTCCCCGAGGGACAGGAGGCCGCGGCCGTGCAGCCGTTGCCGGTGTTCACGCTGGGTGCCGACGATGCCATCACGCGCGGCCTGCGGCGCGCCGGGCTCAAGACCATCGGCGATGTTGCGGCTCGCGGCCGGCATGAAATTGCCGCGCGGTTCGGCGCCGGCTTTGTCGCGCTGCTGGAACAGGCGCTGGGCGAGCGTGACGCGCCGATCAGTCCACGCAGGCCGTTGCCGGATTACATGGCGGAAAGGCGGTTTGCCGAGCCGGTCGCGACCGATGCCGCCATCGCAAGAACCTTGTCCACGCTGGCACGGACGCTGATCGACAGCATGACCCGCGACGGCAAGGGCGCACGGCGGCTCGATGCCAGCTTCTTCCGCACCGACGGCGCGGTGCGCGTGATCGGCGTTGAGACCGGCCTGCCGGTGACGCGGGTCGAGATCGTCGAGCGATTGTTTCGTGAACGGCTCGATGCGTTGGCCGATCCGCTCGATCCTGGCTTCGGATTCGACCTGATCCGGCTCGCGGCCAGCCGCACCGACGATGTGGTCGCGGCGCAGCGCGATCTCGACAGCCATGTTCACGACAGTGACGAAGTGGCGGCGCTGATCGATCGCCTTGCGGCGAGGATCGGCGGCCAGTGCATCGTCGTGCATCTGCCGCAGGATACGCATATTCCCGAGCGCGCCATGCTGGCGCTGCCGGCGCAGCAGCATCTGGCCGCAGCGACGGTGGCGGCATGGCCGCGGCGCGCGGAAGGCGAGCCGCCGCTGCGGCCGCTGCGCCTGTTCGCGCCGCCGGAGCCGATCGAGGTGCTGGCGGATTTTCCACACGGCCCGCCGGCGGCTTTCCGCTGGCGTCGCGGTTTCCATCGCATCGCGCTGGTCGAGGGGCCCGAGCGCATCGCCATGGAATGGTGGCGGTCGGAGCGGTCACAGCCGGCCTCGCCCGAGCCGGTGGATGACGATTTCGCGCGGATGCATCCGCTTCGCGGCGAAGTCTCGGTGAAGCGGATCGATCCCGCCATGCTGACGCGCGATTATTTCCGTGCGGAGGATCGCGACGGCGCGCGCTTCTGGCTGTATCGCGAGGGCATTCACGAGCGGGAAGTGGAAACGTTCCGCTGGTTCCTGCATGGGATGTTCGCATGACAGCCTATGCAGAAATCGGTGTCACCACCAATTTTTCGTTCCTGCGCGGCGCTTCGCATCCGCAGGATTATGTGCATCAGGCCGGCGAATTGCGGCTGCAGGCGATCGGCATCGCGGATCGCAACACGCTGGCGGGCGTGGTGCGCGCCTATAGCGAACTGGACAATGACGACATCAAACACAAGCCGAAACTGCTGATCGGGGCGCGGCTGGTGTTTGCCGATGGCACGCCGGATATTCTGGTTTATCCGCGCGAGCGCGATGCCTATGGCCGGTTGTGTCAGTTGCTCAGCAGGGGGAAACTCGCGGCGGAGAAGGGCGAGTGCCATCTCGGGCTCGACGATATGATCGACTTCGCCGAAGGTCAGCTTCTCGTCCTGACGCTGCCGCATCGGTTCGAAACGGTCGCGGCGCTCAAAGTGCTCGATCGGTTGCAGCGTAGCCGTGCGGAAGGCGTCTGGCTTGCGGCGAGCTTGCTGTACAGGGGCGACGATGCACGGAGGCTGGCGCGGCTGCAACGCATCGCGACAACGGCGGGGGTGCCGCTGCTTGCGACCAACGATGCGCTTTATCATCACCCTGCGCGCCGTGCCTTGCAGGATGTGCTGACTTGCATCCGCGAGAAGAGCACGATCGATAAGATCGGCCGGCGACTGGAGGCCAATACCGAACGCCACCTGAAATCAGCCGACGAGATGGCGCGGCTGTTCCGCGATGCGCCGGACGCGATCGCGGAGACCATGCGCTTTGCGCGTCGCATCGCATTCTCGCTCGATCAACTCAAATACAGTTATCCCGATGAGCCGGTGCCGCCAGGGAAAACCGCGCAGCAGCATCTCGAAGACCTCACTTGGGCCGGAGTCGAGACCTATTTCCCGCAAGGCATCGAGGACAAGCTGCGCGCCACTCTGCGCAAGGAACTGGATCTGATCGCGGAGTTGGACTACGCGCATTACTTCCTCACCGTGCATGACATCGTGCGGTGGGCGAGGGACCGTAACATCCTGTGTCAAGGACGCGGCTCGGCGGCGAACTCGGCCGTCTGCTACGTGCTCGGCATCACCTCGGTCAATCCGGCGGAGATCGACCTTCTGTTCGAGCGTTTCATCTCGAAGGAGCGGCTGGAGCCGCCGGATATCGACGTCGATTTCGAGCACACGCGCCGCGAGGAGGTGATGCAATATGTCTATCGTCGGTACGGCCGTCATCGCGCCGCGATCATCGCCACCGTGATTCATTACCGGCCGCGCAGCGCGATCCGCGACGTCGGCAAGGCGCTGGGATTGACCGAGGATGTCACCGCGTCGCTGGCTGATACGGTATGGGGTCACCATGGCGACGGCCTCGACGACAGGCAGGTGCGGCAGGCCGGACTCGATCCGGACAATCCCACGGTGGCCCGCGCGGTGGCGCTCGCGACGGAGCTGATCGGCTTCCCGCGGCACCTGTCGCAGCATGTCGGCGGCTATGTACTGACACAGGATCGTCTCGATACCTATGTGCCGATCGGCAATGCCGCGATGGAGGATCGTACCTTCATCGAATGGGACAAGGATGATGTCGACGCGATGCGGATGATGAAGGTCGACGTGCTGGCGCTCGGCATGCTGACCTGCATCCGCAAGTGCTTCGATCTGATCGCGCAGCATAAGGGCCGGCAATGGACATTGGCGACGATCCCGCGCGAACAACGCGAGGTATACGACATGCTGTGCAAAGGCGAATCCCTCGGCGTATTCCAGGTCGAGAGCCGGGCGCAGATGAACATGCTGCCGCGCCTGAAGCCGCGCACGTTCTATGATCTCGTCATCGAGGTTGCCATCGTGCGGCCGGGGCCGATCCAGGGTGACATGGTGCATCCCTACTTGCGGCGGCGGAAGATGCGCCCCGAGGACATCGAATATCCGTATCCGAAAGGCGGCGACAAGGATGAATTGAGGAACATCCTGCGGCGGACGCTCGGCGTGCCGCTGTTCCAGGAGCAGGCGATGCGGATCGCCATCGAGGCGGCGAAGTTCACCTCGGAGGAAGCCAACGGCCTGCGGCGCGCGATGGCCACCTTCCGTCATAACGGAACCATTCACAAATTCGAGGAGAAGATGGTCGGAAGCATGATCGCGCGTGGTTATGATCCGACCTTTGCTGCAAACTGCTTCAAGCAGATTCAGGGTTTTGGCGAATACGGTTTTCCCGAGAGCCATGCCGCCGCCTTCGCGCAGCTAGTCTATGTGTCGTCATGGTTGAAGAAGTGGCATCCCGATGCATTCTGCTGCGGGCTGCTCAATTCGCAACCGATGGGCTTTTATGCGCCGGCTCAGATTGTCAGCGATGCGCGCAAGAATGGCGTCGAGGTACGCGCCGTCGATGTGTCGCATAGCTGCAGCCAGAACACGCTGGAAGCCTGCGATGGAAAATATCATGCGGTACGGCTCGGCTTCCGTCAGATCGAGGGATTTAAATGGGTCGATCCAGATGAAGGACGGGTCAAGCAGCAGGCGGCCGATGATGAGCCGTTCCCTCCTACCTTGCGGGAGAAGGCCGGAGAGGGGGATATCGCAGGTGGCGGGCTTGAAACTCACTCCCCTCTTGCTCTCTCCTCCAGCGCATGTCGGGCTTGTCCGATATGCGCCATTTATGATTCAGATCGCGCAAGCGCGATCTGTTGGGAGGAGAGAACAGGCTTTCCTGGGCGCGAGGCTCCGCCAGACTCGTCAGCGTGTGAAGAGCCAGATCATTTATCGATGCCGATGAGTGACGACTGGGGCGCGCGTATCGTCGCGGCGCGTGAGCGGCGGCCGTTCACGTCGCTGGAAGATTTCGCCCGTGACACGGGATTGTCGAAGCGCGCATTGATCCTTTTGGCGGATGCCGATGCATTCCGCTCGCTTGGGCTCGATCGCCGCGCTGCGCTGTGGGCGGTGCGCCGTCTGCCGGATGACGAACCGCTGCCGCTGTTCAGGGCCGCTGCAGCCCGCGAGCAGCCGGACGAAGGCGCGGCGCCGCTGCCGCAAATGCCGCTGCCGGAGCAGGTGGTGGCGGATTATCAGGCCGTGCGGCTGTCGCTGAAGGGGCATCCGATGCAATTCCTGCGCGACAGTTTTATACGCGAAGGCGTGATGGCCTGCCGGGATGTGGCGGATTCGCGCAACGGACAGCGCATCCGCTGCGCCGGCGTGGTGCTGGTGCGCCAGCGGCCAGGCAGCGCCAAGGGCGTGGTGTTTATGACACTGGAGGACGAAACCGGGATCGCCAATGTCGTGGTGTGGCCGAAGGTGATGGCGCGTTTCCGGAAGGAGGTGATGGGCGCCCGTCTGGTGCTGGTGGAAGGCCTTGTTCAGAGCAGCCCCGAGAAGGTGGTGCATCTCGTCGCGGACCGGCTGATCGACCGTTCGCAGGATCTGATCGGCCTCGCCAACGAGGCGCTGGTGCACAGGCGCACCCTGCCAAGTGGCGCGGTGGTGGCCGAGCCGCTCAATGACGGCCGCCACGAACATCCCGACCATCCGGCGCAGCGGTCGCGCCACCCGCGCAATGTCCGCATCCTGCCGCCTTCACGGGATTTTCATTAGCGCGGATCGCGCTGTCTCCCGCGGCGGGCTGTTGCGCAGTCTAAAGTTCCTTCATGGCTGGTGCGACAATCAGGGCTTTGCGTGCCGGCAGGAACGCATTAGCAGAGGATGAGCTGATTGCGATTCCATGTCAGGCAGGAGCGTGATTGATGAAGACATCCCGCCACATTCTCACCGATCTGTGGACCGCGGCGGGCGGCGATCCGGCGGCGCTGGAAGCGGTGAAGCTCACCGGGAACGAGCCCGTCATGCCTTCGTCGTTTCGCGTCGGGGCCGCCGCCCAGGCTGGCATCGCGGCGGCGGGGCTGGCGGCGGCGCAGATCTGGCGGCTGCGCGGTGGCCGTGCGCAGAACCTGTCGGTGGACATGCTGCATGCCGCCGTCGAGTGCCGCAGCGAGCGCTATCTGCGGGTCGATGACAAGCCGCCGCCTCCCGCCTGGGATGCGCTGGCAGGGGTCTACCGGACCGGGGATGATCGTTACGTCCGCCTCCACACCAATTTCCCGCATCATCGCGACAATGTCTGCCGGGTGCTGAACTGCCGCCCGGAGCGCAGCGCCGTGCAGGAGGCGCTGCTGCGCTGGGACGGCGCGACCTTCGAGACCGAAGCCTATGCCGGCGGGGCGGTGGTGTCCCTGATGCGTTCGCGCGACGAGTGGCTGGCCCATCCGCAGGCCCAGGCGTTGCAGCCGCTGCCGTTGATCTTGATCGAACGGATCGGCGAGGCCGCGCCGCGCCCCTGGCCGGTCGGAGATCGGCCGCTGTCGGGCCTGCGGGTGCTGGACCTGTCGCGGGTCATTGCCGGGCCGGTGGCCGGGCGCGCGCTCGCCGCGCATGGTGCCGATGTCATGTTGGTCACCGGCCCGAAGCTGCCCTCGATCCCCTGGCTGGCGATAGATACCGGCCGCGGCAAGCTGTCCTGCTCGCTCGACCTCAAGAGCGACGAGGGGCGCGCGGCGCTGCGCATGCTGATGAGCGATGCGGACGTGATGCTGCAGGGCTATCGGCCGCATGCGCTGGCCGCCCTGGGATTTTCCGCGCGCGATGCGGCGCTGCTCAGCCCCGGCATCATCTATGTGTCATTGTCCGCCTATGGCCATGTCGGCCCCTGGGCGGACCGCCGCGGCTTCGATTCGCTGGTTCAGACGTCCATAGGCTTCAATCATGCCGAGGCGCAGGCCGCCGGCATTGAAGGGCCGAAAGAGCTGCCGATGCAAATTCTCGATCACGTCACCGGCTATCTGATGGCCTTCGGCGCGATGATGGCGCGGGTGCGCCAGGCGCGGGAAGGCGGAAGCTGGCACGTGCGGGTGTCGCTGGCGCAGACCGGGCACTGGCTGTGGAATCTGGGCCGGCTCGACAAAGGGCTTGCAGTAGCTGATATCAAGCCCGAGGCCGTGGCCGGTTTTCTTGAGGAGAGCGATTCCGGCTTCGGCCGGCTGCGCGCGGTGCGGCACGCTGCCAGCCTTTCGCAGACGCCCGCGTTCTGGGCGCGTCCGTCCGTGCCGCTCGGCCACGATGCGCCGAAATGGCCGCACCGTGGCTGAGAGAGGATGATGCCAAAACTGTTCACTGACGCCGGCGCCCTGGCGGAAGATCTCATTCGCGATACTGGCCCCGAACTGGTGGTGGGGCTGCCGCTCGGGCTCGGCAAGGCCAATCACGTCGTCAACGCGCTCTATCGCCGCGCGGTGCAGGATCGCTCGCTCAGGCTGACGCTGTTCTCTGCGCTGACGCTGGAAAAGCCGCAACCCGCCACCGATCTCGAGCGCCGCTTCATTACGCCGGTGATCGAGCGGCTGTTTGGAGGCTATCCCGATCTCGATTATGCAAAGGCGCTGCATGCCGGCAACCTGCCGCCCAATATCGACGTGATCGAATTCTTCTTCCTCGCGGGCAAATGGCTGCGGGTGCCGAAGGCCCAGCAGAATTACATCTCGGCGAATTATACCCATGCCGCGCCTTATCTGATGACCCGCAGGTTGAATGTCATCCCGCAGCTTGTGGCGAAGCGCGAGGTCGATGGCGAGACCCGCTACAGTCTCAGCTGCAACACCGATATGACCGTCGATCTCCTGCGGGCGCGTGCCGAGGGCAGGATCGATTTCAAGCTGGTCGGGCAGGTCAATTCCGAACTGCCGTTCATGCCGGGGCCGGGCGACCTGCCGGCGAGCGCGTTCAGCGCGATCCTCGACAGCCCCGAGGCGGATTTCCCGCTGTTCGCGCCCCCGTCGGAGCCGATCAGCGACACCAAATACGCCATCGGCCTGCATTGCGCAGGGCTGGTCCGCGACGGCGGCACCCTGCAGATCGGCATCGGGCAGATCGGCGATGCGCTGGCGCAGAGCCTGATCGTCCGCCATCGCGACAATGCCGGTTATCGCGACGTGATGCAGCGCCTGTCGGCGGGCAGGACGTTCGAAAGTGCGCCGTTCGAAAGAGGTCTCTACGGCCTCAGCGAGATGCTTACCGAAGCTTTCCTGGCGCTCTTCAAGGCCGAGGTGGTGAAGCGCGAGGTCGACGGCGTGAGCCTGCACGGCGCATTCTTCCTCGGGCCAAAGTCGTTCTATCGCGAGTTGCGGGAGATGCCGCCGGCGCTTCTGGAAAAGATCGTGATGATGCCGGTGTCGTTCACGAACCAGCTTTATGGCGACGAGGAGGCCAAGCGACGCGCCCGCATCGATGCGCGCTTCGTCAACAACACGATGATGGCGACGCTGCTCGGCGCGGCCGTGTCCGACGGTCTCGACAATGGGCAGGTGGTGAGTGGCGTCGGCGGCCAGTACAATTTCGTCGCGCAGGCCTTCGCGCTCGACGGCGCGCGCTCGATCCTGACGCTCGAAGCGACACGGAGGAAAGGCTCCAGGGTGGAGTCCAACATCCGCTGGTCTTACGGTCACACCACGATTCCGCGGCATCTGCGCGATATCGTAGTCACCGAATACGGCGTCGCCGATCTGCGCGGCAAGTCCGATGCCGAGGTTATCGCCGCAATGCTGTCGATTACCGATTCGCGCTTCCAGCCCGAATTGATGCGGCAGGCGAAGGAGGCCGGAAAGCTGCCGAAGACCTACGAGATTCCACCGGCACATCGCGACAATGTGCCGGAACGTATCGCGCGCGCATTGACGCCGGCGCGGGACGCGGGCCTGCTGCCGCCGTTTCCGTTCGGCAGCGATTTAACCGAGGTCGAACAGCGGCTGATCCCCGCGCTGCAGATGCTGGGCGAGGCGGCCGCATCACCAATGCAGCTCGCGGCGCTGGCGTGGCGGGGCATCACCCGGCGGGATGCTGTTGACGAGACGGCGCTGGCGCGTCTCGATCTCGACAAGCCGTCGAACTGGAAAGATCGCTTGTATCGCGTGCTGGTGCGGGCGGCGCTGGCTACCGCGGGTAACCCTGAATAGACATTTTGCACGCGTCGATTCGGGCCGTCCTGTTCGTCATGGGTCCTGTTCGTCATGGCCGGATTGAGTCCGGCCATCCATGTCTTAGGGGCATTTCGGCAAAAAGCGGATGCCCGGCACAAGGCCGGGCACCACGCTTTATGGTATGATGACGTGGCGATACAAATGTGGCGCAACGGGGCGCGCACCGATCAGCGGTTCTTGTTGTTCGGCTTGCGCTTCTCGATGAAGGCGGCCATGCCCTCGGCGCGGTCCTCCAGCGCGAAGGTGGCGCGGAACAGGTCGCGCTCGACATTCATGCCTTCGCTGAGCGTGGTCTCGAACGCGCGATTGACCGCGAGCTTGGCCATCTCGGCGGCGGGGCGCGACATCGCGGCGATCTTCTCCGCCGCGGCGATGGCCTCATCCATCAGCTTGTCGGCAGGGACGATGCGGCTCACGAGGCCGGAGCGCTCGGCCTCGTTGACGTCAATCATCCGTCCGGTCAGGCAGAGGTCCATCGCCTTCGCCTTGCCGACGGCGCGGGTGAGGCGCTGCGTGCCGCCGATGCCGGGAATGGTACCGAGGGTGATCTCCGGCTGGCCGAACTTGGCGGTGTCGGCAGCGATGATGAAATCGCACATCATTGCCAGTTCGCAGCCGCCGCCGAGCGCGTAGCCGGCAACAGCGGCGATGGTCGGCTTGCGGCAGTTGGCGACGCGGTCGCCGCGGATCTGCTTGAAGTCCTCGTTGAACATGTCGATGAAGCCTTTCGGCTGCATCTCCTTGATGTCGGCGCCGGCGGCGAAAGCCTTCTCGCCGCCGGTAATGACGATGCAGCCGATCTTGTCGTCGGCCTCGAGGTCGTCGATCGCAGCGGCGATCTCGCGGAACACGCCGAATGAGAGCGCATTCAGCATCTTCGGCCGGTTGAGACGAAGAATGCCGACTGCGCCCTGCCGTTCGACGATGATGTATTCGAATGTGCTCATATTCCACCCCGTTGCTTGGTCACGCTGCTGACGCCGGATCGCGGCGCGCGCAATTTGCCCGCAGTCGGCGAGGGCCGCAAGGCTGCGGCATGGGCAGAAATGCACAACACGAATGGAAAAATCCGCGCCGCCGGGGGAGGAGGCCGGCGGCGCGGTCCGACCTCGGCGTCACACCATGAACATGCGTACGGCCGAGGCCAGTGTCAGCAGGCCGCCGAAGGCGATGAAGATTTTTCCGACCAGCGAGGCCTGCGCCCAGCTCGACCCGTCATCATCGCTGGTGGCGGCCTGTCCGGTGGTCTGCGGGTTGATCGAGGCAAGCGCCAGCGTCGGCGTCGGGTCGGGATGGTTGGCGACGGTACGGTCCACGTCATTGAGCTGATCCGCGGGGACCACGTTGGCATCGGCATGCGCATTGGCATCAGCATTGGCATCGTGCTGCTCGGCTGGCGGGGCATTGTCCTGGCCCGGAAGCGTGAGCTGTGACGCGGACTGCTGCGGCGCAGGCATATCCGGCGAAGGTGCCGCGGCCGCGGCGTCGGCATGCGGATCGAGCAGTTGCGCCTTGGCATTGGTGACCGCGGCCGGCAGCGCATCGGGCGGATTGGATTTCGCCACGGATGTGTCGTCGGTATCGGCGTCGCTGGTCTTGACCTCGGGCGCGGGCTTCTCCTTGGCGGCGGTCCTGGAGCCGCGGTGTGTCTTCTGCTGCCGTGCCGCACGGTGACGCCGGCTGTGCCGGGAGGCTCTCTTGCGATACTGGTCCAGCGCAACAGGCTTGCCCGGCGCGGCGGCAGGTTCGGGTGCCGCAGCGGCAGGCGTCGGCTTGACGCCGAACAGCTGCTGCAATGGATTGGGCTGCGCCTGCGCCGGCTGCTGGGCGGCGGCCTGCGCAGGTGTGGTCTCCTGGGCCTGCATCGGCGCCAGGGAAGCGATCCAGATTCCGGCTGCGACGATCAATGCCGAGCGCCCGCTGGCCTTGATATTCATGGCAGACTCCCCGTTATTTTGCCCACCCCGGACGGCAGAAACCCTTTTCGCGTGTCCACAGCGCGGCAAAATGAGGGAATCTTTTGACAATTCAGCAGAAATCGAGCGTCAGGCGTCCGGCAACCGGCGGCGTCCCGATGCGAGGTTCCCTCGGCGGGGAGATCGCCCCGGTCGATTTCACGATTTCGTGATGTGCCGGCGTTCGCGTAATAACATGGCCGGCGGACCGAAGAAGGTTGCAGGGAGCCGGCGTGCACGGACGTGACGAGGAATGGACCGGCCTGATGCGGGCGGCGATGGCCGGCGATGCGCGGGCCTATCGTCGGCTGCTCGACGCCGTGACGCCGGTGCTGCGGGCCGCGGCGCGGCGCGGGCTCGCCCGTGCAGGCCAACCTCCCGACCAATCCGAGGACATCGTGCAGGAAATCTTGCTCGCGGTTCATCTGAAGCGGCAGACCTGGGATACGGCTGCGCCGTTCGCGCCCTGGCTGTTTGCGATCGCCCGCAACAAGCTGATCGATGCGTTGCGGCGGCGGGGGCGCCGGGTCTTTGTCGATATTGACGACTTCGCGGAGACCATCGCCGGGCCGCCGGATCAGGATCGCGTGGCCGCGCGCGAGGTTGCCGCTCATCTGCAGCGTCTGCCGTCGCGCCAGCGCGACGTGCTGCAGGCGATTGCGCTCGACAGCGCCTCGATCAAGGAGACGGCGACGAAACTTGCGATGAGCGAGGGCGCCGTGCGGGTCGCGCTGCATCGCGGCCTTGCCAACCTCGCGGCCCGACTGCGGGATCATGATCCATGAAAACCGAACGCCTGATCACCATGCTTGCTGCCGATGCCGCTTCGCGGGAGCGGTCTACCGGTTCGGCGCTGGCGCTGGCGCTGCTCGCCGCTTTGCCGGTGTCCATCGTGCTGTTCATCGTCACTCTCGGCGTCCGCGACGACGTGCACATGGCGATGCGCAACCCGTTCTTCGATCTGAAGTTCGCCGTCACCATGGCTCTGGCGGTCACCGCCATCATCCTTGGCCTGCACCTGAGCCGGCCCGAAGCCTCACCGCGCGGCTGGATGTGGCTGCTGCTCGCTCCGGTGCTGCTGATTGCCGCGGGCATTGTCGGCGAGATGATGATGCCGCAGAGCCAGCCGTGGCTGACACGGCTGATCGGCAACAGCGCGCTCGCCTGCCTGATGTCGATCCCGGTGTTCTCGCTGCCGCTGCTCGTCGCCGTGCTGCTGGCGCTGCGGCGGGGCGCCCCGGCCCGTCCGGCGCTGGCGGGCGCCGTGGCCGGCCTGATCGCCGCCGGTCTCGGGGCGACGCTCTATGCGTCGCATTGTGCCGATGACTCGCCGCTGTTCGTCGCGGTCTGGTATTCGATGGCGGCGGGCCTCATGGCGATCATCGGCGCGCTCGCCGGCCGACGCCTGCTGCGCTACTGAATGCGGCCATGGCCGGAGTCATGGCTTCGGCAGCGGCGCCGCGATCTCCTGCATCTTGTAGAAGCGCAGCACCTGTTGCGCGGTCGAGAGCCGCAGCCGCTCATAGGTCGCGCGCACATCTTCGAAATCGGTCTTTACGACATTCGCGACACGGTTGCGCAGGTCGATAATGCCCCGCACCGTGGGCCAGGACAGCTCGCAGACCTTGGCCAGGATGAGGATTCCCTCGGTGTGCGCCTCCACCATCATGGTTTCGACCAGTGAGACCGGCACCCTCGCAAGACAGGCGATGGACGCGGCGGTCTCGTCGAACTTGCCGGCAGCGACAAATTTGCGAATCTCCTTTTCGTCCAGACGGCCGTCCTCATGGAGCAATTTGACCAGGTCATGCGCGCCCCTGGTGTCCGAGCCGATGGCGTCCGGTGCCACGCGCGCCTGCTTGGAAGCCTCGGCCACCGCCGCGGCAATGTCGCCGGCGCGTCCGGGATTGGCCGCGGCAAGCCGGGCCCGGACCGAGGACGACGCCTTGGCGATCAGCTTGAGATAGTGATGCCGGGGCATCGAAGGCCGCATGCCCATGCAGATCGCGATTCCATCGTCGCGCTCTGCATAGGCGATCAGGCGGCCGTAGGTGCTTTCGGAGAAGCTGGCGCCGGGATTGTTGACGGCGCGCTGAATGACATCGCGGTTGCCGCGCTTGACCAGGACGTCGGTGATGGCGTTGCTGAGGCGGCCCCGGCCCGAAATGGCGAGGAGGTGCGCCTGGCTTTTGGTTTCCGCGCTGGCGATCAGCATGTCGTCGGTCAGCCGCTCCGATTGTGATAGCATCGGGCCGGCAATCTCGATCAGGTCATCGAAGGCCAGCGTCTGCACCGTGCGCGGCGGCGCCTTGGCGATCGGAGCGAGGCGATTGGACAGCAGTATCTTGGCCGATGTCTCGATGTGCCGCATCAGGCATTGGAAGACGTCGTCGAAGATGTCGATCTGATCGTCGCTGTAGTCGCCTGCGGCATGAAGAAACAGGTCCGTCACCCGGCGGAGCGTTTCGACGCGGCGAGCCACGGTGCCATGCGCCAGCGCGCTCTGCAGATCGTCGAGCAGATTGGCGGTGGCGGCGGACTTGGCATTCATACGCAACTCTATCCTGGAGCGCTGTGGATGATGGCGGTGCGGGGACAGGTTCTATGTCCCGGCAGGAACGTGATGTGGGCTCCTCAGGCCCGCAAAATCTGGTTTCGGCCAGATCCCTTCGCGGCATAGAGCGCTGCATCGACCCGCCTGAGCAGGGAATCCAGCGTTTCATCAGGTTTCAGTTCAGCGACGCCGGCGGAGATCGTCACCGCCATGCCCGTCGAGAATGCACCCCAGTCGAGCTCGGCGATGATCAGGCGCAGGCGCTCGAGGATCGCGGTTGCCTCGCTTGCGGAGGTTTCCGGCAGCACCAGGATGAATTCCTCGCCGCCATATCGGCCGAACCGGTCGATGTCGCGGACGTTGGCAAATACGGTGATGGCAAAGGTACGCAGCACCTCATCGCCGATCGGATGGCCATGGGCGTCATTGATGCGCTTGAACCAGTCGAGGTCGATCAGCGCCACCGAGCAGGGAATGCCTTGCTGGTGCGCGCGAACCACCTCGCTGTCGAGCATCCGCATGATGCTGCGGCGATTGTAGGCGCCGGTCAGCTCGTCGAGCTCTGCAAGCTCTTCGATGCGGCGATAGGCCTCCTGGAGCTGGATGCTGCGGTTGTAGAGGGACTTCCGCAGCGAGCTGCTGAAGATGCCGACGAACATGCAGCGGCCGACCGTCAGAGCAATGGCGAGCACGGTCGCCGCACGGTCGGCAGCGCTGGCCTGCGGCAGCGAAATCACCGTATCGGTACCCAGCAGCAGCAGGAGCAGGCCCACGGCGATGGCCAAGCAGGTCACCGCAGCCTCCCGCGCCGAGGCGCGCAGGGAGCTGAAACCGACCACGATGAACAGGTTGCAGACGAACAGGAAGCCGGCGGCGGGCGTGAGCCAGGCGAACAGCAACAGGATCGCCACAGTCGTGAGGGCCTGGGGGATCACCATGAACGGATCGTTAAAGCGTTCGCTCAGCCTGGTCTCGGACAGGGCTGCGAAGCTGAGCGCGGACCCCAGGCCGCAGAACAGGTAACCGAGGAGGACCGCGACGGAAATGGTGCCGGTTGCGGCGAAAAGCGCCAGCGGGACCGCATCGACGACGTAGCTGAGGCAGATATAGCCGAGCATCCGCCGCCGAAACCGGACCCGCCGCCGGCGCGTGCCGGATTCCCCGGGCTTCTCGTGGCTGAGAAGGATGCCCGCTGGAAAATGAGCCAGGGTTGTCACGGAAGATGGCATGGTCCGGCCGGAAAAATGAATTGTAGTGGGGCGATAGTTCAAGCGTACGTGGAAAGCCTTTAGGTTTGGTATCTTTTGGCCGTTTGGGTTCCCTGACCGGCGAGGGAGGTCAGTCCGGCCTGCACGGCGCAGGGAGAGAGCCAGGAGGGGCATCATCCTGCCGAGGGGAGCCCGACTTGCATGGCTTTGTCGTTTCGGGGCAATTTGCGTCAGGTAAAACTCGGCCGTCAGGCCCTTTCGCTACGAAAAGATTTGATTTTGCAGATCGAACCTTCCCTCGGCCCAGCCCGACTGATCTTGCGAGACGGCCGTTGAATCCGGCGCAGGGGACGGCTGACGACGTTTTGATCGCCCGCATCGCGCAGGGCGACAAAATGGCCATGCAGGTATTGTATGGCCGACATCATGTGCGCGTGTACCGGTTCGGGCTGCGGCTGGTGCGGGACGAGCAACTGGCGGAGGACCTCATCACCGAAGTCTTCCTCGATGTCTGGCGTCAGGCCGGCAGGTTCGAGGGGCGGTCCGCCGTCTCGACGTGGCTGTTGGGAATTATGCGGTTCAAGGCATTGTCCGCGCTGCGGCGGCGGAAAGATGTCGAGCTTGACGACGAGGCCGCGGCATCGATCGCCGACACCGCAGATGATCCGGAAGTGACGGTCCAGAAGAAGGACACCAGCGAAGCCTTGCGTTCCTGTCTGACCTCGCTTTCACCAGAGCATCGGGAGATTGTCGACTTGGTCTACTACCACGAGAAATCGGTGGAAGAGGTCGCCAAGCTGGTCGGTATTCCGGAGAACACGGTCAAGACCCGACTGTTTTACGCGCGAAAGAAGCTCGCCAGCCTGCTCCAGGCCGCAGGCATCGAACGAGGCTGGCCATGAGAGCGACGAACGAAAAGATCATGGACGACGGACCGCAAGAGATCGAGGCGTTGCTGCCCTGGTATGCCGCAGGCACGCTCGGCCCGCGCGATGCCAGCCGCGTCGAGGAGGCGCTCAAGCGCGATCCGGCGTTGGAGCGCCAATATGCCGTGATCCAGGAAGAATATATCGAGACCGTCGCGCTCAATGAGAGCTTGGGTGCGCCGTCGCCCGGCGCGCTGCACAAGCTGATGGCCGCTATCGATGCGGAGCCGGTGCGGCAGTCGTCGGCGGCACCGATCCGAAAGCCGGGCTGGTTCGGCGCTTTTCTGGCGAGCCTGTCGCCGCGGACGCTGGCGTGGTCGGCCTCGTTCGGGGCGCTGGCCCTGGTGCTGCAGGCCGGAATTATCGGAACGATCCTGCTTCGCAGTGGCCTTGATACATTTCAGAGCCCGGAGCTTCGCGATCGGGGGATCCAGGCGGAGCGTGGGAGCGGTCCAGCTCCGGCGCCACGCGACAACGCCGACGAGAATGCAGGGCGCGGGCGGGCGGCGGCTCCGGCACAGCCTGCCCCGCAGCGCCGGAATGAGGATGCCTCACCGGCTGCACCCTCGGCGTCAGACCAATCTTCCGCTTCCAGCGAAAGCCCGCCGGCGATCCAGCCGGAGGCGTCAGCCCCCTCGCGCGGGGCAATGCGGCGTTCGCTTGCTCCGGGCGGCGGCATTCAGGTCAAGGAGGTAGCCGCTGCCGTCACCTTCCAGCCGGAGGCGCGGATGTCGGATATTGCCGCGTTGCTTGGAAGCTATCATGCGACCGTGATCGGCGGGGAAGGCAGCACGCTCCGTCTTCGTTTCGAGGGCATGACCACGCCGTCGGATCTTGCGATCATCCTCACCGCCCTTCGCAAGGAGCGGATCGTTGCGACGGCGGTCGCATCTCCCTAGGTCGGAATGACCTGAGATCGGATCAGGGGTCATCTTGACGAGCAGCGACGATCCGTCGAGACCCGCGGCTTCGCCGCTCATACCTCCGAAAAATCTCGCGAATGGTTTGAACGTTTCGCCCTCTGGCGCGACCAACGGATGTGGGAGCACGGGAAAACCCGTCCCACCAAGGCCGTATCCGGCGCGAGCGCCCATCCACCCCAGCGCCATATGGCTTGTGACCCGCCCGGTTGTCCCCCCGGGCGGGTCGTCTTGTTTCAGGCCATGCCTTGTCCGACCTTCGGGAATCGAAGGCCGCCATGGATCGCAGGCCAAGGCCTGCCGAGGGTGCGATCTCTGCCGGTTCTCAACCCCTGATCAGTGGGGCTCTGGACTTCGCCTCAAGTTTTCCACAGAATATCCGCATTGGTTCCAGTTGATTCGTGGCGTTGCGTCCGTGTCCGTCCCTCATTTTGCGGACTTCCTTCATGGCCCAACGATCTGACGCCGAACGCGGCCGCGAAATCGTTCAGCGCTGGTGCGATCTCGCCGAGAAGCGGCTCGACTATCTGATCGAGTTGCAGGAAAGCGGTCGCTGGCGCCGTTTCCACACCGAGGCAGGTTTTCTGGAGAACATCCGCGAGGCCGAGGCGGCGGTCGCGGTGTGGCGGGGATTGGCGACGCGCGAAGCGTCGCTGGACAACCGCCCGGTTGATTTTTCCTGGCTGGGGCAGGGCACTCTGCAACTGGCACAGCGCGAGATCGTCAAACGCGAGGCTTGCACAGATGCCGCGCTTGCCGCGCCGATGGTTGCAGCCCCTGCCATAACGGTGGCCTCGGAGGCGCCGCTCGCGCCGGAGCCTGTCGATGTCGCGGCCGCGCCGGTCTGGCCGCAGCCGATCGACTTCGCCGCCCTGCAGCAGCGTTATCCGCTGCTGCAGAGCGCGCTGTAGTCCATAGCGGCTTCGGGCGAAGCGGAAACCGTTTCGCGTGAAGAGAACGCGCAGTGCAACAACCGAGAGTCTTCCGCCGTTTCCATGAATGGTGAGAGACTCTCGGTTGTTATTTCACACTGTTGGCGCCAAGGGCGATCTGCGCAAAGCGCGGGGCGCCGTCGCCGGTCAGGTCCGGCGTGACCGGGCGGGCATGATCGAGTCCGACCACTGCGCCGCGGGGCGCATCGGAAATGAGATTGCCCGTGATCATCGCTGTGCCGGCGCCGTCGGCCACCGATACGCCGATGCCGATGAAGGCTTTGCGAACGACATTGCCCGTAATGGTCACATCGCGGAGGTAACGTCCCCAACCGGCGACGATGCCAAAGGCCGGAGCATTCTCGATGACGTTGCCAGTCACTGTGCTGTCGGCCTCGACATAGATACCGATGCCGGCGTCATCCTCGGGTGCTGTGGCGATCGGACGCTTCGGCAGCAGATTGCGGATGATGTTGCCCTGCACGACGGCAATGCGGCCGCCTTCGTTGAAGTTGGCCACCGAGACCCCGACGGCCGCGCCATCAACCGTATTGTTGGCGATCACGGCAGCCTCGAAGGCGAATTCGGAATAGAGCGCCACCTCGCGCACGTCGCTGACGCTGTTGCCGCTGATCTGGATGTTGGAGGCCGAATTGCCACGCACCGCCGAGTAATCGCAATTGCGGATACGATTGCCCCGCACGATGACGTTGCCGGCCCGGAATGCGTTGATGGCGTTGCCGTACTGGCCGGAGCCTCCGGGACCGGCCTTGATGTTCTCGACGCGGTTGTCGATCACCAGCGTGCCGTCGTCGCCGATCGTCGTGCGCAGGATCTCGATGCCGTTACTGGAGGCGCCGAGGATGTTGTTTTGCGCGACCAGCAGGCCCTGCGCATCGAAAGACACGATGGCGGTGGTGGCCGTGTCGACAATGACGTTGCCGCGGACTTCGCCCGCCACCCTTTCCAGCCAAATGCCGTTCCCGCCGCTCTGCGCGATCTCGCAATCGATAATGCGGAGATCGCGTCCCTCGCGGCAATGGACCAGCCCGCGACGCGGGGGCAACGGAATGCCTGTGCCGTCAAGCGTGAGGTCGCGCAGTCCGATATTGTTGGCGCCCTGCGCCGTCAGCATTGCCGCGCCCCCGGTGAACGCCAGTCGCGTTGCGCCGCGCACGCCGGCGAGCTGGGCGCCGTCCGGCAGGCGCAGCGGTCCACTGCGGTAGACGCCGGGCGGGAGCGCGAGAGGAATGCGATCGCGCGCTGCTTGATCGATCGCGCGCTGCAGGGCGGTGGTCTGATCGTCGGGACTGCTGGGGCGAACGCCATAATGCGTCGCATTCCTGCCGAACACAGAGACCGGCTCCGGCCGCGCCGCGCGTTGCGCCAAGGCTGGCGCCGCGCCGGCTCCGGCAGCCAGGCCGATGGCCGCGGTCCCGATCCAATGCCGACGGTTGATATCCATGCGCGCATCTCCGGTCAGTCATGGTGCTGACGTCGAAGAGATACGCCGAAACCGGCTGCGAAACGGCCTGTCGGTCGGCGAGAGGCCGCAAATCCTGCGGGTAGGGTTAATGCGGCTGGCGGCTTGGGGTGAACAGCCGGCCACGCTCCGTTACCAGCACGATGGCCACGGAGGTGAGGGTGCAGATCAGCGATCCGATGGCGAACGGCAGCAGCGTGCCGTCATAGAGCTGGCCGAGCGTGACCCCGACGCCGATACCGACCAGCGTGGTGATGGAGCCGTAAAGCGAGGATGCCGTGCCGGCAATGTGTCCCTGCGGCTCCAGCGCCAGCGCGGTGAAGTTCGAGATCATCAGGCCGAAGGAGAACATCGCGATGGAAGACAGCGCCATGTAGAGCGGCAGCGACAGCACGTCGGCCTTTGCCGCGATCAGCATGGTGACGGCCACGGCCAGATAAGTCGCCAGCGCCGCATGGGAGATCACCCGCATGCCGAGGCGGCCGACGAAGCGCGAGTTCAGGAAGCCGGCAATGGCGATGCTCATGGCGATGGCCGCGAAGGCCAGCGGGAAATAGTGGCCGAGATGATAGATGCCGGTGAAGACCTGCTCCGACGAGAAGATGTAGGCGAACAGCGTGCCTTGAATGCCGCCGGCGGCAAGCGCATAGCCGAGCGTCTGCCGGTGGGTCAGCGTCTGCCGGAAGCTGTCATAGACTTCGTGCGGCGTAAGCTTCCGCCGCTCGCTGGGCGGCAGGGTCTCGGGCAGGCGGAGCGCGCTCCAGGCCAGCGCAATCAGGCCATAGACCATCAGCACGACGAAGATGCCGCGCCACTGCGCGGCTATCAGGATAGCCTGGCCGAACGACGGGGCGATGATCGGCACTGCGATGAAGATCATCATCACCAGCGACATCACGCTGGCCATGCGGCGGCCGGAATAGCAGTCACGCACCACCGAGGTGGCGATGACGCGCGTGGCGGACGTTCCGATCCCCTGCAGCGCCCGCGCCAGCAGCAGCAGTTCGAACGATCGCGCGAACAGCGCCAGGATGCTCGCCAGCCCATACAGCACCATGCCGCCGAGCAGGATCGGGCGGCGGCCGAAGCGATCGGACAGAGGTCCGATGACGAACTGGCCGATCCCGAACCCGATTAGAAATGACGACAGGACGCTTTGCAGATAGTTGCCATCGGTGATCCCGAAGCTCCGCCCGATATCGGGCAGGGCGGGAAGCATCATGTCCATGGCGAGCGGGTTCAGCGCCATGATCGAGGCGACCACGGCGACGAATTCGGGGAATCGCATGGGGCGGTGGGTCGATGAGACCCACGCATTGGCATTGGTATCGGTCAAGGGAAGCTCACAGGTTGAGCCGGGATAATGCCGCCTGTTGCTGCAACGCACAACCCATCTTCCGGAATGGCAGCCCGGCAGAAAAACCTAAGCTATTCTTCAACTTGCCCTACTTTGTGGCGCGCCAGTGCCACAATTTGCAACAGCGCCGCCTCGCTGGCGGCGACGAGATCGCGGAGGTTGAGAGGACCGGTCACGGGACGCGGACGAGGTTTTTGCTGGCGTGCGACCAGCGGCACGTGAATGAAGGCCGAGAGCTTCGGACCGGCGCCGCGGCGCGCCGCATCGAGGGCCTGCCAGCACAGATAGTTGCAGAGATAGCTGCCTGCGTTGCGTGAGAGGCGCGCATCGATTCCCGTGGACTGCGCGGCACGGAGGAGCTGGCCGGTATGCGGTCCGAACGGCAGCACGTCCGGCCCCGGTCCGATCCGTCCGCCGCCGGCAAGTCGATCGCCGACGGCATCCGGCCATAGCCCGGTGACGGCGTTGCGGGCGCGGGTCTCGACCCGGAGATAGCGCGTCTGCGCGGCGAGGCCGAACATCAGCAGCGCGTGCGGCCGATACCGGGCCAGCAGAACGGGGAATTGCCGGTCCACCGCCTGATAGGTGACGGGAAACACATGGCAGATGGTGGTGACGTCATGAAGCAGCGGGCGGCGCAGCCGCGTCAGCCGCTCCACCAGGTCCGGGGTCGGGTTGTAGGGGGCACCCGGGAAAGGCCCGAAGCCGGTGACAAGAAGGCGCAGCATGGTGGTCATGTCGCAGCTTTCGGACAACGCGCGGGATGTTGCGCAACCGCCGACATGGTCGCCGGAAGCACCCGAGCGACGGCTCCCGCGCCATGTGACAGTGCGCGCCAGCCGTCACTTGTCGTCGGTCTTTACCTCGGCCGGGCGCGCACCGGCAAAGATCGCCGCGCCTTCCGCGGAAAGCGCCGTCTTGAAGGATTCCCACGGCACGAACACCACATAAGGGCCTTCCGCGTAAGAGCCGACCGCATAGGGCGGATAATGAAAATCTAATCCTGCGCTTTTGCCCGGGATGGTCGATGGCGCCAGGGAGACGGCGCCGACCTTCAGCAGCGTCGGCTCGATTCCTTTATACCAATCGCCGGCCTCGATGTCGTCGATGCCGCGCTGCTTCTTCTCGGCCTTCACCGCTGCGATCGCCGCTGAACGCAACAGCTGCAAGGTCGGGCCGTTGTCCGCGGTTTCCTTGAAGAAGGGGCGAATGCTGATCTGCTTCTTGGCGCTGTCGTCCCACAGGAGGGTGTTGATGTCGGTATTGGGATGAGCGCCGCCGGTGTAGATGTAATCGGTGCGGATCATGCTGATATAGCGATCCGCCACCTTCGAGGCCTGGCTGTACTTGCGCTCGAAGGCCCAGGCGCGGCCGTCGCGGAACAGCTCGGGCGAAGCCTTGTATTCCTTGGCTGCTTCGGCGCGGTTGCGCTCCAGCCAGCGTTTGCCTTCGGTGAGCAGGTTTTCGGCCAGCGCCGCATTGGACCGGATGGCCGGATCGAGCGTGACGCTGGCCTCGATGAACTTGGTCTTGACCGCGGCATCGGGCTTCTGCTCGGCAGCAAATGCCACTCCGGGCGTAAGGACGGCTATTGTGGCGGCGACGATCGAAACAAGTTTCATGGCGATGGTTTGGCCTGCGCGATTGCAATGAGCAGGGTCTCTGTGCCGTACCCTTCGCACGACCCTGCCATGGCGCAGCCACTGCCGCAACCGGCCGGAGGACGGCCGCCGATTGCCTCGGGTGATGGCTTTGGCGATCACCCGAGCGGGGGCATCCGCTCGATGCCATCCGTTGCAAGCCGTGCCAGCGCTTCGGCCACGCCGCGTCCGGCAATGATACGGTTGCGCGCGATCTCCACGAGCGGCACCAGGACGAACGCCCGCTCGAACATCCGGGGATGCGGCAGTGTCAGATCAGGCTCATCGACAACGATGTCGTCATAGGCCAATAGGTCGAGGTCGAGCGCGCGCGGCCCCCACGGGGTTTCCCGGCTGCGGTCGCGCCCGAACCGCTTTTCGATCTCGTGCAGCTTCGACAAGAGCGGGCGGGGGGCGAGGGCGGTCTCGATCGCGATGCAGGCATTGACGAACGGGGGCTGATCGACGCCGCCCCATGGCGGCGTGGCATAGTCCGCCGAGCGGGCCAGCAGTCTCGACTGCGTCGTGCGGCAGAGGTCGCTGATCGCCTGTTCGAAGCTCCGGCGAACGTCGCCGACATTGCCGCCGAGCGCGATCAGGGCTTCGGCCATCGTGATGCTACCGGCTTCGCGTCAGGATGACGCCGACATCATCGAAGATGGCGGCGATCGGCGCGTGGGGTTTGTGCACCGTCACCGTGACGGAGGTGATGCGGGGAAAGGCGCCGAGGATCGCTTCCGCAACTGCTCCCGCGGCCCGTTCAAGCAGCTTGTAGTTGGTGTCTCTGAACGCCGCGCTCGCGCAGGCGACGACGTCGGAATAGGAGACGGTGTCGGCGAGCCGGTCGGTCCGCGACGATTCCGAAAGGTCCACGGCGAGGTCAAGGTCGATCACGAAGCGCTGGCCGACTTCGGTTTCGTGAGCCATGACACCGTGCCAGGCATGCATGACCAGTCCGCGGATGAAAATCGTATCGCTCATTGTTGATCCCTGATGGCGGCAGCAACGCGCAGCGCCTGGACGGTCTCGGCGACGTCATGCGCGCGGATGATCCGTGCGCCGCACTGCATCGCCAGCAGATGCGCCGCGATCGACCCGCCGAGGCGATGATGTGGAGGGGAGGGGCAGACGGAATCGATGAAACGCTTTCTGGACGCGCCAACCAGAATCGGCAGGCCGAAAGAGGCCAATTCCTGCTGCCGGGCGAGAACGATCATGCTCTGCTCGGACGTCTTGCCGAAGCCGATGCCCGGATCGAGCACGATATTGTCCCTGGCAATTCCAGCCCGGCTCGCGATGTCCAGCGAGCGCGCAAAAAACGCGGCAATGTCCTGCATGATATCGAGGTCGGGATCGACCTCCGCGCGGTTGTGCATCACGATCACGGAAGCGCGGTGCGCCGCTATCACCGGGGCCATGTCCGGATCGCGCTGCAGGCCCCAGACATCATTGGCGATGGCGGCCCCGGCATGGAGCGCCCAGTCCACCACGCTCGCCTTCATGCTGTCGATCGACACCGGCGTGCCGAGTGCGACGACCGCGGGCAGGACCGGCTCGAGGCGCCGCAGCTCCTCCGTGGCCGAAACCTCCACAGCGCCGTAGGGGCGGGTGGATTCAGCCCCGATGTCGATGAGGTCGGCGCCTTCGGCGATCATGCGGCGGACCTGCGCCAGGGCTTCCTGCGGCCGGAGAAACCGACCGGCGTCGGAGAACGAATCCGGCGTGATATTGAGGATGCCCATCACCGCCGGAACAGCGCGCGACAGCAGCGTCCGGAGCGATGGCGCCCCCGCCGACAGTCCTTCTGGCGAAGCCGCGGAAATCATGCGCCCGCTTTGCGCGGTTCATCGATCCGAGTCAAGATTTTGTCGGATGCGACGCCCAAAAAAGGGGCACGCGCCGGGCGTCAGTAGCTGATCTTCAACGGAAGTTTGCGGGCATTCTCGATCAGCTGTCCGATCGATTTTTCAGAAGGCAGCACGCGGACCAGCTTCCGTCTGTCGTTGGCGTCCTTCATCGCCTGCGCCAGGCGGGCCGGGTTGCGATGGGTGAATTCGCGGACCGTGGTGACGCCCGCGGCGCGGAGCAGCTCAGCCTTGGCCTTGCCCATGCCGGGAATGCGCATGCAGTCCGCGATGTTTGCCCACTCGAGCAATTGCTTCTCGGTGAAGCTGGTTTTGGCGGCCAGGGCCTTGCGCCCCTTGGCGGTGCGCGCGGCTTCGAGAAGGGCGGCTGTGGTTCGAATGCCGGCCGCTTTCAGCTTGGCGGCGGCAAAAGGGGTCATGCCCTCGATCGTGGAGATAGGATAGGTCATGGGACTCGCAGAGGGCAGCACGCAGCGGCAACGGTGTTCAGGAGGCCGACCCGGCCGGCGGCTATTCTGTCTGCGATGTCGTCCAGAGGTTCATCCGTCCTGCAGAGAATTCCTTCGGCCGCCGCGGCGAGGAGCCGCGATCGCCAAGGCATCGGCTGCGGAGCTTTGATGGTCGTGGACCCACGATGTGCGGAGGCCTGATCGGGGTTCCAGATGCCTGGTTCCGCTGATGCGGATGCAATGACTCGCGCTGCCAGTCCACGCGATGGGATCAGACTCATACTCGCCCCCAGCCGATTGAGTGTCGGCATTGTTGATCTGCGGAGTTTGATCCGCACGGACGAGAAACACAAGCGTCACGGGTGTTTTTTGCAATTCTTGTGTCGTCGTCGCATAAGAAGTGTTGCAGTAATGCAAGAGCAAATCTCCACGCAAGCTGAAAATTGAAGAAGTGAAATCATTCTCATCTGCGCTGGGCCCCTGGTGATTTGGTCTCCGTTGCCGCGCGCGGGATGGTTTTGCCGCGCAATGACGCTGGTTGACCCGGTTCAACCGGCCTGCAAGATACGATATTGATCAGAGCCGACATGGCTGGCGCCGGACGAGATAATGGAATGACGATCACGGATACCAAGGCGGGCGACACTGCAGAGGCGGTGTTTATTGGCAAGGGTGAGCAACCCGCGTGGCTGGCGCTAGCGCTTGCCAATCGGCATGGCCTTGTGACCGGCGCGACGGGAACCGGCAAGACTGTGACCTTGCAGGTGATGGCGGAGGGTTTCGCCCGGGCAGGAGTGCCGGTCTTTGCCGCGGACATCAAGGGAGATCTGTCCGGGATCGCCGAAGTCGGTGAGAAGAAGGATTTCATTCTGAAGCGTGCCGAGGAAATCGGCCTCAGCTTTCAGCCCGATCAGTTCTCCACGGTGTTCTGGGATGTGTTCGGCGAGCAGGGCCACCCGGTCCGCGCGACGGTGCTGGAAATGGGGCCGCTGCTGCTGTCCCGCATGATGGACCTCAACGATGTGCAGGAGGGTGTTCTCAATATCGCCTTCCGCGTCGCTGACGAGCAGCAGCTTCCCATGCTCGATATGAAGGATCTGCGTGCCATGCTGACATTCGTCGGTGAGCATGCCGCGGAGCTGACGACGCAATATGGCAACGTCTCGAAACAGTCGGTCGGCTCCATCCTGCGCCAGCTTCTCGTGCTGGAGAGCCAGGGCGGGGACAAGTTCTTCGGCGAGCCGGCGCTGCAATTGCAGGACTTCATGCGTACCGATCGCGACGGACGCGGAATGATCAACATCCTCGTCGCGGACAAGCTGATGCAGAGCCCGCGGCTCTATGCGACGTTCCTGCTATGGATGCTGTCCGAACTGTTCGAGCAGCTTCCGGAGGTCGGCGATCCGCCCAAGCCCAAGCTCGTGTTCTTTTTCGACGAGGCTCATCTCTTGTTCAACGACGCGCCGAAGGCGCTGATGGAGAAGATCGAGCAGGTGGTGCGCCTGATCCGCTCCAAGGGGGTTGGCGTTTACTTCGTCACCCAGAACCCCGTCGACGTTCCGGACAAGGTGCTGGCGCAGCTCGGCAACCGGGTGCAGCACGCGCTGCGCGCATTTACGCCGCGCGACCAGAAGGCGGTCGCAGCCGCTGCGGAAACCTTCCGTCCCAATCCGAAGCTCAATACCGCCAAAGTCATCACCGAGTTGGGGACCGGAGAAGCCCTGGTCTCTTTCCTGGAGAAGAAAGGAACGCCGTCGATCGTGGAACGGGTGTTGATCCGGCCTCCCTCGGCACGGATCGGGCCGGTGACGCCGGACGAGCGCAAGGCCATCATCGCCGGCAGCCCCTTCAAGGGCAAATACGATACGGCGGTCGATGCCGAATCCGCCTACGAGATGTTGCAGAAGCGCGTGGCGGAGACGGCCGTCACGGCCGATGCGCAGCAGGGAGGCGTGCTGGGCCAGATCGGCTCGATCGTCGGCACCATCTTCGGCACCAGCACGCCGCGCGGAAAGCTCTCCACCGGGCAGGTGATCGCCCGCGATGTGACGCGCACCGTGACCAACAAGGTGGTCGGCGGCGTCGTGGCGAATCTCGGCAAGTCCGTCGGCGGATCGGTCGGCAGCTCTGTGGGCCGGGCTATCGTGCGCAGCGCCCTCGGCAGCCTGTTGCGTCGCTGACCGATCTATCGTCAGCTTTTATCGATGTCGATTCCGTATCTCAAGCAGGCCGGGCCTGCCGTGATCGACGGTCGGCGGCAGACAACCGGAGCCTTCCATGACGACGCAGACACTCGGCGCAGTGCTCGACCACATCGAGACCGATTTCGACAACAGCCTTGGACGGCTGTTCGAACTGTTGCGGATCAGGTCGATCTCGGCGGAGCCCGCCTTTGCGGGGGATTGCCAGAGTGCGGCGCGCCACATCGCCGACGATCTGACGACGCTTGGACTCAGCGCCGAGGTGCGCCCCACCGGCGGACATCCGGCTGTCGTCGCCCGCAGCCGGAGCCCGCAGGCTGGTCCGCGCCCGCATGTGCTGTTCTATGGCCATTACGACGTGCAGCCGGTCGATCCCGTAGAGTTGTGGCACTCGCCTCCGTTCGAGCCAACTGTCGCGACCCATGCCGATGGCCGCAAGATCATCGTGGCACGCGGGGCGCAGGACGACAAAGGCCAGTTGATGACGTTCATCGAAGCCTGCAGGGCGTGGGTCGCCGTCGCCGGCTCGCTGCCGATCGACGTGACCTTCCTGATCGAGGGCGAGGAGGAGGTCGGCTCCCGCCATCTGGCGTCGTTCCTGGAGCAGTACAAGCAGGACCTCAAGGCTGATTTCACATTGGTCTGCGATACCAGCATGTGGGATCCGGATACGCCGGCGATCACGACCGCGCTCCGCGGCCTCGTCTATGACGAGGTGCGCATCACCGCGGCCAACCGCGATCTGCATTCCGGTCTGTTCGGTGGCGCCGCGCAAAATCCGATCCGCGTGCTGACCCGCATCCTCGGCGGGCTCCACGATGACAATGGCCGCGTCACGATCCCTGGCTTTTATGACGGCGTGAAGGATCTGCCGCCGGATATTCTGGCGCAATGGAAGGCGCTCAACCTCACCCCGGAGAGCTTCCTGAAGCCGATCGGGCTTTCAATTCCTGCGGGCGAGACGGATCGCCTGCTGATCGAGCAGGTGTTTTCGCGCCCCACCTGTGACATCAACGGCATCATCGGCGGCTACACGGCCGAGGGTTCGAAAACCGTGATTCCCTCTCACGCCTCAGCCAAGATCTCGTTCCGGCTGGTCGGCGGTCAGGACCCCGACAGGATTCGCGCGGCCTTCCGGGCCTATGTAAAGGAGCGGTTGCCGAAAGACTGCCGCGCGGATTTCATCGATCACACCGGCGCTCCAGCGGTGTCGCTGGACTGGAACATGAAGCCGCTGGCGGCGGCACGCCAGGCGCTCACAGCGGAGTGGGGACGCGAGGCGGTGCTGATCGGGTCCGGCGGGTCGATTCCCGTCGTCGGCGACTTCAAGCGGATTCTCGGTCTCGACAGCGTCCTGGTGGGCTTCGGCCTCGACGACGATAACATCCACTCGCCAAACGAGAAGTACGACCTCAAGAGCTTCCACAAGGGCATCCGCTCCTGGGCGCGGATTCTCGCGGCTTTGGCGGAGATGCCGAAGGCCTGAGCGGTCCGGTGTGACCTGTCCCGAAAAGGTTAAAGCGCCGCCCGGGATTGGACGGCGCTTGATGATGTGTAGAGGGCTATGAAGAAAACCTACACCATTTTTCAAGTCTTGTAACTGGGATCGAGACGGTCGAGCTTGCGCAGCAGCGGCGGCCAAACCAGCTGCGTGGAGCGCAGCTCCGCACGGTCCGCGTTTCCGACCAGCTTGGCGTTTTTATCGATCACGGCCTGATCGACCGGATAGGCGGTGGGCCCCAGCATCCGCGTCCGGACCTGCATCGTACAGGCCCGCTCCAGATGGAACATGCGCTCGAAGGCCGATGCTACCGAGCGACCGACGGTCAGCGTCCCGTGGTTGCGCAGCAGCATATGGTTCTTGTCCCCGAGGTCCCGCTGCAGCCGCGGGCGTTCGTCGTGGTCGAGCGCGATACCCT
>Ga0180222_1000918_pt1 | contig 36511 bp, 26 predicted proteins | sample eDN5th37CKraftOP_FD_151336 | JGI IMG/M metagenome (GOLD analysis project Ga0180222, IMG submission 151336) | Enriched Organic Plus compost microbial communities from Emeryville, California, USA - eDNA 5th pass 37_C Kraft OP (version 2) (version 2) ...
GCGCTAAACGCAAAAAATACCCAACCGGTTCTAAAACATACACCCTGGCGCGGGGTGGAGCAGCCCGGTAGCTCGTCAGGCTCATAACCTGAAGGCCGCAGGTTCAAATCCTGCCCCCGCAACCAAAATCACATACAAAGCCCCGCAACAAAACGCGGGGCTTTTGTGTTTGTAGAGCTAAGATAGCTCCCCTCACCAACACACAAAAGCCGCACCCCAGACAACGCGCTGGACGTTGAAACCTCACCCTCACACAAGAACTTGAAGGTGGCGAAAAGGAATTGTTCTACTAAACCAGTTCCCCACGAGCGAAATAGATCCTCAATTATTGCAACGTGAGCCGAATTGCATCGAACGGATGGCAAACGGGGCCGCTATTTGGCGTCGCGTCATATCACCGGCATTGAGCGTTGGGTAAGAGCGGCTCACTGATTACGTAGACTACGCATAATCCGGATAGATCGGGAATGGTTGTCACCGGAATGGTATAAACAGATTGCCGTTGCCTTGTGTGCCTTTCGGGTTCAAATATGCGCCACGTCTGTCATGCGGGAACGGGCATCGGCTTTTCCGCATGATTGATCATTTCATTCATGGAGATGCATCATGCATTATTCTGCAGCGGCCGACCGTTATCAATCGGATATGATCTATCGCCGCACCGGCCGAAGCGGCATTGATCTGCCAGCGATTTCGCTTGGCCTCTGGCATAATTTCGGCGGACGGGATGTTTATGAAAACGGTCGCGCGATCCTGCGCCGGGCGTTCGATCTGGGCGTGACGCATTTCGACCTGGCAAACAATTATGGGCCGCCGCCCGGATCGGCGGAAGAAAACTTCGGCCGTATCATGGCCAGTGATTTTCGGCCCTATCGCGACGAGATGATCATCTCTTCAAAAGCCGGCTGGGAGATGTGGCCAGGACCATATGGCGGCATCGGCGGCAGCCGCAAATATCTGATCGCCAGTCTCGACCAGTCCTTGAAGCGCATGGGGCTCGACTATGTCGACATTTTCTATTCTCACCGTGTCGACGCCACGACCCCGCTTGAAGAGACGATGGGAGCGCTCGCGCATCTGCACCGGCAGGGCAAGGCGCTTTATGTGGGTATTTCCAGCTATTCGCCGGAACTGACGCTGAAGGCAGCGGCGATCCTGAAGGAAGAGCGCGTGCCGCTTTTCATCCATCAGCCCAATTACAATATGTTCAATCGCTGGATCGAGAACGGGCTCCTCGATACGCTTGGTGAGATCGGAACCGGATGCATCGTCTTTTCGCCGCTCGCTCAAGGATTGCTGACATCCCGCTACCTGAACGGAATTCCCGAGGGCGCGCGGGCGAATCAGGGTGGTTCGCTGAAGGCCAGCGCACAGAACGAAGAACTGCTGGGCCGCATCCGGGCGCTGAACGCCATTGCGGAACGTCGCGGCCAGACATTGGCTCAAATGGCCATCGCCTGGACGCTGCGTGACCCGCGCGTCACTTCTTCGCTGATCGGGGCAAGTTCGGTAGCACAGCTTGAAAATTCACTGGGTGCCCTGAAGGGTCTGGAATTCAGCGCCGCGGAACTGGCAGAAATTGACCAATATGCGCATGACGGCGGAACCGACTGGTGGAAGAGTTCGACTTCGCTTTGATGTGTTAACGAAGAGCGTGATAAAGGCCGTGCGCTCAGTGTGCGGCCTTTCGCGTGAATGGATGAATGCAATTCACGTGGGGTGACGGAATTGCTATAGGCCAACGGGGGCAAGGCAGTTGCCGTAGGAGCCTTTTGGGGGAATTGGCCATGTCGCTGCGGTCGATAAAGGGCAGTTTGAAATATCCGCTGATCCGTGGGGGACTGGAGGCTATCGCCTTTTCCGGTGCGGCGGCGCTTTTCCCTTCTGCCGCCGGACGGGGTGTGGTCTTCACGATGCACCACGTCAAACCGGAAGAAGCGACAGACAGGCTGGATCCCAACGCAATACTTTCGATTACGCCGCAGACGCTCGAATTGGCGATAGAAGCATCGCTGGAAGCAGGCCTTGTGCCCGTTCACCTGCACGATTTGCCGAGCCTGCTTTCCGAACCGGAGAACGGACGGAAATATGTCGCCTTCACGCTGGATGACGGCTATCGCAACAATGCCGAATTTGCGGCACCCGTATTTGCCCGGTACGATATTCCCTACACGATTTTCATCACAACCGGCTTTGTGGAACGCAAGCGATCCATGTGGTGGAGAACCAGTGCCGCATTGGTGATGGAAGCCGACTGTTTCCAGTTCGACTTTGGAAACGGCGCTGTCGATGTCCGTTCGAAAAGCCATAGCCAGAAATCAGCGGCCTTTGCCCGGCTTGTCCGGTTCGTGCAATGTTTCGAAGAAGATGAGGCAGTAGCCCGCCTTGACAAGGCCGCGAAGATGGCTGGGATTGACGCAATTTCTCTTGTCGATGAATCGGTGATGAGCCCCTCGGAACTGCACGACTTGGCGCGCAATCCGCTTGTGCACCTTGGGGTGCACACGGTCACTCATGTCAACCTGCGTCGTGTCGATGAGGACAGGCTGGCAAGGGAGATCGCTGATTCGACTGCCTCTGTTGAACGCTATGCCGGCTACAGGTCGCGATCCTTCGCTTATCCGTATGGCTGGAAGACGGCAGTCGGTGAACGGGAAATCAATGCCGTCGCAAAAGCTGGCTTCGATGCGGGAGTAACCACACAGCCGGGCGTGCTGCAGCGGGCTGGCAGGATGCCGGTCACGGCTATTCCGCGTATTTCGCTCAATGGCTATTTTCAGAAGAAACGCTATATAAAGGCGCTCCTTACCGGGCTGCCGTTTAAGCTGATCTAAAGCGGTTCCAGTTTCAACAGAATCGTTAGAACCGCTCTAATTATGTTTTTGCAGCATTTCCGAGCACAAAACCATTTCACACTTTTGCTGGAAATGCTCTGGCTGAAATCAAATGACATGACGCCCTGAAACACGAAAGGCCGCCTGTCGGCAGCCTTCGTAAAACCTGATTTGAGTGACTGGAGCGGGCGAAGGGATTCGAACCCTCGACCCCAACCTTGGCAAGGTTGTGCTCTACCCCTGAGCTACACCCGCTCGCGCCAGTCATTCCGGAACCGTTCGTTTCCGTCAGGCAGGCGCTATATGGACCAACGCTTCGGAGATTGCAACAGGGAAATTTGCTTCTTTGTGCAAGATATTTGCGGTTTTTCCCAAAGCTGTGGATGAAATCAGCGCGCATGGCGGAAGTGCCTGCGCGCTGCTTGCACGGCTGCAGCGGGAACGGAACGTCAAACTGGCCGGATACCGCTATCATGGCCATTTTCCGCCTGAACCGGCAGTTTCATCACATGCGCATATTTGCGCGGATTGAAGCTCAGATAAAGCGGGCAGATGCTTGCGACCAGAACGAGGTGCAGAATCCAGCCCGATGCGAACGAACCGGTCAGGCCATGCAGGAACGCGGTGGCGACTGGACCGAGAGCGGCGATCAGAAAGCCGCCGCCCTGCATCATGGCGGTAAGCGCGCCTGCTTCGTCCGGCCTGGGCAGATGGTCGAGCGATGTAATCATCGCAAGGGCGAAGCTGCCGCCGAGACCCGCGCCGCAGATGGCGGACCAGAAAAACGGGGAAAAGTGCGGCGCAAAGGCAAGGCCAGCGAAGCCGACCGCCTGCATGGCCAATGTCAGCAGCAGGAAGGGGCGGCGGTCGGTGCCGCGGCGGGCGAGCAGAGGCAGTCCGAATGCCGCGAGCGCCTGCGCGACTGCCATTGCCGCGACGAGATCGCCGGTGGTGGAGGCAGCAAGACCGAGCGACTGGTAATAGGGAGCGAGCCACGCAACCATGGATGAATAGCCGGCATTGACCAGACCGAAAGCAGCCATCAGCACCCAGGTGCGCGGGCGGCGCAGCAGATGACCAGTTATTCCGGTTTTTTTGCCGGAGGATGATATTTCGCGGAGAATGGGAATTGCGGTCAGCAGGGCCAGTATTGCGGGGATTGCAAGAACGCCAAGGGCTAGCCGCCAGTTATGCTGGCTTCCCGCAAGCCATGGTGTCAGCCGCGCGCCGAGTGCGCCGCCCGCCATGATCATGGCTGAGTAGAGCCCCGTAACGGGGGCAATGCTCGACGGGAAGCTGGCCTTGATGAGACCTGGCATCAAGGCCTGAATCATCGCCACGCCTGCGCCGCACAAGACGGCGGTCAGCACCAGCGAAACGCCGTCCGGCACGAAGCCGCGCAGAAGGGAGCCTGCTGCAAGAATGGCAAGCGCTGCGAACATGCTGCGCCGGGTGCCGAACAGCGACTGGATGCGCGGGGTTGCAAAAGCGCCAAGCCCCATCAGCATCATGGGTAGGAAGGTGAGCAGGGAAAGCGCACCGAAACCCATGCCCGTATCGGCCGCGATAGCCGAAAGCACCGGCCCCGGCGCGGTGAGGAACGGACGGAGATTGAGGCCGATCAGGACGACAAGCGCGAGGAGGGCAAAGCTCGGGGCGCGCCCGCTGCCCGCGGCCGCGTGGTTGGTGGTCTGCATGTCTCAGGCGCCTGCCTTGTTCTTGCTTTCCCAGGCTGCGTAGAGTTCAGGATCGTTTTGCGGCGGGGAGTGCTCAAAGCTGATGCCGGTTTGTTCGTTGATCGGCTTGGCGAGTTCAGTGGCGATTTTCGCGGTTGAAAGGCCGAACGGCTCGGCCTGCTCGTTGGAATAAGCAAAACGGATTTTCTCGACGCCCGCCATGCGCATCGCGGCAAAACACATGGGGCAGGGCTGGCCGCTGGCATAGACTTCGCAGCCATCGAGACGCGGTGATTGCAACGCCTTGCCCGCCGCACGCAACGCCAGCAATTCGGCATGGGCGGTCGGGTCGCAATCGGCCTGCATGCGATTGACGCCGGTTGCGATGATGTTGCCGTCCTTGACGACCACTGCGCCGAACGGGCGTCCACCTTCTTCAACATTATCGAAGGCGAGCTTTATGGCCTGATCGAGAAATGTGTTGTCGCTGCTCATTTTGCGCCTGGCTTTTCCAGCAGGGCCACCATCGGCGTATAGCCGCGGCTGCGGGCGTGTTGAAGCGGCGTTACGCCATCATTATCTGCCAGATTGACGTCGGCACCGGCATCGATGAGCAGCTTGACGATCTCGACATGGCGTTGGCCGCCATCGCCCAGCATGATGGCTTCAAGAAGCGCCGTCCAGCCAAGATTGTTGACGTGATCGACCTTGACGCCAGCCTCGATCAGCGTGCGCACGGTTTCGACATGCCCGCGTTCGCAGGCTGGAATGAGCGCCGTTCCACCATAGCGGTTGGTGCTTTTGAGGTCCGCGCCATGTGCAAGTGTCATCTTGAGAATTTCAAGGTGCCCGCGTGCGCCCGCATAAAGGTAGGGACTGTCCTTGATGGCATCCTTGGCATTGACGTCCGCCCCGGCATTAATGAGCGCACGGGCGACATCGATATGGTTTGCGTGAGTTGCGGCAAGAAGCGCCGTCTCTCCGTTCCTGCCACGCGCTTCCAGATCCGCTCCAGCCTTGATGGCTGCGTTGACCGAGGCAAGGTCACCGGCTGCCGCGGCTTGAAGAAGAGAAGTTTCGGCGTGGGCGGCGGCATGGTGGCCGGGCAATATCGGTTCGGTCATGACTATGGTCCCTGCAATCAATGCCAAGGCACTCAAGCTGAATATTGTTTGACGCATCGGCTGGTTCTCCTGCTTGTTGCATTCATACAAGCGGAGTGACATATTTGGAAATTAAATGTTTAACTGGCTTGCAGTGGTTATATGAATACTTCTTTCAATCTCGATCTCTTGCGGGCCTTCGTGGCTGTTGTCGACAGCCGCAGTTTCACGGTAGCGGCCTTGCAACTGCATTCGACACAATCGACCGTGAGTCAGAAGATTATCCGGCTGGAAGAAGCTGCCGGGCAGGCGCTTCTGGAACGTGCCCGACATGATGTGCGACCGACCGATGCGGGCGAAAAGCTGCTGGGCTATGCCCGCCGCATATTGCACCTGCATGACGAAGCCGCAGCCGCAATGACCGGGACGGCGCTCGCCGCCGTGTTCCGCCTCGGCCTGCCGGAAGATTTCGCCTCGCGGCTGGTGACGCCTGCGCTGGCGCGTTTCATGCGCGCCCACCCAAATACGAAACTCGAAGTGACAAGCGGCCTCAGCCGTGATTTGCAGAAAGGTTTCGAGACCGGCGAGTTCGATCTTGTCATGGTGAAGCAGAAGCGTGGCGAAACGGTCGGGACGATGCGCTGGCCGGAACCGCTTTCATGGTTTGATAGTGCCAGTTTTCCCGTATCGCATGTCGATCCGCTGCCGCTTGTCGCGTTCCCGCCGAACGGCCTTTACCGCAGCGACATGATGGAAGCTCTCGACCGGATGGGCAGGCGCTGGCATGTGGTTTTCACCAGCTCCAGCCTGGCAAGTATCCAGAGCGCGGTTGCCGAGGGACTGGGCGTCAGCCTGTTGCCGACCCGCGTGGCATTGCCCGGTCATCGTGTCGTGCCTGCCGCAGCGGGGTTGCCGTCCGTCGAGCCGATGGAAATCGTCATTCGTCACATGGACAATGGACCCGAACAGATCCGCCAACTCGCTGCAATGCTGGCGGAAATCGTTGGCGAGTGAGGTATCTTCGGATGGGTTGCCCGGCGCTATTTCGAGGCGCTTTGATAGTTTGCATCGTTTAGGGTCTCATTTACGAAATTTCCGGTCTTTTCGTTCCGGCTTAATTTCTGAAAAGCATATTGGTTTTCAGATTGACTGATTTTGTATCCAGGATATTGTGTCCAGAAAAGTTGGGAGGCTTTTCGATTGGCGGCTTTTGAATGGCGCAGTCAGACCCGTTTGCTGGACGAAGTGGCAGAGGCGCTTCGCGAGCGAATTTATGCGGGTGAATATGCGCCGGGCGCGATACTCAGGCAGGAACATATTGCGGCCGAGTTCGGCATCAGCCGCACGCCCTTGCGCGAGGCGCTGCGCGTTCTGGAGCGTGACGGGCTGGTCATTCACCTGCCGGGGCGGGGCGTTCGCGTCGCTTCTGCTGATCTTACCCGCCTGATCGACGCCTATGCGGTGCGTGAAGTGCTGGATGGGGTCGCGGCGCGTTTTGCCGCCGAACGGGCGACGGAATCGGATATCGCAAGGCTGCGCGCGCATGTTGCGGGTCAGGGCGCGGTTGTCGATCCGTGGGACCCGAAAGCCTATACCCAATCCAATGTCGATTTTCATATGGCGGTGATGAACACGGCGGGCAATGCTTCGCTGATTGCCTTCGTGCCGCTGTTGCGCATGACATCGCAGGTTTTTGCGCCGTCCTTTTCGCTGTCGGTCGACCGGGCGCGCGATGCAATCCGCGAGCATGGGGCCATCGTCGAGGCCATCGCTTCGCGTGACGGTGAGGAGGCCGAGCGGCTGGCGCGGGCGCATATCCGCGCAACCACGGCAAGACTGGAGGCGGGAATGCCGCTTCGGGAGAACGAAAATGAAGCATGAGAACAAGACGGGAGGAGCCGGCTTGCTCCGTTATGGCAATTTCATCGCCGGCCAGTGGCAGGATGCCGTTGGCGGCGAGCACATCACGCTCAAAAACCCGTCCGATGGCAGCGATCTGGCGCTGATTGCGCGCGGCGCCAAGGCCGATATCGACCTTGCGGTGGCTGCGGCCCGAAGCGCGCTTTCGGGCGACTGGGGCAAGCTGACGGCGACCGAGCGCGGCCGCGTGCTGCATCGCATTTCGGAAGAGGTTTTGAAGAATATCGACCTCCTGACCGATCTGGAATCGAAAGATGTCGGCAAGCCCGTGACTCAGGCCCGCGCCGATGTGGTGGCGCTGGCGCGTTATCTCGAATTTTACGGCGCCTCCGCCGACAAGGTGCATGGCGATACGCTGCCCTATCAGAACGGCTTCACGGTCCTGTCGATCTATGAACCGCATGGCGTTACCGGCCATATCATTCCGTGGAACTATCCGATGCAGATTCTGGGCCGCAGTCTTGGCGCGGCACTGGCCATGGGCAATGCAGCCGTGGTGAAGCCTGCCGAAGAAGCGTGCCTCACGATCCTCGAATTTGCGAAGATCGCCGAAAAGGCGGGCTTGCCGAAAGGCGCGCTGAACGTGGTGACGGGGCTTGGCGCGGAAGCCGGTGCGGCGCTCTCCGAACATCCCGACGTCAATCACATCTCATTTACCGGATCGGTGCGCACGGGCGAGGCGGTGCAGGCGGCGGCAGCGAAGAACACCGTGCCGGTGACGCTGGAACTCGGCGGAAAATCGCCGCAGATCGTCTTCGCTGATGCCGATCTCGACCGTGCCTTGCCGTTTCTGGTCAATGCAGGCATCCAGAATGCCGGTCAGACCTGCTCGGCCTCTTCGCGCATTCTGGTCGAGCGCAGCATTTATGAGGAAGTCGTCGCCCGCATGAGCGAGCGCTACCGCGCATTGAAGGTTGGTCCGGCAAGCGCCGACCTGTCTGTCGGCCCGGTTGTTTCGCAGCGCCAGAAGGCGATTGTCGATGGCTATCTCGATCTGGCGAAGGAAAGCGGCCTGGCCATCGCCGCGCAAGGCGTGCTCGCAGAAGACGCGCCGGAAGGCGGCGCCTATGTCCTGCCGACGCTGATCCGCGACGTGCCTGCCGATCATCGTCTGGCGCAGGAAGAAATATTTGGTCCCGTGCAGGTTATCCTGCCTTTCGACACGGAAGAGGAAGCCATCGCCATTGCCAATGGCACGTCTTACGGACTGGTCTGCGGCATCTGGACGAAGGATGGCGGACGCCAATTCCGTCTGGCCCGCGCCATCCATTCCGGTCAGGTCTTCATCAATAATTATGGCGCTGGCGGCGGCATCGAGCTGCCGTTCGGCGGCGTGAAAAAATCCGGCCATGGCCGCGAGAAGGGTTTCGAGGCGCTCTATGGATTCGCCTCGCTGAAGACGATTTCTGTATATCATGGTTAGGGTAAAGCACGATGTCGCTTGAAGGTAAGGTCGCGCTCATCACGGGAGCAGGTTCGGGGTTTGGCGAAGGCATGGCAAAACGCTTTGCTGACGGCGGCGCAAAGGTCGTCATCGTTGACCGCGATGAGGCGGGCGCGAAACGCGTTGCGGGTCAAATTGGCGATGCGGCGCTGGCCGTTGCTGCCGATATTTCCAAGGAAAGTGATGTCGATGCGGCGGTGGAAGCTGCCCTGTCGAAATTCGGTAAAGTCGATATTCTGATCAACAATGCCGGGATCGGTCACAAGCCGCAAAATGCCGAACTGGTGGAGCCGGAAGAGTTCGACCGCATTCTCGGCGTCAATGTGCGCGGCGTTTATCTGATGACGCGCAAGCTCATTCCGCATTTCAAGAGTAACAGTGAGGGCGTAATTCTCAACGTCGCTTCGACCGGAGCCGGGCGTCCGCGTCCGAATCTTGCCTGGTACAATGCCACAAAGGGCTGGGTCGTGTCGGTCACGAAGGCGCTGGCCATCGAACTTGCGCCCGCGAAAATTCGCGTTGTGGCGCTTAATCCGGTTGCCGGTGAAACGCCGCTGCTCACCACCTTCATGGGTGAGGACACCGAGGAAATCCGCAAAAAATTCCGCGATTCCATCCCGATGGGCCGCCTGTTGAAACCCGACGATCTGGCTGAAGCTGCGGCTTTCCTTTGCTCGCCCGCTGCCTCTATGATTACAGGGGTTGCGCTCGACGTGGATGGCGGGCGCTCGATTTAAATAAAGAAGGAAACAGGGGAACCATGGGTAAGCTGCTGAAAGCCGGGCTGGTCACAGCCGCGATGCTGGCATCGATCAACGGTGCTTTTGCGAAAGATACGCTGGTGGTCGGCGAAGTGCTGGAGCCGCCGGGCCTCGATCCGACCGCCAACGCCGCCGCCGGTATCCGGCAGGTTACCTATGCGAACCTTTATGAAGGTCTGGTTCGGATTGTCGAGGACGGCACGGTCCAGCCGCTTCTGGCTGAAAGCTGGACCATCTCCGACGACAAGAAAACCTATACGTTCAAACTGCGTTCCGGCGTGAAGTTTCATGACGGCACGCCGTTCGACTGCTCGGTCGTGAAGTTCTCCTATGAGCGCGCGGTGGCGCCCGATTCCACCAATGCGCAAAAGGGCTTGTTCGAGCCGATTGCAAGCACGGAATGTCCTGATCCGGCGACCGCCGTTGTCACGCTGAAACGCCCGACTTCGAACTTCCTGTTCAATATGGGCTGGGGCGATGCGGTGATGGTCGCGCCGAATTCGGCAGCGGACAACAAGACCAAGCCGGTGGGTACAGGTCCATTCAAGTTCAAGCGCTGGGTGCAGGGCGACCGCGTGGAGCTGGAACGCAACCCGGATTACTGGGGCGAGCCTGCGAAGCTTTCCGCCGTCACGTTCCGCTTTGTGAGCGATCCGTCGGCTGCTGCCGCTGCCATCCTTGCCGGTGACATTGACGTATTCCCGATGTTCCAGGCGCCGGAACTGATTAGCCGCTTCAAGAGCGACGACAAGTTGCAGGTTGAAGTGGGCGATACGGCGGGCAAGGTTCTGCTGTCGCTCAACAATGCCAAGGCTCCGTTCGACGATGTGAAGGTGCGCCAGGCGCTGGCCCATGCCATCGACAGCAAGGCGCTGATCGAAGGCGTTTATTCCGGCTTCGGGACGCCGATCGGTTCGCATTATGCGCCAGTCGATCCGGGCTATGTCGATCTCTCGCAGACCTATCCGTATGATCCGGCGAAGGCGAAACAGTTGCTGGAAGAAGCAGGTGTTCCGGCAGGCACGTCGATCACCATCACGCTTCCGCCACCGGCCTATGCGCGACGCGGCGGCGAGATCATCGCGGCCATGCTGGCGGAAGTCGGCATTCAGGCCAATCTCGTCCCGATCGAGTTCGCCCAATGGCTGGATCAGGTGTTCAAGCGGTCGGATTTCGACGCGACGATCATCGCGCACACGGAAGCGCGCGATCTCGATATCTACGCCCGCGACAAATATTACTTCAACTATCAGAACCCGGAATACAAGGCGCTCTACAAGGCTTACGCAGAGGCCGGAAGCGACGAGGAACAGCTCGAACTCGTAAAGAAGCTGCAGGAAAAACTTGCCGCTGACGAACCGAACGTCTTCCTCTATGCGCTGCCGAAAATCGGCGTGTGGAACAAGAACGTAAAGGGCCTGTGGAAGAACATGCCGATCCCGGCTGACGATCTGACGCAAGCCTATTGGGCCGAATAAACATCCGCCCCGGCGCTTTTGCAAAGGGGCGGACAACACCACGAATGGCTGTACGTCCCATAAAGACAAGGGGAAGGTGTGCGGCGAAATGGAATGTGAAAAGCGGATATCCGTCTTTTCAAGGAGGTCGTTTTGCTGGCTTATATATCCGGGCGACTGGTTTCGCTCCTGCTTACGACGCTTGCGGCTTCCGTCATCGTCTTTCTGCTGATGCAGGTGCTGCCGGGCGATCCGGCGGCGGTGATCCTGGGTATCAATGCGCAGCCTGAAACATTGGCCGCGCTTCACAAGCAGCTTGGCCTCGATCAGCCGCTCTGGTGGCGCTATCTCACATGGATTGGCGGCTTTCTGAAAGGTGATTTCGGCACAAGCTACACCTATTCCGTGCCGATCAGCGAATTGCTTGGACCGCGCATCATGGTCACGCTGCCGCTGGCGCTTCTGTCGATGGTTCTGTCGGTCGCGGTTGCCATTCCGGTCGGCGTCTATGCGGCGTCCAAGCGCGGCAAGACCGGCGATGTGCTCTCCATGGGCGTGGCGCAGGTCGGTGTCGCGATCCCGAATTTCTGGCTCGGCCTGCTCTTGATCCTGCTCTTCGCCTTGCAGCTTGGCTGGTTTCCGGCTTCGGGTTTCGCGGGCTGGGAAGGCGGGTTCTGGAACGGCATCCGTTCGCTGTTCCTCCCCGCATTGGCGCTGGCCCTGCCGCTTGCCGCCATTCTGGCCCGCGTCACCCGATCCGCCGTCATCGAAACCTTGGGTGAGGATTTCGTGCGGACCGCGCGCGCCAAGGGGCTGACGCGCAAGGCCGCGCTCTGGCGTCATGCGGTGCCCAATGCGCTGATCCCGGTTGTCACCATCATCGGCCTGCAATTTTCCTTTCTGCTGGCGGGAACCATCATCATCGAAAACGTCTTCAATCTGCCCGGCCTTGGACGGCTGGTGTTTCAGGCCATTGCGCAGCGCGATCTCGTGACCGTGCAGTCGCTGGTGACGCTGCTGGCGGCTTCCGTGATCGCGGTCAATTTCATCGTCGATCTGGTCTATGGCTTTATCGATCCGCGCCTTTCGACGGGAGGCAGCCGATGAGCGAGGCGCAGGCTTTCCCCAAACCGGGCATATTCAAAACGATATTGACCAGCCGCAGTCTGGCCGTCGGCTCGCTCATCACGATCATTCTGATCGCGATGGCCGTCATCTCCTATGTCTGGACACCTTATTCGCCGACGGCGATGAACTTCCGCGACAAGTTGCAGGGGCCGAGCTTCAATCATCTGTTCGGCACGGATAATTTCGGACGCGACGTATTTTCCATGATCATGGTCGGCGCTCGCAATTCCATCGCCGTATCGATCATCGCCGTGCTGGTTGGAGCGGGCATCGGCATCCCGCTCGGGTCGCTTGCAGCGGCACGCGGTGGGCTGATCGATGGTTTCGTCATGCGCATGACCGATCTCGCCTTCGCGTTTCCCGCCCTTCTGACCGCTGTCATCATTACCGCCATTTTCGGGCCCGGCGCGGTCAATGCCATGATTGCCATCGGCATTTTCAACATCCCGGTTTTTGCGCGCGTGACACGCGGCGCATCGCTCGGCCTGTGGAAGCGCGAATATGTGCAGGCGGCGCGCTGTGCGGGGCGCGGCGATATATCGATCACGCTTTTGCATGTGCTGCCCAATATCAACCATGTGCTGATCGTGCAGGCGACGATCCAGTTCGCGCTCGCCATCGTTGCGGAAGCGGGCCTGTCCTATGTCGGGCTTGGCACCCAGCCGCCGATGCCGAGCTGGGGCAAGATGCTCAACGATGCACAGACTTTCATCTACGACGCGCCATGGCTCGCCATTTTCCCCGGCCTTGCCATCACGCTCGCCGTGCTTGGCCTCAACATGCTGGGTGACGGATTGCGCGATGTGCTCGATCCGCGCGTCAGGAGGCAGAGATGACAACACCTTTGCTTGAAATGGCCAATATGTCCGTCGAACTGCCGATCGGTCTCAAGGTCGCCGATATCGTGTCCGACATTACCCTGACGCTCAATCGCGGCGAGCGCCTCGGCGTCGTGGGGGAATCCGGCAGCGGCAAGTCGATCACCGCTCTTGCCGCCATGGGCCTGCTGCCCGACCGGATGCGTGTGCGCGGTCGCTTGCGCTTCGACGGGGAGGATCTGGCGAACAAGCCTGAAGCGGAACTCTGCAAGATGCGCGGGCGGCGCATGGCGATGATCTTTCAGGAGCCGATGACGGCGCTCAATCCGGTCAAGTCCATCGGCGCGCAGATCGCCGAAGGCCGCCGCCTGCATCTGGGCGAAAGCCGCGCCGATGCGGAGCGTGAAGCGCGCCGGCTGCTTGATCGTGTCGGCTTGCCTGCGCCGCGCTTCGATCTCGATCTTTATCCGCACCAGCTTTCCGGCGGGCAGCGCCAGCGTGTGATGATCGCCATGGCGATTGCCTGCGAGCCGGACCTGCTGATCGCCGATGAGCCGACAACGGCGCTCGATGTAACCGTGCAGGCGCAGATTCTCGACCTGATGGACGAGCTGATCGATGAAACCGGCACGGCCCTGATGCTCATCACCCATGACCTTGGGGTGGTCTCGGAAATGACCGACCGCATCGCCGTGATGTATGCGGGCCGCATCGTCGAGACCGGACGCACGGAAGCGGTGTTCAATCGCATGGCGCATCCTTATGCGCGGGGGCTGTTCCAGGCTTCTCCCCATGGTGCCGCGCTGGTGCGCAGCCACGGCACGGGACGCCAGCGGCTTGCCGCCATTCCAGGTGTTGTGCCGGACCCGCTGGCGCGTCCGCCTTATTGCACCTTTGCCGACCGCTGCGCATTCGTGCAGGACGATTGCCGCAAGGCGATACCGGGGCTGGATCTGATCGGGGAGAACGAGGGGATTGCGCATCGCGCCGCCTGTATCCACCCGCGCGACGGCGAGGTGCTGGCATGAGCAACATGATCTTGCAGGTGCGCGATGTGGTGCGCGAATACCAGCTACCGCGTCCGTCATTTTTTTCAAAGCCCGGCGCATTGCGGGTGTTGCATGGTGTGAATGTCGAGATCGAAGCCGGGCAGAGCCTTGGTATCGTGGGTGAAAGCGGTTCGGGCAAATCCACGCTGGCGCGCGCCGTGATGGGGCTGGAGCGTCCGCAGTCGGGACAGGTCCTCATCAACGGGCAGGATATCTATGCGCTTGATCGCGCCGGCTTGCGTGAGGCGCGCAAGGGCTTTCAGGCGATCTTTCAGGACCCTTACGGCTCGCTCGATCCGCGCCATACGGTCAAGCGCATCATTGCCGAGCCGATCGTATCGCTGGAACGCGGCACGAGCGCCAAAGACCGCGACGACCGCGTGGCTGAAGTGCTGGAAGCTGTTGGCTTGCCGAAATCATCGGCGGAAAAATATCCGCATGAGTTTTCCGGCGGGCAGCGCCAGCGCATCGCAATTGCGCGCGCGCTCATCACCAGACCGGCGCTGATCGTGGCCGACGAACCGGTATCGGCGCTCGACGTTTCCATTCAGGCGCAGGTCTTGAACCTGATGATGGATTTGCAGGAAAAGTTCGGCCTTTCCTATCTGTTCATCAGCCATGATCTGGGTGTCGTGCGCGCCATCACCGACCGCGTGGCCGTGATCTATCGCGGCAATATTGTCGAGCAGGGGCCGACGAATGAAGTCTTCGACAATCCGCGCCATGACTATACCCGGGCGCTGGTCGATGCCGTGCCGAAGCCGTTTTCGGGTCGCCGCAAGCGCGTACGGCCCTCAAGCTCCACACTGAAATTGCCTGAGTGATTTGAGGAATCCCTATGTCGAATCTTGCCGATTTGTCAGCCGTCGAACTCGTGTCCGCCTATAAGGCGAAGTCGCTGTCGCCGGTCGAAGTCACGGAAGCGGTCATCGCCCGTATCGAAGCCTATGAGCCGAAGCTGAATGCGCTTTGGGCCTATGATCCGGATGCTGCGCGGGCGGCGGCGAAAGCCTCCGAAGCACGCTGGTCGAAGGGTGAGCCTGCCGGTCCCATCGATGGTGTGCCGCTGACGATCAAGGAGAATATCGCCACCGAAGGAACGCCAGTGCCGCTCGGCTGCGCTGCGCTGCCGCTAAAGCCTGCCGCCGCCGACGCTCCGCCTGCGGCGCGCAGCCGTGAGGCTGGCGGCGTGTTGCTGGCCAAGACCACCATGCCCGATCTCGGCATGTTGTCTTCGGGCCTGTCGAGCTTTCACAAGCTTGCGCGAAACCCGTGGAACCTGGACACCAATCCGGGCGGATCGAGTGCTGGTGCGGGCAGCGCCGGTGCGGCCGGTTACGGTCCCTTGCATATCGGCACGGATATTGGCGGTTCCATCCGCCTGCCTGCGGGCTGGTGCGGTCTCGTCGGACTGAAGCCCTCCTTCGGGCGCATTCCCATCGATCCGCCGTTTCTTGGTCGCGTGGCCGGGCCGATGACCCGCACTGTCGCCGACAGCGCGCTTTACATGTCGGTGCTGTCCCGGCCCGACCGCCGCGACGCCATGAGCCTGCCTTATCAGGACATCGACTGGATGGACCTCAATATCGACGTCAAGGGCCTGAAGATCGGCCTGTGGCTCGATGCCGGTTTTGGCGAACCGACCGGGGATGAAACCCGCGCCGCCGTTGAAGCAGCCGCGAAAGCATTTGCCGATGCGGGCGCGATCATCGAACCGGTTGCGCCGTTCCTGAACCGCACCATGATCGACGGTCTGGATCGGTTCTGGCGCGCGCGCTCCTGGTCGGACATCAAGAAGATGACGCCGGAAAACCGGGCGAAAATCCTGCCTTACATCTATCAATGGACCGAAACCGCCGAAGGGCTTTCCGGCGAGGAAGTCTATCTCGGTTTTGCCCAGATGGACGCCATGCGCAACGCCGCGCTCACGGCTTCCAAGGGCTTCGATTTCATCATTTCGCCGACCGCGCCGATGCCGACCTATCCGGCGGAATGGGCCTCTCCGGTCAACGATCCGCAGCGCCCGTTCGAGCACATTGCCTTTACGGTCGCGATGAACATGTCGGAACAGCCCGCGATTTCAATCAATTGCGGCTACACATCGAAGGGCCTGCCCATCGGCTTGCAGATTTTCGGCCAGCGTTTCGACGATCTGGGCGTGTTGCGCCTTGCAAGGGCCTATGAGGAGATGCGGCCTGAACAGAGGCCGTGGCCTGTTATTGCATGATCGCCAAATTCCGCCCCTCATCCTTCGAGACGGTAACCTTCGCTACGCTCAGGTCACCTCCTCAGGATGAGGGCGGCGCTGAATGCAGCCTCTTTACTTCTTCGCCCGCAGCGGCGCCCGTTCCTTGTAACGGTCCGTGGCAGTGAGCTTCTGGATCAGCGGGTCGGCGTCGCGCCAGCCATAAATCTCGGTGCGCAGATAGTCGAGTTCGGCTTCGAGTTCTTCTTCGCCGATTTCCGTCCACCATGATTTCGGGCGACCGTCACTGCCGTCCGACCAGCGATAGCCGCGCGCCTTGAGGTGATCCTTCATTTCGAAAGGACTGTTTTCGGCATAGATGCGCATCCGCGCGCGCTGGCTTGCCTTCAGCAGTTCGGCAAAAGGCGTGGTCTCGCCTGACTGTTCCCTCAACACAGCGAGCAGGGCCTGACAATCGTCTTCGGCCCTGTGGCCATTGTGAAAATAGCCGCTCTGGCCGATCAGGTAGCCAAGCTTGGTACCCTCAAAGCCGCGCGCGGTCCAGTCGATCTCCTTGACCGAACAGGCCCACGGCTTGCTGGCGAAGGCGATGGAAAAACGTTCCAGAAATGGGCGGTCGAAACCGGCATTATGCGCAATGATCAGGTCGGCTTCGGCGATGAGCGCGTCCAGCTTCTCGCGCGGGATTGTCTGTCCCTTCACCATTTCGTCGGTGATGCCGGTGATGCGGGTAATATCAGCCGGGATCGGCTTCGATGGTTGCTGCAGCGCGCCGAACGTGGCGCAGACATCGCCTATCGATCCGTCGTCCGCATAGCGGAAGGCGACAGCACCGATCTCGATGATTTCTTCCTGCGCCGGATTGAGGCCAGTTGTTTCCGTGTCGACGATAACGCCCAGACGCGGGAAGGCGATCCTGTCGGCATCGAAAACGGTCGGCGGCGGATCGAGCCGTTGCAGGATGCGGTAGCGCCCGCTGTCTTTCAGGCGCTTCACCATCTCCGCTTCATCGATGCTGGTTGCCTTGCCGGACCTGCTGCGTGCAGGGCGGAGTTCTGCCCGTTCCTCCCTTTCCCCGTGGGAAGGAGCAAAAAGGTCGAACTGATGGCGCATGTAACATCTCCGCAAGGGGGAACCGGATTTGGCAAAGAATGCCATTTTGCGGTGCTGCAACCAAGGCTGCAATCGTATAAGTAACAGGTAATCACCCTGCAAGGCGACAGCAAGGCAGGGCGCGCGTCAGAAAGGGGAGGGGACTTCGTGGCAGACTATGATTACTGCGTCATCGGCGGCGGCATTGTCGGGCTCGCGACAGCAAAAGCCATGCAGGAAGCCGAGCCGGGCGCAAGGATCATTCTGCTGGAGAAGGAAAGCGATTTCGCGCGGCATCAGACGGGGCACAATAGCGGCGTCATTCATGCCGGCATCTATTATCAGCCGGGTTCGTTGAAGGCGCAATTGTGCCGGGCGGGTGCGGAAGCCACGAAAGCCTTTTGCAGGCAATATTCCATCCCGTTTGAAACATGCGGCAAGCTTCTGGTCGCGACCTCTGCGCAGGAGGTTGAACGCATGGAGGCGCTCGCCAGGCGCGCAGTCCAGAACGATATCGCGTTTCAGCATGTGGATCAGCAGGCGCTCCGCAAGGTCGAGCCCGCGGTTGCAGGAGTGGGGGCGCTTCTCGTGCCTGCGACGGGCATTGTCGATTATGCGAGGGTATCGCGGGCCATGGCGACGGAAATCGTCGAGCGCGGCGGTATCGTTCGGCTCAATTCGCCGGTGACCGCGATCCGGGAGGATGACACCGGCGTTGCGGTAACGGTGAATGGCGAAACCGTGCGCGCTTCCAAACTGGTTGCTTGTGCCGGATTGCAGTCGGACCGCATTGCGCGTCTTGCCGGACTGGATATCCGTCACCGCATCGTGCCGTTTCGCGGCGAATACTACACCTTGCCGCAGTCGAAAGCGAATATCGTCAAGCATCTGATCTATCCCATTCCCGATCCCGACCTGCCGTTTCTCGGCATCCATTTGACGCGAACGATTGATGGCGGCGTTACTGTCGGCCCGAACGCGGTTCTGGGCTTTTCGCGCGAAGGTTATGACAAGGGCAGTTTCCGTGCGGGCGATGTTGCAGACATGGCGGCATTCCCCGGCTTCTGGAAGATGGCCGTGAAGAACTGGCGATCGGCACTGTCCGAGTTCGGGAATTCCGCGTCTCGCGCGCGCTATCTAAAGGAATGCCGGAAATATTGCCCGACGCTGGAGCTTTCCGATCTTGGTGCGCCGGGGGCCGGAATACGCGCGCAAGCCGTGCTTGATGACGGGACGCTGGTGCATGATTTTCTCTTCAGGGAAACGGAGAGAATGCTTCATGTTTGCAATGCGCCGTCACCTGCTGCGACATCTTCCATACCCATAGGTCGCATGATCGCGGAAAAGCTTCTGGGGATAAATCTCGGGGTAAAAACTGCGTGAAAGTAGCTTCGTGCTGAATGATGTTGTTTTTAGATGGTTTTTAGCAATCGCTTATACTCGAGATTGCTGCTTTAGGCTTTAGTGTTCATCAATATTACACGCTATTAACTTGACTTTGCTCCCGGTTTGTAATTGCACATTACGTTCAATCTGAAATAGCGTTTTTTGCAATTTTATTTTCGACCGATCAGGGCCCGTTTGTGAAGTTTGTGCCGCCGCTTATAGTATTGCTGTTTGCAGTGACGATGTTGGGCATCTGGACGCTCGACACGAAGCGCAGGCATCTCTTGTTTTTCGGCCTCAGCTTTGCCTGTTTCGCCGTGGGGCTTCTGATTCCGATATCGCTGATCTCGGACAGCCTTATCCTGACGCTGCCGATAACCACAGCTCTCCATTTTACGGGCGGCTGGCTGCTTTGCGAAGGTGTGATGATGCGGATGGGCAAGCATTATTCGCGGCTTGCGCCACGCCTGATCGGGCTCGGTCTTCTGGCAGCCATGGTCTATTGCTACGCAAACGGCATGGGTTATGCGCAGATTGCGCCCGTGGTGCATCTGGCGTTGGGAAGCCTGATGGCGGTGCTTTGCATTCAGGCACGCGGTCTTGCCTATCGAAGCTTGATCGATCGCGTGCTGTTGGGTGCGTTGCTGCTGTTGACCGCGCATTTCTATGTACAGGCTGGAATGGCGATGGGGCTCCCCAATGAGATTGTCCGCCCCTCCGAACTGATGCGCTCGCGCTATTGGCAGGGCGTCATGATCTTCGGTTCCTTTGCCGGTGTGATCGCTGGCCTTGTCCTTCTGGCGGTGACGACTTCCGATGTGGTGCAGGAATTGCAGGCAGAGCGCGATACAGATCCGTTGACCGGCGTTTTCAACCGCCGCGGCCTGGAACGCCGGGCGCGCTTGCGTCTGGCCGAGCCCCAGCGCGGCGATCTCGGGGTCATCATTGCCGATATCGATCACTTCAAGTCGATCAATGATGCACTGGGTCATGCGGCCGGCGACCAGGTTCTGGTCGAGTTTGCCCGTATCCTGCAAACCATCGCTGCCGATACAACGATTGTCGGGCGCATTGGCGGCGAAGAGTTTGTTCTTCTGGTCCGCGGCGATGCCGAAACATGCGAGAGGCTGGCCAACGTGCTTTGCGGACGCGTGGCCCGGCATCAGTTTCCGATGCTGCCTTCAGGCCGCCAGCTGACATGCAGTTTCGGTATCGCCATGGTGCGCGGCGGCGAGACAGTATGGGAAACAGCGGCACGGGCCGATCTCGCCCTGATGCGGGTCAAACATCGCGGCCGCAATCGGGTTGCGGTGGAGGGGCTGGAGTTTCCAAGCGCCAAGCAAGGCGCATTCCTTCTGACAGCCTGAACCCGTTCCCGCCGATCCGGTTTTCTTCATCCCGTAAAGGATTTGGTTACCATAATTGGCGATGCTGGAGATGACCTTCCAGTCACCGCCTTGCCATGTCTTGTTCGTCTTTTGCCGGACCGACATGCAAGGCGGTGCAGGGAAAGTTGTTTTCCACTCGGGTTGTATCATGGCGTGTGTAACAGAAGTGTATGGCTACGCGGCTCCGCGCAGCAGCAGCATCCGGCTTCCATTCGGTTTCAGGGGGCTGATACGCGTTGCGGCATTCGCCGCGACGGGCCTTGTGGCCGGAAGCTGGATGATGACCGCGCTCGGTACGCTGGAAACGGTAGTGCCGGCCTTTGCACCTGTGGCCCCGGTTATGCGCCGTGTCTCCCTGACCGCGCCGCAGGCACTTGCGGTCGTAGACCACAAGCTCGCACCGTCGCAGCGCATCCGGCGAGGCTTCATCAACGCCTATACCGCCGACACTGCCTATTCCAATCTCGACTGGCGCCGGAGCAAGGACGCGGATGATGCGCCAATCATCGCCGATATCGGTCCCGATTCCGTAATCGAGGACAAACCCGTCGATACGGCATCCCTCATTGAATTGCGCGCTGATCGCGTTCGGCGGGAAGAACCCGCCGTGGCAAGTATTCAGCCGCAACAAACGACCGGCGCGGCAGCGCTTGCCTATACGGCAACGCCTGATGCGGCGGCGGCGTTCAGCAAGATAGAGCCTCTCTCCCAAGCCGAAGAAATGGATGCGGCTGAGACGCAGGCACATCTCCCTGTCGGCAATGCCGTGCCAGTCCCGCAACTCGCTCCGGACCAAAGGGCGGAGGTGGCTGTGGAGGACACGCGGGATGCGTATCTGCCCGATGACGTGCCTTTGCCGGGCGCAAAGCCTTCGCTGCGCCGTTCGCGTATGCATGAGAAGACCCAGCTCGCCTATGCGCCGGAAAGCGGCGCAACCGAGGAGCCGCGCACCGGCTTGTTCAGTCCGCTCCTCAATGAGGCTTCGCGCAGCAAGGTTGCCATTTACGATATTTCCGCTGCCACTGTTTACCTGCCTGGCGGCGAGCGTCTGGAAGCCCATTCCGGCCTCGGTCCGATGCGAGACAATCCGCGCTATGTAAACCAGAAGAACCGCGGGCCCACGCCGCCGCACACTTATAATCTGCGTCTGCGCGAGGCGCTGTTCCATGGTGTCGAGGCGATCCGCCTGACGCCCGTCGATGGCAACAACCGCTACAATCGCGATGGACTTCTGGCGCATACCTTCATGCTGGGGCGCCGCGGCGATTCCAATGGCTGCGTGGTCTTCAAGGATTACCCTCGCTTCCTGCGCGCCTTCAAGCGCGGCGAGTTCAACAAGCTGGTCGTCGTGACCCGGATGCAATCGTCGAAACCCGCGCGGATAGCATCGCTTTTCTGATGAATAGCCTTCTATAGGAAGATATTTCGAGTTTTGGGTCGGCACAAAGAAATGTGATCCCTCATTTGTTGCGGGCACGGGTAAAATTGATAGACATCTTTCGTTGAACCGATGGAGATGTTCATGAAACTTTATTACAAGGCTGGTGCCTGTTCGCTCGCGCCCCATATCGTCCTGAAGGAAGCGGGCCTTCCTTATGAGCTGGAAGCTGTGGACCTCAAGGCCAAGAAGACGTCGGATGGCGGGGACTATTTCGCGATCAATCCGCGCGGGGCGGTCCCGGCGCTGGAGATAAAGCCCGGCACCGTCATCACGCAGAACGCGGCAATCCTGCAATATATCGGGGACCATTCCGACGTTGCGGCATTCAAGCCCGCCTATGGCACGATGGAACGTGCACGCCTGCAGGAAGCCCTGAGCTTCTGCTCGGATCTCCATTCGGCATTCAGCGGGCTGTTTGCGCCGGATCTGAGCGACGAAGCGAAGGCTGGCGTCATCGCCAATATCAATCGCCGCATGGGGCAGCTCGAAGCCATGCTGCCGGACAGCAAGGCCTACTGGCTCGGCGATGATTTCACGCAGGCCGACGCTTATGCATCCGTGGTCATCGGCTGGGGTGTGGGACTCAAAGTCGATTTGAGCGCCTATCCAAAGGCACTGAAACTGCGCGAGCGCGTGCTTGCTCGCCCGAATGTGCAGAAGGCGCTCAAGGAAGAAGGCCTCAACTAAAAATCATAGCCGGAGGCGCAAACCTTCGGCTTTATTTCGGTGCTCACGTACCTTTCTCGGACGCATAGTCCCGAAAAGGCTGCAACTTTTCGGGACTATGCTTGCAAGTACGGCCGTGCTCGAAAATCGCTCCCGAGAAGCGCAGTTATCCAAATGCCCAGACATCTTCGCAATAGATGCCAACATCATAACCGGCGGCTTTCATCTTTACGATGACGTTGCCGACATCAGTCGGGGATAGGGCGCCCACTTCGACTTTGATCAGGCCGGGGCGATAGCGCTCCAAATCGAGCTGGTCGAAGACAATCCAGTCCGCGCCCTCGCAGTCGACCAAGAATGCATCGATATACTCGACATTATTGCGATCCAACACAGCTTGCAACGTATCGGAAGCAACCACGATTTCCTTCAGATGTGGAGCGAACTTATGGAAATTGGGATCATCCGGCCCCCATACATTCTTGCCAGACATCAGATTTGTATCTGTGACCGAAGAACAACCTATGAATTCAAGGGGCAAAGTGCCTTCTTCCAGGGCTTTTGCATCGAAAGTCTTGACGGTGATCGAACCTCGTTCCCTGGTGACGGCAATCGGTTCGATCCTGAACCGCTCTGCATCCGGATAGTTCTTGCGTAGTCTGATCAAGTTATACGGTACCGGTTCGACCAGAACTGCTTTGGAGTGGGGTATCCGGTGAAGCCAAGGGGTCACGTCATCGAAAAGGACGCCGTCGCAAGCGCCCACATTTACCATCTGAAAAGGACGTCGTTTACCGGATTTGGCGGCACGGGCGGCATCGGCCAAAAAGCGCGTCCCGCGCAATGCGGCGCTACGGTTCAAAATGCCATTAGGAACGCTGCACGCTGCCAGCGTGCGCGCATAATCTCTGAATTTCGAGGTTTCCGGAGCATTCATGCCCTTGCCCTTTCATATGGAGTTCAAATTAGGAGAAGCAGGAAAACCTGAACTCATCTGAGACGGCTGATTTGACGAGTTTCCCGCCGGAAAAAAACGGAAGTGGGAGCACGCGGTGGAACGAGTGCTCTTCAGGCGCTGAGAGCTCGGTCCGTTCGACAGCGCGATAGACGCTCCATCCTTGCGGTACATCGGCAATTTCCGGTTGCGAGTCGAACGCATTGCCCAATTCCTTGCGGGTTGTGTCATTCGATACGAAACTTTCGGTTACCGATGTGTGCTGAATAACCCTCCCATTTTTAAGGGTATGGCTACGATATAGCGAATAAAAATGTCAACCTATACGTTCATCTCAATTGTATATTTAATATTTCTAATAGAGAATATGAAATTTGCATAATATATGTTGAAATATTCTGTTCAAAATTCTTCTGCCTCAATGAATTTTATCCAGCTTCAGGTGGGTCATTTCGATGCGATAGGCGGTTCATGGGGGAGGTGAACTTGCGGCTTATTGCTCGGCATCAATGTATCTGCATAAATTTTTTTTGAAGGAATATCTGGAATGCATATGGTGAGGTGGGTTAGTGCGACTGAAGCGTAGTAAGCGGAACAGGCGGGAACATACTCAACCGGCCGATTCTACGTGACTATTCTAGGGAAGAATCAAATGGCGGAGGGAAAGGACTCTTCGACAAACTCGCTCGAGGTATGCCCCACATCGCGCCAGCACGCCTTCGTACTCGTAAGTGAATCTTCGCCACCGCAGAAATTCTCTGTTCAAGACAAGGAAGCGCAGCGCCCTGTGTTTGGCGCTCCGGACAGTATTGCCTTGATAGAGTTTCCTGCCCACGCCTTTGTAGTGTCGCAGTCAAACGGGCCTGAAGGAAGGAAACGGAAATGAAGGCAGTTCACATGAACCAAATGGAGTTGGCAGCGCGCTGGCGGATTAGCCCTCGTACTCTTGAGCGATGGCGGTGGATTGGGGACGGGCCACGTTTCGTCAAACTCGGCGGCCGGGTCGTCTACCGCTTGTGTGACATCGAGGAATACGAGCAGGCGATGATCCGGTCGAGCACCTCGGACCGCGTTCATACCGAGCAAGCGGGCGCGTGACCATAGCCCCAGTATGGCGGTTGGCCGAGGCGCAGCCGCCATCCCGCCCTCTCCCTTGCTTGCAGACCCTACCAATTTCGATTGAACCCACACCGCTTCTCGGATAGCTTGTTCGAAAATCCAGAAACTGGGCTGGCCTAGTTTCGTGACGGATCATGTCACTGGGAGTGCATGGTGGTAACAGAGAAGGCTGATCTTCGGTGGGGCGTCGAGCGACGGCTCGAATTCATCGAGTTCCGCCTGTTTTGGGAGGGGCATGTGAATCGGGGGGATCTGATGGATGCGTTCGGCGTGTCGGTGAACCAGGCGTCCACCGACCTGAACCGCTACATCGGAATGGCTCCGAACAACATGGTCTACGACAAGAGCGCCCGAACCTACATCCGAGGCAGCAAGTTCGACCCCCTGCTTTTGAAGCCGGACGCCAGCCGTTACCTCTCTCAGCTTCGTTCCGTTGCCGACGGCATCCTCGACCTGGCTGATGCCTGGATCGGGCAGTTTCCGTCCTACGACTCCGCGCCGACGCCAGTGCGGGGGGTCAACGCCAAAACGCTACGTTCGGTGGTCGCCGCAATTCGCCGATCAGAAGCCATCGAGGTCAAATACCAGTCCCTGTCCCGGCCGGAGCCGCGCTGGCGCTGGATTGCGCCACACGCGATCGGGTTCGACGGTTTCCGCTGGCATACACGGGCCTTCTGTCTCACCGACCAGAGCTTCAAGGACTTCCTTCTCTCGCGGATCATCGAGACCCGTAACACCAAGCCGAGCGAGATCAGCGCTGAAGGGGATGCCGACTGGAACGAGCATGTCACTTTGGAGATCGGACCGCATCCTGAACTGTCTGAGACGCAGCAAAAGGTCATCGCGCTCGATTACGGAATGCGCAGCGGAAGGGCCACGATCCCGGTTCGCAAGGCGCTTCTCTACTACGCGCTGAAGCGACTGGGTCTCGATACCGACCCATCTGCCCGCCAGCCGCAAGACCAGCAGATCGTTCTCTTGAACAGAAGCGCGATCGGCCAAATGCGCTTCCTGCCCGCGTCGGGTTCTGACCGTGGTTAGAACCCTAGAATTCCAGCCGAGGGGCGCGAGCAATTGATTACTGAGTACCACGCAAAGCTATTTGCACTCGAGCTCAGCAAGCGGCACTCGGTTGCCGATGCCGAAAAGCTCGCTGGCGCTCTCTTGGACGCGCAAGTGGACCTGAACCCGCATCAGGTCGAGGCCGCCTTGTTCGCGTTCAAGTCGCCCCTGTCGAAGGGAGCTATTCTGGCCGACGAGGTTGGCCTTGGAAAAACCATCGAAGCCGGGCTGGTCCTGGCACAGAAATGGACGGAGGGCAGGCGCCGTATCCTCGTCATCACTCCGGCAAATCTGCGTAAGCAGTGGTCGCAGGAGATCGAAGAAAAGTTCTTTCTGCCAACCCTGATCTTAGAGGCAAAGAACTACAATAAATTGGCCAAAGATGGTGCGCGGCGCCCGTTCGAACAGAAGAAGCTCGTTATCTGCTCGTTCCAATTCGCCGCGCGACATGCCGACGAGCTGATGGTCATCCCGTGGGACCTGGTGGTCATCGACGAAGCTCACCGGCTTAGAAACGTCTATAGGCCCGACAACCGGATCGGCCGAGCACTGAAGGGCGCGCTTGCAAATGTTCCGAAGGTACTCCTGACGGCGACCCCGCTTCAGAACTCACTGATGGAGTTGTACGGTCTCGTCAGCTTGATCGATGACTACACATTTGGCGACGCGAAGAGCTTCCGAGCCCAATATGCGCGCTTGACCGGTGACGGCCAGTTTGAAGAGTTAAAGCATCGCCTTCAGCCGGTTTGCCACCGGACTCTGCGTCGACAGGTGTTGGAATACATCCGCTACACCAACCGGATACCCATCACCCAAGAGTTCGTTCCAAGCGAGGCGGAGCAATCGCTCTACGACATGGTGTCGGAATACCTTCGGCGACCGTCTCTGCAGGCGCTGCCGTCTAGCCAGCGGACGCTAATGACCCTCATCATGCGCAAGCTGTTGGCTTCCTCTACCTTCGCCATTGCGGGCGCCCTCGACTCCCTAGCCCGGAAGCTGGAACGCCAGCTCAAGGATGACACGAACCTTCGGGAGAAGCTCGAAGAAGAACTGTCCGAGGACTACGAGGAATATGAAGAGGTCGCCGACGAATGGTCGGACAATGACGACGAGCCAGAGCTTCTGACGGCTGAAGATATTGGGATCGTCCAGCAGGAGATCGCAGATCTTCGCGAGTTCCGGGACCTTGCTGTCTCAATCTCCGAGAACGCCAAAGGGCAGGCGTTGTTGAGCGCGTTGAGAGCCGGCTTTGCCAAGACGCAAGAGCTTGGTGCAGCGCAGAAGGCAATCATATTCACTGAGTCGCGCCGGACGCAGGAGTATCTGGTACGGCTGCTTTCGGAGAACGGGTACGCCGACAAGCTTGTGCTTTTCAACGGCTCCAACAGCGATCCTCAGTCGAAAGCTATCTACGAAAAATGGCTGCAGAAGCACAAGGGGGCTGATCGCGTCACTGGCTCCCTCACTGCCGACATTCGCGCCGCACTGGTGGAGCATTTCCGCGAACACGCGTCAATCATGATCGCAACCGAAGCCGCGGCCGAAGGCATCAACCTGCAATTTTGCTCCATCGTTGTGAACTACGACCTGCCGTGGAACCCTCAGCGAATTGAGCAACGGATCGGGCGCTGCCATCGGTATGGCCAGCTTTACGACGTGGTCGTGATTAACTTCCTCAACAAGAACAACGCGGCCGATCAGCGCGTCTACGAGCTGTTGGCCGAGAAGTTTCAGCTGTTCTCCGGCGTGTTCGGCGCTTCGGACGAGGTGCTCGGAGCCGTTGAGTCTGGCGTCGAATTTGAGAAGCGCATCGTCACCATCTACCAAAATTGTCGATCCACGGATGAGATCGAGACGGAGTTCGAGCGTCTACGCGCTGAGATGGATGAGAACATCAATGCTGCCATGGAGGATACGCGTCGGAAGTTGCTGGAGAACTTCGACGCTGAGGTCCATGACCGCCTCAAGTTCAATCTGGACAAGAGCAGAGAGTATATCGGGCGCTATGAGAGAATGTTGTGGGCCGTTACCCAGCATGAGCTGCGGCAGCACGCCAACTTCGATGATGAATACCTCACCTTCACCTTGAAGCGCGCGCCCGACGGTTTGGACGTCCCGACCGGGGGTTACGGTATCGCCAAGAATGGCCTAAGCGAGCACAGATATCGCTTGGGGCACCCGCTCGCACAGCACGTGATTGCCAGGGCACGCGAGCGCAATCTGAACGGTGCAGCCCTCGTGTTCGATTATTCCGGATGGCCAGCCAAGGCGGTCAACATCGAGCCGTTGGTGGGCCAGTCAGGCATCCTCGCCGCACGATGCCTCAGCTTCTCCGGATTTGACGAGCAGGACCATATCCTGCTCGCGGCCAAGACGGAAGATGGGCGCGATATCGACCCTGACATTGTTCGACGCCTGTTCGAGATGCCATGCCGACAAGCCGATGGCGAGATCGGGCATGCTCGGGCGCTGCTGGATCCCATATTGGCGCAACGCGAACAGGACGTCATCGAGGCGCTGAAGCGGCAGAACGCCCAGTGGTTTTCCGAGGAAAGTCGGAAGCTGGAAAAATGGGCCGAGGACAAGGTGTTTGCCGCCGAAAAGGAATTGCAGGACGCGAAGGCGCGGATCCTTGAACTCAAGCGCGAGGCGCGAACGGCCGAATCTCCCGAACAGCAGCATCGCATCCAGACGCAGATCCAGGAGCTGGAAAAGTCCAAGCGCCGGCTTCGCCAACGCATCTTTGAGGTGGAGGACGAGATCATCGAGGAACGAGATCAGATGATCGCCGACCTGGAAGCCCGCCTCCAACAGGATATCAGCAAACAAGAGCTCTTCGCCGTCCGTTGGGCGGTCGTGTGAGCCAACAGAACGCAGGAGAAACCCGTCACATGCCGAACGTCGAGAAACAGAGAGAACGCCTGATCAGCCTGCTGAAGGAGCTGTTCCAGCTTGACCAGCCGGACCTGGACTTCGGCTTCTATCGCATCATGCATGCGAAGGCGGGCCAGGTGACCAAGTTTCTCGAAGAGGATCTGCTGGGCATCATCCGCGATGCGTTCGGCGAGGCGGATGGCGCCCGGGTCGAGCAGGCGAAGGCCGCCTACGAGGCCGCGCGCAAGCAGGCCGAGGAATTCGGCGCACCCGATCCGGATGCTGCTCCGAAAGTGAAGGAAGCCAGGGCGGCGTGGGACGCGGCCAAGGACAGCGGCAGCAACGAAGGCGACGTCTACGATCACCTCTACCGCTTCTTCGAGCGCTACTACGACAACGGCGACTTCATGAGCCGCCGCTACTTCGCGCGCGAGACCGACGGCAAGGCGGCCCCCTATGCCGTCCCCTATGACGGGCGTGAGGTCTATCTGCACTGGGCCAACCGCGACCAGTACTACATCAAAACGTCCGAATACCTGACCAACTTCACCTTTGATCCGACGCAGGCGAAGGAGTTTCATGCGCATCACGGCGCGCTGGTCGAGCAGAAGCCCCTAAAGGTCCACTGCCGGATCGTCTCGGCGTCCGAGGGTGAGCACAACAACGTCAAGGCGTCGGAGCAAACCGAACGCTATTTCATCATCCACGAGCCGGAACCGGTGAAGCTCGAAATTGGCGAAACCGGTGAGCCGGAGCTGGTGATCCAGTTCCAGTACCGCCCGGACCCCGAGAAAGCCGGCCAGGAAGGCACCTGGCGCAAAAAGCGCCTCGGCGAGGCGGCAGACAAGGTGAAGGCGCTGCTGCCGAAGCTGGATGGCGCAGGCGACTATGTTACCGCGCTCCTGACCCCGGCGCCGACCGAGGCCGAGAAGGACCGCACGCTGCTGGAGAAGTACCTGGCCCAGTACACGGGCCGGAACACGATGGACTACTTCATCCACAAGGATCTGGGCGGGTTCCTGCGGCGCGAGCTGGACTTCTACATCAAGAACGAGGTGATGCGGCTGGACGACATCGAGTCCGCCGATGCGCCGCGGGTGGAAGCCTACCTGGCCAAGGTCAAGGTGCTGCGCCGCATCGCTCAGCACCTGATCGACTTCCTCGCCCAGCTCGAAGATTTCCAGAAGCGACTGTGGCTGAAGAAGAAATTCGTCGTCGACACCCAGTACTGCATCACACTCGATCGGATCCCGGAGGAGTTCTATCCGGAGATAGCGGCGAATGAAGTCCAGCGGGAAGAGTGGGTTCGGCTTTTCGCTATCGATAGTATCACAGGTTATTCAGAGCCCCTAACGGTCGATTTCCTGAAGGTCAATAAGGGCCTGATCCTATCGACCGATGCGTTTGACGGCGAACTCCGCGACCGAATTATCGCCTCAATCGATGACCTTGAAACCTCTATACCATGCCTCGCCATCAACTCAGATAACTTCGGCGCACTGGGACTGATGGCAAGAAAATATCACAAGTCTATTGAGTGCATATTCAGCGACCCACCATACAATACTGGACTTGGTGATTTTCTCTACAAAGACCGGTACAGACATTCATCTTGGGCGACGATGATGGAGAACAGACTTCAGCGCGCCAAGGCGCTCTTGCGTGATGATGGCGCGTGCTGGACCGTTCTCGACAACAATGAATCTCACAACTTTCAGAAAGTTGCGGCGGCAGTTTTCTCGGAAGACTGCTTTGTCGATACAATTGGGTGGACCGATGTTATCGCATGGGAAAAAGTCTATAGCCCAAGAATGGATGCGAAGCAGTTCTCGTCTTCAATCGACTTCATTCACGTGTTCTCTGGACAGCCAAATTGGACGCCAAGACACCTAGTCATTGAGCCAAATCTTGAGCAATTCCCATTCACTGATGATGAAGGCCGCAGATATCGGAGCGATCCACTTCGAAAGTGGGGAAAAAACTCACTTCGAACAGATCGCCCAAAGCTCTGGTACCCGATAACATCTCCATGTGGAAAAGAAGTCTGGCCTATTAAGCCGGATGGGACCGAAGGCTGCTGGAGGTGGCAGAAGTCCACGGTGGAAGAAAGATTCGACGAGTTGGACTGGCTCGATAAAGGTAATGGCTTGCAACCTTATCTGCGTCAGTATGCCGACAAGAGCAATTGGAGGCCCGTCGAAACACTTTGGCAGTACGAAGACGTAGGCTCTACTCACGAGTCCGCGGAAGAGTTGAAGCGCTTGATCCCGGGACATGGCTTCCAGACAGTCAAACCAACCCGGTTGATCCGCCGCGCCTTGGCTGCATCCGGTGATACGTATTCTACTGTCCTTGACCCCTTCGCAGGAACAGGCACCACTGCACACGCAGTAATTGCCGCCAAACGTGAAGATGATTCCGACGAGCGGTACATAGTCATTGAGGCAGGAAGTCACTTTGACTCTCTGATGCTGCAACGAATTAAGAAAGTCTGCTACTCTTCAGATTGGAAGGAAGGAAAGCCTGTCACTCGCGATGCAATATCGCACGCATTCAAAATCCTTCGCTTGGAGTCGTACGATGCCAGCCTGAACAATCTGGCTCTTAGAAATTCTCCAATGACCGCTTATACGGACGACGAATTCGCCCGAGACTACATGCTCCGCTACTGGCTTGATTTCGAGACCAAGGGCAGCCCATCGCTCCTGAACATCGAATGGTTCGACGATCCGACCGCCTACAAGCTGAAGATCAAGAAGCCCGGCACGGACGAGTATGTCGAGAAGGCCGTTGACCTGGTCGAGACGTTCAACTGGCTGATCGGCCTGCATGTCGAGCATCTGGACCGCTGGCGCGGCTATGGTGCCGCCTTTAAGCGCGAGGTTGATCCCGAGCTGCCGGGCGATACGAACACGCGGCTGATGCTCGATGGCGCGCTTAAGGAGACCGACGACGGCGCCTGGCGCTTCCGCAAGGTCGAGGGCTACACCCTGCGCACCCCCGGCGATCACAACGACCGCGAAAAGGCGCTGGTCGTCTGGCGCAAGCTGACCGGCGATCTCGAGCAGGACAACCTGATGCTGGACGAGTGGTTCCGGAAGTACCGCCTCTCCGCGCAGGACACCGAGTTCGACGTGATCTACGTGAACGGCTCCAACAACCTGCCCAACCTCCGCAAGGACGAGGAGACCTGGAAGGTGCGCCTGATCGAGGAGGCGTTCCATCAGGCGATGTGGGACGTGGAGGGCTGAGCGATGGCGAGAAAGCCCAAGTCCAAGGTCAAGCCGCTCCCCTTCGGCCACAAGCTGGTGCTGAACCAGTGGATCGTCAGCCTGTTCGGCTTCGATCCGCTGAAGGACCACAAGGACGGCAAGCGCACCCTGCGGCCGGTCCAGCCGTTGGCCAAGACGGTGAAGGATGCACCCGAGGGCATGACGGCCGAGAACCTGCACCACTTCTACAAGGCGCTGGACGTTCACCTGCAGGCGGGCGCCCAGATCACGCGGGCCGATCTGCTGCGCTATGAGCACAACATCGTCAGCCACACGCTCGCGATCAACGAGAAGCGCGACCGGCCGATCGTCTGGAAGTACTACCAGTGGCTCTCGCTGCTGTTCGCCGAGATCTATCTCGACCGGTTCTTCGCAGATCGCGCCGCGCTGCTGGACGCGCTGAACGCCTATGTCGATGCCTTCGACAAGTACTGGACCGATGAGGGCTACGAGACGGGGATAACGCCCTACGAGCTCGATGACCTGAACAAGCTCTGCCTGCAGAACGCCACCGGCTCGGGAAAGACGTTGCTGATGCACGTCAACTTCCTGCAATTCCGGCACTACGCCTCGAAATCGCCACTTAAGCACGACCTGACGCGGACTGTGCTGATCACGCCGAACGAGCAGCTCTCTCTCCAGCACGCGCGCGAGATGAAGGGCAGCAACATCGTCGCGTCGCGCCTGCTGACGGATAGCGGCGACCTGCTGTCCTCGGGCAAGAACGGGCTGCGCCAGGTAGACTTCACCGAGGTGACCAAGCTCGGAGACACCGACGGGCCCAACGTCATCGCGACACGCAATCTCGGCGATCAGAACCTGCTGCTCGTCGACGAGGCCCATCGTGGCATGGGAAGCCAGGAAGAGCGCGGCTGGTTCCGAAGCCGCGCCCGCCTGTCGGAGAAGGGTTTTGTTTTCGAGTATTCGGCGACGCTGAAGGAGGCTGTCACTGCCGCGAAGCGTCCCGATATCGAAGCGTCCTACGCGAAGACGATCCTGTTCGACTATTCGTACCGGTACTTTTACGAGGACGGCTATGGCAAGGACTACCGCATCTTCAACCTTCCGAGGACATTCTCTCAGCTCGAGTTCTCGTACCTAACTGCCTGCCTTCTGAGCTTCTATCAGCAGCTGAAGCTTTACGAGGACAAGCAGGGCATTTATGCGCCCTACAACATCGAGAAACCGCTTTGGGTTTTCGTCGGTTCCAGCGTGACCAAGGCCACCGGATCCAAGGCCGAGAAGGCCACGGTTTCTGACGTAGGCAAGATCCTCGCCTTCATCGCGAAGTTCCTGAAGAGCGAGGGTACATCGGCTGCCGAAATCGAGCGGATCCTCACCGGTAACGCTCAGGAGACCGGTCTCCTCGATGAGAACGGCGGCGACATTTTCGCCGGCGGTTTCGTCTATCTGCAGCAGCTCATGCTTCGGGAGGGCTGGAAGCCTGGCGACCTGTTCCGCGACATCCTCGAAAAGCTCTTTCAGAACCGTGCCGGTGGTGAGTTGTCGATTGCCCGGATCAAGGGCGACGAGAACGAGATCATGCTGCGTGTCGGTCAGGCCGAAAAGCCTTTCGGACTTATCAACGTCGGCGACGCATCTGGCTTGGCGACCCATATTGCTGAGCAGGAGTTCGACAACGTCGCGGTCCTGGAATCCGAGTTTGCCGAGACGATGTTCGGGCAGATCAACCTCTCCAGCTCCCCGGTCAATCTGCTCATCGGTTCCAAGCGCTTTGTCGAGGGCTGGGATTGCTGGCGCGTCAGCACCCTTGGTCTCATGCATGTCGGCAAGAGCGAAGGCGCGCAGATCATCCAGCTTTTCGGGCGCGGCGTCCGGCTAAAGGGGTATGACTGGTCGCTCCAGCGCAGCGGCTTCGCCACCCCCACCCATCAACCGGAACTCATCCAGTACGTCGAGACCCTGAATGTCTTCGGGATCGAGGCTGACTTCATGGAGCGATTCCGGAAGTTCCTCGAAGAGGAAGAGCTGCCCCGCAACGATCAGAAGCAGGTCTTCACAGTTCCGCTGATGGTCACATACGACTTCGGGCAACGCCTCAAGGTGCTGCGCCCCCGAAAGAAGCGCGGTGACGGTCGCGAGTACGATTTCAAGAGGGACGGCGCTGTGCCGGCCCTTACGCTGATCCCAGAAAAGATACGCCAAAAGGGCGTCGCGATAGATTGGTATCCTCGTATCCAGTCTCTCGAGTCCAAGAAGGGCACCAAGCTGGGCACCAAGGAGGAGACCGTTTTCGAGGACGGTCACCTGGACTTCCTGGACTACGATGACCTTTTCTTCCGGCTTGAGAAATTCAAGCGTGAGCGCACCTGGCACAATCTCAACGTTTCCAAGTCCATGATCAGGGCGCTGCTCACCGACCGGACCTGGTACAAGGTCGTCGTGCCTTCGGGGAAGATGGAGTTCTCGGATTTTGGGAACGTCGCGCTCTGGCAGGAGATGGCGGCGGAACTCCTGCAGAGATTCTCGGAAGAATACTACAACTACTGCAAGGCGGCCTTTATCGAGCCACGCCTTGAGCTCCGTGAGATCGAGGCCGGCGACGGAAGCCTGCCTGAAGCGGACGAATACCAGCTAATCGTCGATGCCAGCGAAACAGCGCTCATTAACGACATCCAGAACCTCACCAGCGAGATATCCGCTCGAAAGGCCGGGGTGTTGCGTGCTGGCGACTTGAAAGGCTGCCTGTTTGGCACGCATCTCTACGAGCCCGTGCTTCATGCGGCCAAGGGAAGCAAAATCCAGATTACGCCGGTTTCATTGAATGAGAGCGAATTCCAGTTCCTGGATGATCTGCGCCTCTTCATCGAAAAGGATCAAGCACGGCTGGCGGCGGAGGGAATTGAACTATTCTTGCTTCGCAATGAGAGCCGCGGGCGCGGGGTGGGCTTCTTTGAGGCAGGAAATTTCTATCCCGACTTCCTTCTATGGCTTGTGAAGGACGGCCGACAGCACTTGGCTTTCGTCGAGCCTCATGGCCTCCAGCATGAAGGCCCTGGCCACAAGAAGATTGAGTTCCATCAAGTCATCAAGGGCATCCAGACAAGGCTCGCCAGTGAGAACGTCATACTGAACAGCTTTATCGTCACACCGACACGGTTCGGCAAGCTGAACTGGGGCAAGACGATCCATGAATTGGAGGATATGCATGTGCTGTTCATGGAGGATCAAAAAGACACCTATGTCGCCTCAATAATAAATCGAATGGCGGCATAGACCGGGGGGTGGGGAATGTCGGAAATTTCAAACGCCAGGCCGAGCTGGTTTGTCGGCGCCGCGTATAATCGTACCGAAGACCAGACGCCCAGATTTCTCACTGAAGGCATCTGGGAGAACGGCTACGAAGACGGCAAGTATGGCGATCTCGTGCGAGCGATGCGGCCGGGCGACAGGATCGCGATCAAGTCGTCCTATACTCGCAAGCGAGAACTGCCGTTCGACAACCGCGGCGCCACTGTCTCAGTGATGGCCATAAAGGCGGTCGGCACGATCACTGCCAATCTAGACGATGGCAAGCGTGTTCAGGTCAACTGGACGCCCGTATCGCCGCCCCGCGAATGGTACTTCTACACAAACCGCGCCACGGTTTGGCGGGTCGCGCCGGGCGGCTGGATGGAGGATGGCCTCCTCGCCTTCACATTCGACAGCCAGCAGCAGGACCTCGACCGGTTCCGGAATGAACCGTTCTGGCGGGAGCGGTTCGGCGACGCGGACGGCGAGCAGCGTTTCCGCTGGACATCCTTCTACAGCGCCGTTGCGGCAAAGCTCCTGGACTACCGGGCAGACCGCAAGCCCCTGATCGACGGCATCCATGCAGTCGCGCAAGAGATGGCTGGGCTAGGGTATCTGCAGGACCGCTACCCGGAAGGCGGTACTGGCCCACTGCGCGACATCTGTCCCTTTACGGCGATGGGCACGTTCAACCGATCCATGACCGACTCCAATCGGAGCGCGATAGCGGGAGCGCTTGCCAAGCTGATCGGCGTGGAGGAGGAGCCTCCGAGCACCTTCGAGGGAATTCCGGTCCTCAACAATCAGCGATCCTGGTTCTTTCGATACGGCGACAAGCGCGGCGAAGGCGACATCGACAAGCTATGGGACCTGTTCGCTGCCGCGGCAGCGTTGGCGGAATCTGATCAGCCCGATCAGCGGGACCAATTCATCGCCGGCTACGACGCGGCCATCGACGTTTGGGGCGCCTCATGGAACCTCTCGACCGGGCTCTACTGGTCGCATCCGTGGGAGTTCCCAACCCTCGACAGCAACTCGCGCTCGTTCCTCACCGGTCGGCTGCAGATGCGGATCCCGACGATAGGGCCGCAGAAGCCGTGCAGTGGCGCCACCTATCTCAAGCTGGTGGACGATCTGAAGGCGCGCTTTTCTGAGGAGAGCTACCCGGTCCACAGCTTCCCCGAACTGTCGCTGGCCGCATGGCACTACAAGGGGCCCGAAGAGTCTCAGGCCGAGGCCGACCAAGGCGGCGCGACGCCCAATGAGGACGAAGAAGATGCGGCTATCGTCGATCCGGTCCAGACGCCAGCGCCAGCTGTGCCATACGATGTTGACGACATCCTGCGCGAGGGCTGTTTTCTGGAGCGCGGGGAGATCGACCGCCTGCTTGAGCGCTTGCGCACGCGCAAGAACCTGATCCTGCAGGGACCGCCGGGAACGGGCAAGACTTGGTTGGCCAAGCGCCTCGCATTCGCACTGATGGGGGAACGCGACGAGGCGCGGGTCCGTGCGGTCCAGTTCCACCCAAACCTCTCCTACGAGGATTTCGTGCGCGGATGGCGTCCGAGTGGCGATGGAAAGCTGACCCTTGCCGACGGCGTCTTCATG
>Ga0180222_1000919_pt1 | contig 36441 bp, 41 predicted proteins | sample eDN5th37CKraftOP_FD_151336 | JGI IMG/M metagenome (GOLD analysis project Ga0180222, IMG submission 151336) | Enriched Organic Plus compost microbial communities from Emeryville, California, USA - eDNA 5th pass 37_C Kraft OP (version 2) (version 2) ...
TTCGTGGGTGGATTCATCGCGAGCAAGCTGAGGTTGCCGCCGCTGGTCGGCTATCTGCTGGCGGGCGTCGCGGTCGGCCCCTTCACGCCCGGTTTCGTAAGCGATGCGGGCCTTGCGGAGCAACTGGCCGAGATCGGCGTGATCCTCCTGATGTTCGGAGTTGGCCTGCATTTCTCGGTGAAGGATCTTCTCTCGGTGCGGCGGATCGCCATTCCGGGCGCCATCGTGCAGATCACTGTTGCAACCTTGCTCGGTGCGGGGCTGGCGTATTTGTGGGGCTGGACGCCGGGCGCTGGCATCGTCTTCGGCCTCTCCCTGTCAGTCGCCTCCACGGTCGTGCTGCTCCGTGCGCTTGAGCACCGTAACACGCTGGATTCGATCAACGGGCGCATTGCCGTCGGTTGGCTGATCGTCGAGGACCTTGCCATGGTTCTGGCGCTGGTTCTGCTTCCAGCGCTTGCGGGTGTTCTGGGCGGCAACGCCAGTGAAGGCAGCGAAGCAACCGGCGGCGCCATCGCACTGGCCCTGTTGCTCACTCTGGGAAAGGTTGCGCTCTTCCTGGCGCTGGTTCTCGTCGTTGGCACGCGCGCGGTGCCCTGGGTGCTCGAACATGTCGCCCGCACAGGATCGCGGGAACTGTTCACGCTTTCGGTGCTCGCGACGGCACTGGGCATCGCCTATGGATCGGACGCGCTGTTCGGCGTGTCCTTCGCCCTCGGAGCCTTCTTCGCAGGTGTGGTGCTGAGCGAAAGCGACTTCAGCCATCAGGCGGCCGCGGATTCGCTGCCGCTCCAAGACGCTTTCGCTGTCCTGTTCTTCGTCTCGGTCGGCATGCTGTTCGATCCGGCTGTGCTTGTGCGTGAACCGCTGGCGGTGCTGGCGGTCCTGGCCATCATCCTGATCGGAAAGTCCGTTGCGGCATTCGGGATCGTACTTGGCTTTGGCTATCCCACCCGAACCGCGCTGACGGTGTCGGCGAGCCTGGCCCAGATCGGGGAGTTCTCCTTCATCCTGATCGGCCTGGGCGTGACGCTTGGCGTGGTTCCGGTGGAAGGCAGGGACCTGATACTCGCCGGTGCGCTTCTCTCGATCACGCTCAACCCACTCGTCTTCAAGACCTTCGACGGGATCGAGCGGTGGCTGGGCCGGCGACCACGCGTGCTTTCGGTTCTGGAACGTGGCGGCGGACAAGCCCTCTCCACTCTTCCCGAAACACGCGATGAAAGCCCGCACGATCATGCGATTATCGTCGGCTACGGGCGCGTGGGCCGCGTGGTCGGCAAGACACTTGGCGACCAGACGCTTCCTGTCGTCATCGTGGACAAGGACCGGCGGCGTGTCGAAGCGCTTCGCGTGAAGGGCATTCCGGCGATCTATGGCGATGCATCCACGCCAGGGATTCTCGATGACGCGGGCATCGCCCATGCACGCCTTCTGGTGGTCGCAACGCCTGAAGGCTTCCAGACACGGCGGATCATCGAACTCGCCCGCGAACTCAATGCGGATATCGACGTCGCCGTGCGAACGCAGAGTGATGCCGAGGTGGCCCATCTCGAAAGCCAGGGGGTCGGCCTTGCGATCATGGGCACGCGCGAGCTGTCGTTCGGCCTGGCGGACTATGCGTTGCGCAGCCTGGGCGTATCAAGGAAGCGCGCTGCCGCAATCATTCAAAAGGAGCGGATATCAGGCGAAGGTGGCGCATTCGAACGGCGGCCGGACCTTCCTGACCGCGAAGCCCCGGAACTGCGCCTCCGTCGCCAGGACGATGAAGAGTCCGCATGATGCCGCAAACGGACAGCCTGTACCCAGCGAACGTCGCCCTCATTGTTCTGCGGACCAGTTCAGGTGTTTTCGAACCCCCGGTCCGGGTTTTCGCTCAGCAGCCTGTCCTCCTCACTTGGCACAGGCTCATTCTGAAGAGCCGCCATGTCGGCGATGATGTGCGTTCGCTCGCGGCGTGCTTCGCGCTGTTCGGCGGCAAGGGCCACGGCGCCCCATGCCTTGGCGGCCTTCTCAGCCACGAGTCGGATGTTCTCCAGGATCGCATTGGCCGCGCGATCGCGCTGGATGGTCTCCTGCATCCGGCAAAAGGTCGATGAAAGTTCCATTGGACGTCCTTTCAAAAGCTTTGATATTCAAGTGGCGATAGTCAGGAGGGTGGCTTATCGCGCTTTGCCTGAGCAATTGCGTCGCTTAATTTTGAGTAGCGATAATCCTTCTAACGATACTGATCGGCCGGGACGCGCGTGATGCCGTAAAGAGCCATTTGCTCGGCTGCGGTGGCTTCGTCGAGTTCAGAGGCGCTGCTCACGATTGTTGCTCCTGTGCCTGGAAGCTGGCGCGCAAGACATTGAGCTTGGCCTTTTGCTGGCGCAGAACACGCGAGCGATGTGCGTAGGCGTTGTAGCGCATGCCTACCCGTCCATCGGCAAAGTCGCTGGCCAGAGTGCTTTCCATGGCATTTACCTGGGCTTCGAATGCTTCAACATCACTGGTTGAAATAAGGAAGGATGCGGCCGCGGAATTCGGACTGGCGATATGACCGCCTTCATTCTCCCAATTGTCCTCGCGTAAGGATCGGGCGGCATCACGCCGTGCGGCGCTGGAAACCCGGATCATTGGGAAATCGAGCGAAAGAACCGCTCTGCCTGTGCGTGTAACGCTACTGGATAAAAGGACATCGTTCGTCTCCATCGGCGAGCGGGAGCACGAACTATCTCTCTGCCGCACTCATGCCCGAGGCATTCGGAGTGCGATGGACCTTATATGGGGTGTAGAACACGAATTACCATGGGCGAGAGGCGTTTTAATAATCTACCAAGCAATCCGCCGATACCTGGACTTGTCAGCGCAGTTCCACTTCCACGGTCATATCGTCCAGCATGTCCGCAGGCCCCGCATAGCTTCCACTGACCGGCATCACCTGGCGGATATCACGCCCCACCGCCACCGGGACGAGGTTGAAACCGCCGACGCTGCGGTTGGTGGGATCGAACGTGATCCAGCCGGCGCCTGGCACATAGACCTCCGCCCAGGCATGGGTGGAACCAGCCAAATTCTGGCCGATGAGGTTCTCCGCCCGGTTATCGAGATAGCCGGAGACGATCCGCGCACCGAAGCCGAGGCACCGGACCGCCTCGACGAACAGCACCGCGAAATCGCGGCATGATCCCCATCTGCGATCCAGCGTCTCGGTCGGCGATTGCGTGCCTTCGTCATCGCGCTGACGGTAGGCAATCGCAGCGGAAACTCCGGCACATATATCCTTCAGGAGGGCGAGCGTATCGGTCGGGGTGCCGCTGACGAATGCTCGCGTCCAATCCCGCAGCCTGTCCTTGGAATCTGGATGTTGCGGTACCGTCAGCGCGCCTAGGTCTGTCCATTCGTCGTCACCGTAGCGGAAGGGATAACAGATTGCCGATGCTGCGATGTCGAAGATCGGCCAGGCGACCGCGCCCAAGGTCAGGGTCGCGTGGCTTTCGATCATCAAGCTGTCGGTGGCAAACGGAAAGGCAACTGTCGCCACGGCATTGCCCATCACATCCTGGGTCCATGTGACATGCGCGTCAGGGGTGATCACAAGGCGGAAAGACGTTAGGCCCACGTCGTGGCCCTCACGCGGACGCAGCATCAACCTGTGGGCCCCGAGATTCACCGGAGCGTGGTACCGATAATTGGTCCGATGCCTGATGGAGAGCGTGGTCACTGCGTAATTTTCAAGGAGTCGATCCAATTCACATATAGAGCATGTTTCTGAAGTATAGACCTTGTTTGGCTAATGCTGCACCCCATATAGGCTGAACCGCCCGATCGCTCTGATGCTCATGGCGGCTGAGAGACACAAGTGCGCTCCCGCATCCGGTGGAACAACTTGTCATGATCGATACTCTCCAGAACTATCTCGACAGGGCTTCGACTTCACGATCCGCAGCAGAAGGTTCGCTGCTGGACAATGTTCGCCGCAAGCACCTCGCGTCTGCCGCAGCATGGGAGGGCTTGGCCCGCGTGCTGGGAAGGAAGGGCGACCGCCATAATCTGCGGCTATCGGAATTACCCCAGACCCTCGCCGTCAGCGGTGAAGGCTAACAGCGATTACCCCTGCCCAATTCCGGGCATCAAGAAAGGTTGTTCGACATGAACGACAGCAAGAATCAGCAGAACAGCGAACGCCCGAACCAGGGCCAGCCGGAGCAACAGGGCCAGTCAGGCGACAAAAACCGTCAGCCGAATGCTCCCGAGCAGGGCGGCGACAAGCGCCAGCAGGAACAGGAAGGTGCCCCAAGGAAGCAGGAAGGCGACAAGAGTTCCAGCCCCAGCTGAGCGCGTCTCCATTATGCGAAGGAAGGCCGCCTCTCAGGGCGGCCTTTTCCATTGCACAGCTCAGGTGCTGCAGTACCGTACGCCGTGAAATGAAGCCGAACCTCAGTTTACCCGATTCTTGTTCCAGGAACCTGATAGTTACCGAACCTCCAAAACCAGCTAGGTTCTCTCTTTTGTTCGGGAATGGCCCCAGTCGGGAATGGCGGATTTCCGTGCCTTTGGTGGTGTGGCGCACCCAAGAGGATTCGAACCTCTGACCTCTGCCTTCGGAGGGCAGCGCTCTATCCAGCTGAGCTATGGGTGCGTTCGCGCCGGAGCGGGGCGCTTAGCAAAGCGCGCGCGAGGGGGCCAGCCCCTTTGCGCGCCGGGCGCTATTCCACCGTTACCGACTTGGCGAGGTTGCGGGGCTGATCGACGTCGGTGCCCTTGGCCACGGCGACGTGATAGGCGAGCAGCTGCACCGGCACCGCATAGACGAGCGGCGCGATCAGCGGGTGGACCTTCGGCATCTCGATCGTCGCGACGGGGCCGTCGCCGGCCGCCGCGAGCCCCTCGGCGTCGGAAATCAGCACCACCTGCGCGCCGCGCGCCATCGCCTCCTGCATGTTGGAGACCGTCTTGTCGAACAGCGCGCCGGAGGGCGCGAGCACGATCAGCGGGACGGCATCGTCGATCAGCGCGATCGGCCCGTGCTTCATCTCTCCCGAGGCGTAGCCTTCGGCATGGATGTAGCTGATTTCCTTGAGCTTCAGCGCGCCTTCGAGGGCGAGCGGATAGTCCGGCCCCCGCCCCAGGTAGAGCACGTCGCGCGCGGCGGCGATGGTGTGCGCCATCGCCTCGATCTCGCCGTCATGCTCCAGCGCGGCGTTGAGCGCCGCCGGGGCTTCGACGAGGTGACGGACGATCTCGCCCTCCTCCTCGGCCGAGAGCCGCCCCTTGGCACGGGCGAGGTTGACCGCGAGCGCGGCCATCACCGCGAGCTGGCAGGTGAAGGCCTTGGTCGAGGCGACGCCGATCTCCGGCCCGGCATGGGTGGGAAGCAGCAGGTCCACCTCGCGCGCCATCGAACTGGTCGGCACGTTGATGATGCCGGCGGTGGTGACGCCGTTCGCCTTCATATGCCGCAGCGCCGCCAGCGTGTCCGCCGTCTCGCCCGACTGGCTGACGACGACGCCCAGCGTGTTCGGAAGCAGAACGGGATCGCGGTAGCGGAACTCGCTCGCGACATCGACCTCCACGGGCACGCGCGCGAACCGCTCGATCCAATATTTGCCGATCATGCCGACATAGGAGGCGGTGCCGCAGGCGACGATCGCGACGCGCTCCACTGCCTCAAGGTCGAACTCCATGTCGGGAAGTGCGACGCGCTCCTCGAGCGGCCGGATATAGGAGGCGAGGGTCTGCGCGACGACGACCGGCTGCTCGTAAATCTCCTTCTGCATGAAGTGGCGGTGATTGCCCTTGTCGATGAGCTGGCCGGAGGCGCCGCTGTTCACGATCGCGCGCGTCACCGGATTGTTGGCGCGATCGTAGATCTGCACCGATTCGCGCGTGACGCAGGCCCAGTCCCCCTCCTCCAGATAGGCGATGCGCTGGGTGAGCGGCGCCAGGCCGATCGCGTCGGAACCAATATAGTTTTCGCCCTCGCCATAGCCGACCGTGAGCGGCGCGCCCTGCCGCGCGGCGATCAGCAGGTCCGGATCGGTGCGGAACAGGAAGGCGATAGCGAAGGCGCCATGGAGCCTTGGCAGCACCGCGGCGACCGCTTCGCGCGGAGACTTGCCGCGCTCCAGCTCGCGCGCGACGAGATGGGCGACGACCTCGGTATCGGTCTCGCTCGCGAACTCGCGGCCGTTGGCGATAAGCACTTCGCGCAGCGGCCGGAAATTCTCGATGATGCCGTTGTGGACGATCGATACATCGCCGACCAGGTGCGGATGGGCATTATCCTCGGTCGGCGCGCCGTGCGTCGCCCAGCGGGTGTGCGCGATGCCGACCTGGCCGGGCAGCGGCTGCTCGGCGAGGCGCCGCGCCAGGTTGACGAGCTTGCCCTCGGCGCGACGGCGCTCGATGCGGCCCTCGTGCAGCGTGGCGATGCCGGCGCTGTCATAGCCGCGATATTCGAGCCGCCTGAGGCCGTCGAGCAGCCGCTCGGCGACATCCTCCTTACCGACGATTCCGATAATTCCGCACATAGAAACCCATCCATAGACCGTTCGGGCCGAGCCTGTCGAAGTCCGTCGATTTCATCGCCGAACCGAAGGGTCGCCCTTCCACACGCTGAGGGCGAACGGCGCGTTCTCAGGTCTTGCCCTTCTTCCTCGCCAGCATGATCTCGCGGAAGCGGCGGGCGAAGCCGGGCTTTTCGACCTGCTTCCCTCGCGCGATGGCGAGCGCGTCCCCGGCGACATCGGTCGTGATCACCGATCCGGCCGCAATCATCGCGCCCGCGCCGATCGCCACCGGGGCGACCAGCGCGCTGTTCGAGCCGACGAAGGCGCCCGCGCCGATCTCGGTGCGGTACTTGAAGAAGCCGTCATAGTTGCAGGTGATCGTCCCCGCGCCGATATTCGCGCCCTCGCCCACCGCCGCGTCGCCGATATAGGAAAGATGGTTGGCCTTGGCGCCCGCGCCGAGCACCGCCTTCTTGACCTCGACGAAATTGCCGACCCGCGCTTCGGCGCCGATCTCGGCCCCCGGCCGGAGCCGCGCGAAGGGGCCGATCACGGCCTTAGGCCCGATGCTCGCACCCTCAAGATGGCTGAAGGCGCGGATGCGCGCGCCGTCGGCGATGCGGACCCCGGGGCCGAAGAAGACATTGGGTTCGATGACGACGTCCGCGCCGATCTCGGTATCATGGGCGAACCACACCGTCTCCGGCGCGATCAGCGTCGCCCCGCCGAGCATCGCCCGCTCGCGCGCGCACCGCTGCCACCGCGCCTCGACGAGCGCGAGGTCGGCGCGCGAGTTGACGCCGAGCAGGTCGTCCGCCTCCCCCTCGATGACGCGGCTTGTCCGCCCGTCCGCGGCAGCGAGCATGACGATGTCGGGCAGGTAATATTCGCCGGCGGCATTGTCGTTGCCGACGCGTTCGAGCAGCGGCCAAAGGTCGCGCGCGCGAACGGCGAGCATGCCGGAGTTGCACAAAGTAATCGCCCGCTCCGCCTCGCTCGCGTCCTTGAATTCGACCATCTTGCGGATGCGGCCGTCCCCTTCCGCGACGATCCGCCCGTAGGCGCCGGGATCTGCCGGGTGGAAGCCAAGCACCACGCAAGCCGGCGCCGGTTCGCGCGCCAACTCCTGCAGCATCCGCCGCATCGTTTCCAGCGGGACGAGCGGCACGTCGCCGAACAGGATGAGGATATTGCCGTCGAAACCCTCCAGCGCGGCCCTGGCCTGGAGCACGGCGTGGGCGGTGCCGAGCTGCGGCTCCTGCGTCACCACCCGCGCCTCGGCCCCCGCGAGCGCGGCCTCCACCTGCTCCCGCCGGGAGCCGACGACGACGACCTTCGTGGCGGGCTGGAGCCGGTCCACCGTGTCCAGCAGGTGCAGGAGCATCGGCCGCCCGGCGACCGGGTGCAGCACCTTGTGCAGGTCGGACTTCATCCGCGTGCCCTTGCCGGCGGCGAGGACGATGGCGGCAACCGGGGCGGACGACGTGGTCATGCGGCGCGCACTGCCACGGAATGCTTGCCATTTCCATAGCTCCGCCGGAGAGGGAGGCCATGATTTCCCTCCCTTTCGACGTCGTGGTCTTCGATCTCGACGGAACGCTGGTCGACAGCTCCGCCGATCTCGCGGCCGCGCTCAACCATGTGCTCGCCCGCATGGGCCGCCCCGTCGTCGACGAGGCGACGGTGCGCCGGCTCGTCGGGCGCGGCGCGCGCGTGCTGATCCGCGAGGGGCTGGCGCTGAGCGGCGAATCGAGCGAGGCGCTGGTCGAGGAGAATTATCCCGCCTTCATCGACTATTATGCGGACCATATCTGCGTCGGCACGCGGCCCTATCCCGGCGTCGAGGCGACGCTCGACGCGCTCGGGGCGCGCGGCGCCCGGCGCGCGATCTGCACAAACAAGCCGGAGCGGCTGACGCACCTGCTGGTGCAGGCGCTCGGCTGGCAGGAATGCTTCGAGGCGATCGTCGGCGCGGACACGACCGGCGCACGCAAGCCCGATCCGGCTCCGCTCCACGAGGCGATCGCGCGCGCGGGCGGCCGGCGTGCCGTCCTGGTCGGCGATTCGATCACCGATGCCGAAACGGCGCGTGCCGCCGGCCTTCCCTTCGTCGCGGTCAGCTACGGCTTCGCCGACCGGCCGGTCGAGGCGCTCGGCGCCGACGCGATCGTCCAGGACTTCGCGCGCCTGCCCGAAGTGCTGGCCGGCCTCTAGCGACGCCCTTTAGGGGCGGGGTGTCTGCGTGTTGCCGTCGCGGTCCCGGTCGCGCCGCCAGCGCCGATCGTCGTCGCGCGTGCCGCGATCCTCGCCGGTGCGATCGGGCCGCGAGCGAGTCTCCTGCTGATTGCGCTCGGCGGTCGTCGCGCGGTCGCCGTGGTCGCCATCCCGGTCGCGGCGGACGTCGCGCCCGGCGCGATCCCCGGTCGGACGATCGTTGCGGGGCGAATTCGCTTCGCGCTCGGGTCGCGTCGGCGCGCGCCGGGCCTCCTCGCGCGCGCGGCGCGCCGCCTCGGCCGCGCGCTCGGCCTCGGCGCGGCGGGCCGCGTCGATCTGCGCGGGACGCCCCGCCGGTCATAGACGCGCTGCGGCCGACCGCCCGCATAGGCGAAGCCGCGATCGTCGTCCTGCACGAAGAAGGGCACGGACTCGCCCGGCCGGAAATAGGACACCCGCCGCCCGTCGCGCGAGGCGGTGCGGATGATCTGGCCACCCCGCCGCCAGGCCCAGCCGTCCTGGTAGCGCACCCGCTCGACGGTGGCGTCCTCGGCGATCTGGCTGGCCACCTGCGTCGCCTGCGCCAGCGGCGCCGCCTCTTCCGCGCTGAGACCGGAGGCGGGCGCGGGCGGCGGGGCGACCGCAACCTCGTCGGCCGCCTCCTCCTCGCCGAGCGCGTTGTCGGCCAGCTGATCGTCGGCGATCATGTTCTCGAAGGCCATGTCGTTGGCGGTCGGCTCGGTATTGGCCAGCTCGTTGGACCCACCGCCGCAGGCGGAGGCGAGCAGCAAGACGGCGAGCGACGGCAACAGGCGGACAGGCTTCATCTCGAAACTCCCTTTGAAGACGCGCACCTAACCAACGAGCGGGGAGATGGCTCCCTTCGGGGATCGAGCGGCTGGGGTATGCGACCGCGCGAGGTGGCGCGCGGTCAGCGCGTGGCCTTCACCCACAAGTGCCGCGCCAGCATCAGCGGCGGCATCCGCAGCCAGTGCGAGCGCACGTAGAAGGCGAAGCGCAGCAGCGGCCGGCGCGCCTGGCCCCAGCCGTTGCGCGCGAGGAGGCGCGCCTCGAACAGCCGATCGCTCGGCCGCCAACGCCCGGCGAGGTTGGGATCGACCGGGCTTCCGTAGAGCCGTGCCGCAAGGCGCAGCGCGTGGGCGACGGCGCCGCGAAGCTGGTGCCGCCCGGCGCGCTCGGCGAGCACGGCGCGGAAGCCGGGCGAGTCGAATTGCCGCAGCAGTCGGTCGATGTCCCACAGGTTGCGCAGGCCCCCGGCAAGATCGCCGTCCGCGAACAGATGCGCGGCGGCGTGGATCACCATGTCGGCGGGGCAGAGCACGCGCAGTCCCGACGCCAGCGCCACGCTGTCCGCGACCAGCGCCGCCGCGTCGGGCGTCGGTCGCGCGGTGGGCGGCAGGATCGTGTGGTGCACGTCGATCATCCGGTCGCGCTCGCGATGGATGAGCGGCGGCAGCTCGTGCATCCAGCGACGGTAGTAGAGGTCGTCATAGCCGTCCGCCGGCTTCACCCGCTCCCAGCCGGCGCCGATCAGCGCTTCCTCCGCCGCCGCGATCGACTCGCGCGGGACGAGGATGTCGAGATCGCCGACCGAGCGGCCGCGCGCCGCCTCGAGGTTCGCGGCGTGAAAGGCGGTGCCTTTGAGCAGGATCACCGGAATGCCGAGCGGCGCGAGCGCGCGGCGGGCCATTTCCGCCTCCCAGAGCGCGCGGGTGCGCCGATGGTCGGCGTCGCGGCGGGCGGCGGCGAGGATTTGCGCGACCCTGGCCGGAACCCGGCGGCTTTCGAGCCGGAAGGCGAGGCTGCCGAGCAGTTGTTCGGCGCGCGCGGCGGTAATCAGCGCCTGCCAGTCGGGCGCGCCCAGCGACTCCGGATCGCGCAGCGCCCGGACGAGCAGCCGGAGCGCGCTCATGCCGCCGCCCGCCATTCCGAGGCGCCGGTCCACAGCGCTTCGACGAGATCGAGCGCCGTGGCGGTGTCGGGATAGTCGATCGCCGCCGCGGGCGTGGCGACGAGGCGGGTCAGCGCGTCGAAGCCGGCCCGGCCCAGCGCGACATAGTTCGTCGAGGCCTGCGTCAGGCGCATGAAGGTCTCGGCCTGCCCGACGGCGCGCGCCGCCGCCGCCTGGCCGAAGCGGGGAAAGAGGAGCAGCGCGGGGCGGGCCGGCTCGTCCATGCGCCGGATCGCCTCCGCGTTCGGCCGCAGGTGCCGGATCGCGCCCTTGGGCGTGCCTTCGAGCAGCGGGCCGAAGCGCGCGGCATCGACCTCAGCCGCCATCACGTCGATCGCCCCGTTCTTGAGGCTGATCGCGCGCGGGAAGGCGTGGAGGCGGCCGCTCGCCGGGTCGAGCAGCGCGAACTCGTCGCCCATCAGCCGCCAGCCGCGCTCGCCGAGCAGCGCCGCGAGGGTCGATTTGCCCGCGCCCGATTCGCCGGTCAGGATCAGCGCGCGCCCGTCCTTCTCCACCGTCGCGGCATGGAGCAGCAGCCAGAAGCGCTGGCCCAGCGCCATTTGCAGGTTCATGCCCATTTCCGCCGCGAGCAGGCCGTGGGCGAGCGCCATCGGCGCCGCGTCGGGCAGCTCGAAATCGCCCCGGATCGCGATCGACGGCCGCGTCCAGCGACGCCACGGGCGGGTCGGCTCCAGCCGCACGGTGAAGTCGGCGATGCCGTCCTCCGGCGCGGGATAGCCGGCGTAGAGCGCGGCGAGCGCGGCCACCGGCGCGCGCCAGGCCGAGCCGACGCGAAAGCCGACCGGGCCGATCCTGAGGGAGACCTGGTGTCTCATGCCCGGCGCACCAGCCCCGCCGCCTCAAGCTCGGCTAGGCGGGCGGCGATCGCGTCCGCCCCCGCCTCGTCCTCGACCTCGAAGCGAGCCGCAAGGCGCTCCAGCAGCGTCGCGGCGTCGGCCGCCCCCTCGCGCAGCGCGTCGAGGATCTCCGGCGCGGGCGGCGCGACGATATGGGTGGCGCCCGAGGGTTCATGGAACAGCGCGCACAGCCCGTCCAGCCGCGCGACGGCGAGCGTTTCGGCGGGCTCGGCGATGTAGCGCGGCGCGGCCATTCCGGCGCGCCCGGTCAGCGCGGCATCTGCAGCGAGGCGTAGCAGGTGAAACCGCTCATCCCCGCCTGCAGACGGCGAATATAGTTCGCATAGGCCTGCGCGGCCTGCGGACTGACGCCGGGCGGCGTGGAGCCGCGCAGCAGCACCTTCGCCTCCTCGCCGGTCAGCGGGCGCGACAGGGGCGGCGCCGCGCCGGGCGTGCCGGGCGGCACCGTCGTGCCGTCGGAGGCGATGTAACTGCCGGCCGCGTGGGGCCCGGGCACCGGGATCTCGCAGGCCATGATCGAGCCGGCGGTCTGGGCGAGCGCAGGGCGCACGGTGACGACCGTCGACGCCGCGACGGCGCCGAGCGCGAGCACGGTGCGCCGGCTGGCGACGAAGCCCTTGGCCTCGGGTTCCTCGGGAGCGCTCATGGGAATGTCCGTAACATCCGCGCTGTTTACTAAGGGTAAAGCGCCGGCATGACGAGGCGGCCACCCGGTTCCGTCCCGTATCGGGACGCGGGGCCGCCCGGCATCCACGCCCCTCTCCCGTCGGCACCGATGGAGAAAATGCGCGCCTGCGTCGTTTAGGTCGTGCGCCCCGCTTAGCGGGGCCTGTTCGGGAGCGCCGGCTGGCGCCCAGACAAGGAGGACATCGATGAAGGCACTTCTGTTCGTCGCCGCACTGGCCATGGGCGGCGCGGCGATTGCCCAGGACAGCGACGCGTCGGCGGCGCAGGCGCCGGGCAACAGCGCGCCCGAGCGCGATGCGCGCGGCATCCCGGTCGTTTCCGATCCGGCGACGCCGCCGCCCGGCACCAACCAGCCGTTCAGCGTTCCGCCCGGCGCGCAGGTGCAGCTCCCCTCGCCCGAGGCGCAGGCGCAGGCCTTCACGCCGCGGCCGGACACCGGCGAAAAGCCGCCCTGTTCGCGCACCGTGACCGACAATTGCGTGCAGACCTACGAACGCGGCCGCTCGCCGACCCATTAGTGGCCGGGCGGCATTGCCGCACTGCAACATCGGGCTTTCCCCCGGAAGGCCGATCGCCTACCCCGCTGGACCGGAGCAACGGTTCAGCGGGGTTTTTTCGTCATGGCCATATCCTTCGAAGGCAAGGTCGCGATCGTCACCGGGGCCGGTGGCGGTCTGGGGCGCGCCTACGCGCTGGAGCTGGCGAAGCGCGGCGCGAAGGTGGTCGTCAACGATCTCGGCGCCGCGCGCGACGGCACCGGCCACAGCGACGCGGCGCTGCGGGTCGTCGCCGAGATCGAGGCGGCCGGCGGCGATGCAATGTCCGACGGCGGCTCCGTCACCGATTACGGCCATATGGTCCGCATGGTCGAGAAGGCGAAGGACCGCTGGGGCGGCGTCCACATCCTCATCAACAATGCCGGGGTGCTGCGCGACAAGACCTTCGCGAAGATGGCGCCCGACGACTTCCGCTTCGTCCTCGACGTGCATCTGGTCGGCTCGGCCAATTGCACCAAGGCGGTGTGGGAGACGATGCGCGAACAGGCCTACGGCCGGGTGCTGATGACCTCCAGCTCGAGCGGCCTCTACGGCAATTTCGGCCAGTCCAATTACGGCGCGGCGAAGCTCGGCCTCGCCGGCCTGGCAAAGACGCTCGCGCTCGAGGGGGCGAAGTACAATATCCGCGTGAACACGATCGCGCCCACCGCGGCGACGCGGATGACCGAGGACATCTTTCCGCCCGAGCTGCTGGAGCGGTTCAAGCCGGAGCTGGTCGCGCCCGCGGCGCTCTACCTCGTCTCCGACGAGGCGCCGACCAACGCGATCGTCGGCGCCGGCGCGGGGGTGTTCCAGGCGGCCTATGTCACGCTCACCCGCGGCGTCGCGCTCGACGAGGCGACGCCGGAAGCGGTCGCGGCGCGCTGGGCCGAGATCACCGACCGCGCGGGCGAGATCGTTCCTCAGTCCGGCGCAGAGCAGGCGATGACGATCATGCAGCGGCTGCAGGAGAGATAGCGCCGGCCTCCTCCCGGCAAAGCGCGCGGTCCAGGATGGTGTATTGTTAGTCTAATACGCCTGTGCTATGCCCGGCCAAACAGTGGGAGGAGGATGCCGTGTATAGCGAGAGCGATCTGGAGGCGGCCGTCGCGGCGGGCGCATTGACCGCCGAGCAAGCCGACCGGCTGCGCGCATTCGTCGCGGAGAGCCGCCGCAGCCCGGTGGTGGACGAGGAGAGCTTCCGGCTGCTCACCGGCTTCAACGACATTTTCGTCGCAATCGCGGCGGCGACCCTGCTGATCGCGGTCGGCTGGATCGGGCAGACGCTGCCGCCGCATCTCGACACAAACGGCCCCTCCCCCTTCGCCGGACTGTTCGTCGCGGTGACCGCCTGGGGGCTCGCCGAATATTTCACGAAGCGCCGGCGCATGGCCCTGCCCAGCATCCTGTTGCTGATCGCCTTCGTCGGCGGGCTCACCATGGCGACGGGCTTCGGGATTATGCTAGCGGTCGGCGAAAACCGGTTCGAGAGCGCGACGCCGGTGATGCTGACCTTGGCCGCCTCGGCGGTGGTCGCAGGCATCGGCGCGCTGCTGCACTGGCGCCGTTTCCGCGTGCCGATCACCGTCGCCGCCGCGACCGGGACCGTGGTCGCCTTCATCGTTGCCCTGGTCGCCTCCGCGATCGTCCCCGCCGGCGGGCCGGAAACCGACGCGGACGCCGAGCGCATCAACCACATCCTGCTCGGCGTCGTCCTGGTGCTCGGCGTAGCCACCTTCCTGTTCGCGATGTGGTGGGACGGGTCCGACCGCGAGCGCACGACGCGCCGTTCGGACGTCGCCTTCTGGCTGCACCTGCTTGCCGCGCCGATGATCGCCCACCCGGTGTTCGCGCTGCTGGGGCTGACCGAAGGCCGCGTGTCCGGCGCCGGGGCGGCAATCGTGATCGCGCTCTACATCCTGTTCGGGCTGGTCGCGCTCGCGGTGGACCGGCGCGCGCTCCTCGTCTCGGCGCTCGCCTATGTGCTCTACGCGCTCGAAAGCCTGTTCCGCGATTACGGCGCGGTCGAACTCAGCATCGCCTTCACGGCGCTCGTGATCGGCTCGGCCCTGCTGCTTCTCTCGGCCTTCTGGCACAATGCCCGCCGCGCGGTGGTGCGCCGCTTGCCGGAGGCGCTTGGCGAGCGGCTGCCGGTGGTCGACCGCGCGCCGGCGGCGCTGGCCGCGGCCTGAACGACGCACTTTCGTTTACCTCGCACCCCTTCCGGGCGCTCAGCAGCCCGGGAGGGGATTTTCAGCCGTTGACGACCTTGAGCAGCCGCCGCTCGATCGGGGCGAGGATCGGGCCCAGCTCATGGCCGCGCTTGAGCACCTGCCCAGCCTCGCCGATCAGCGCCCACTGGCCCTGGCGGCCGCGCAGCGCGGGGCGCTTCTCGATCCGATATTCGGGCCGCTCGGCGGCGCGGCGAAAGGCCCAGAAGCTCGCCGCGTCGGGGCGGAACTCGATCGCATAGTCCTTCCACAGGCCGGCGGCGACCATGCGGCCGTAGAGATCGACGATCCGATTGAGCTCGGCTCTCTCGAAGCCCACCTGCCCTTCGCCCAATGCGGTCGGGAAGGGCAGGACCGTGCCCATCAGGCGCGGCCCGCCTTCTTGTCGGCGCCCCGGCCCTTGGCCGACTTGCCCTCGCCCGCCTCGCGCTCGGCGAGCAGCTCGGCGACGCGCCGGCGCATCTGCTCCAGCTCGCACTGGAGAATCTCGAGCTTCTGGGTCGCCGGGTCGTACATTTCGGAACAGGGCGTGCCGTAGGGAAGGAAGCGCGCCTCGCTACTCTCGCCGGCATCGACGAGCGTCGAGCGCGCCGGGATGCCGACCATCGTCGCCCCGGGCGGAACGTCCTTGGTCACCACGGAATTGGCGCCGATTCGCGCCCGCTCGCCGACCGTGATCGGGCCGAGCACCTGCGCGCCCGAGCCGATGATCGCGCCGTCGCGGATCGTCGGGTGACGCTTGCCGCCCTGCCCATTGGTCGGGTTGGTGCCGCCCAGCGTCACCTGCTGGTAGATGGTGACGTTGTCGCCGATCTCGGCGGTCTCGCCGATGACCACGAAGCCGTGATCAATGAAGAAGTTTCGGCCGATCTTCGCGCCCGGGTGGATGTCGATCCCGGTCAGCATCCGGCTGATATGGTTCACGAGGCGCGCGAGGAAATAGAGCTCGCCGCGGAACAGCCAGTGCGCGATCCGGTGAAAGCCGAGAGCCCACACGCCGGGATAAAGCAGCACTTCCCAGCGCGAGCGTGGCGCGGGATCGCGTGCCTTGATCGAATCGAGATAGGCCAGGAGGCCGTCGAGCATCGAATTCCACCCGGTTGTGGTTCGCCGTGAGATAGCCGGCGCCCGCCCCGATTTCCAGATGCGGCGACACAGCGGCGCCGAAGCGGCGAATTTGACATCCCTGCGGCGCCATCTAGGCTGAGCGATGCCCCTGCGCGCCGCACGACGGCGCCGGAGAGGAAGGAGGGGCCAATGAGAATGCGCGACATCGAAACGCTGGATGCGGCCCGGACATGGTGGGTCCCGGCGGTGACGGCGCCGGTCCGCGACTGGGCGGGCGCGCCCGGCTGCCGGCGCGGCGCCCGCTTCCTGATCGACGAGAACGAGGTGCGCCCGGCGCGCGACAACTATCCCTGCTTCGTCTCGCGCGAAGCCTGCGAGGGCTGGATCGCCGCGCACGAGGAGGCGCTGAGACGCAACGCGCCCGGCGCCATCGTCGCGCCCGCCGATCTCGCCCGCTGGCTGCTCGGCCTCGCCTGAACGACGCGGCCGGCCGCGCCGTCAGCGCTGGAAGACGGCGCGCGCGTCGCGCTTGAACGCGGCGCCGCTATCCGGGCGGCTGTAGAACATGTGCCCGCCCGGATAGACCGAAAGCTGCACGCGGTTCGCCTGGCCGAAGGCCGGCATCTGGTCGATGATCAGACGCGAGGCAAAATAGGGGCAGGACAGGTCGTTGTAGCCGTGCACGACCATCACGGCCATGCGCGGATCGTTGGCGATCGCCTGCCGGAGATCGCGCACCGGCGAATCGTCCGGCTTGCCGCGCTCCCAGGCCTCGTTCACCTCGTAAGACAGCGCGTTGTAGCGCGCGTCGACGTCCCAGCCGACAACGCGGGTGATAAAGTCCACCATCGCGCTCGTCGTCGGCGCGATCAGGGCGTTGAGGATCGGATCGCCGCTGCGCCGCCGCGCCGAACTCGGGAAGGGATCGAAGGCGGTGACGTTGCTGTCGTAGATGCTGCCGATCTGCCGCTGGTCACGATGGATCTCGCGGAGGAAGGTGTAGGAATCGACGCGCCCGTCGAGTCGGTCGACGAGGTCGCGCGGCAGGCCGGTAAGCTCGGTCACCCGGTCGACGAGGCGCTGGCGCGCGCCGGGATCGGAGCGGCCGGCGAGCAGGTCGGTGAGGAACTGCGTGCGGGCATATTGCTCGATCGGCGCCATCGCCTCCGCCGTCAGCCGGCCTTCGCGCTCGAGCCGCGCCGCCGCCATCGACGGCAGGTCGATCATCCAGCGCAGCGGCGACAGGTCGGTCGCATCGTCGCCGGCGGCGGGATCGAGATAGGGCGAAACGAGAAACATGCCGTTCACGCCAACGCCGATCCGGGTCTGCAGGTGGAGCGCGATGCGCGGCACGCGATAGCCGCCATAGCTCTCGCCCATCAGGTACTTGCGCGAGCGCAGCCGGCGGTTGCGTTCGAGCCAGTCGTAGACGACGCGGGAGAGATAGCGCACGTCCGACTCGGCCGAATAGAAGTCGCGCTTCGTCGCGTTCTCGTCCTCGAGGCTGCGCGAGAAGCCGGTGCCGATCGGGTCGATGAAGACCAGGTCGGTCATGTCCAGCCAGCTGTTCGGATTGTCGACCAGGATCGGCGGATCCGAGGGCGCGTCGCCATTGTCGCCGAACTGGAGCCGCTTCGGCCCGATCGCGCCGAGGTTGAGATAGACCGAAGAGGCGCCCGGGCCGCCGTTGAAGGCGAACGTCACCGGACGGTCGGCGCCGCCGCCGGGCACGACATAGGAGGTGTACACCACCTCGCCGATCTTCTTGCCGGTGTCGTTGAAGACGGGGATCGTCCCGACGGTGACGTCATAGCTGATCGTCCGCCCGCCGATCACCGCGCTCTGGCGCACCGTCCGGTCCGGCGGCAGCGGCGGCAGGTTGATCTCGCCCGCCTTGGCCTGGCTTTCGGCCCTGCCCGATCCGCCCCCTTCGTCCTGCGCGAGCGCGGCGAAGGAGGAGCTGAACGCAACGATCAGTGCTGCGGCGATCGGGGTGAGCGGAGGAAAGCGCATTCTTCACATCCCTGAGAACTGAATCGGCGTGCCGGACCTACGGTCTAAGTCACGCATCGCCAAGTGAAAAACGGCGCAAACGCGCCGTGCAAGTAACGATCCCGCGGATCGGTGACATGTTCTGGCACGATATCGCGAGGACCCCAGACGCCGCGAGCACAAGGACTTCATCTTTGCTATGGTGGCCGGGATGTCGCAGCCACGCCGACGCGCGCCCCTGGGGCTCCGGCAATGACTTCCGACGCCGAGTCGGGAAAGCGGGCGCCGCTGCCCTCGTTCGAGCAGGTCGTCGCCGAGCACGGCGCGCTGATCGCGCGCATCGCCATGTCCTACGAGGCCGATCCGGCGCTGCGCGAGGACCTGGTCCAGCAGATTTTCCTTGCCGTGTGGCAGGCGCTGCCGACCTTCCGGGCCGATTCGTCCTTGCGCACCTTCATCGCCCGGATCGCCCAGAACCGGGCGATTTCCTACGTCGCCAAGCAGGTCCGCCAGCCGGCGGTGGCCGAGCTCGACGACCGAATCGAGGCCGAAGATCCCGATCCCGAACAGACCGCGATGCGGGCGAGCGACAGACGTGCCCTCCTCGAGGCGACTAGAAAGCTGCCGCTGCCGCAACGCCAGGTGATCGTGCTGGTGCTCGAAGGGTTCGACTATTCCGAAATCGCGGAGATGCTAGACATCGCGCCCAACGCGCTGGCGCTGCGGCTGTCGCGCGCCAAGGCGAACCTGAAATCCCTGCTGGAGCGTGCGAGATGACCGATTTCGATCTCGATCGCTTGGGCGAACTTTGGCGGCAGGACCCGGAGCCGGCCGAAATCGAGCGGCTGCGGCGCACCGCGAAGATGGTAAGCCGCCGTGCCCGCATGGCCCAGATCGCCGACACGGTCGGCGCGATCGTCGTCAGCGTCGTGATGCTCGGCGTCACGATCCTCAACCCGCAGCCCACGACGGTCGTCGTCGTCACCGCGGCGCTGCTGATGATCCTTTATACCTTCGAGCGGAACCGTAAGCTGCGCGAAACGGAAATCCGAATGCTGTCGGGAACGACCGAAGAGATGCTCGACCAATCGATCGAGCGCGCCAGGGCAACCCGCAAGCGGATGCGCCTGAACCTGATCTCGGTCCCCGTCGCGATCGTGGTCTATTCGGCACTGATCTTCGCCGCGCGGCGCGGAAACGACCCCACGATCCTGCGCTCGCAACTTCATCTTTCCGAACATATGGTGCTGGTTACCACCATTGTTCTTGTTCTCGTCGCCGCGTTCATGACGATCGGCTATGCGCGCACGTTCATCAGGAGCCGCGCCGAGCTCGACTCGCTCGAATGGCTGCGCGACGCCTACCGCCGCGAGCGCGACGAAAGCCAGTGAGCCCGACGCGCGCGAGCGTCTTAGGAAAGTATCAATAAATTGCGGGCAAATGTCGGTCCCCTAAAAACACAGCTATGGGGAAAGCGAAATGAAGACGTTTGCCGATACAAAAGCGTTCAAGTCCCTGGAGCTTCCCGAACTGACCACCGCTGTCGGGATCGCCGCCGGTCGTAAGCGGCAGGAAGTCGGTGGCGCGGTCTGCCTCCTGGGCATCGCTGCGGCGGGGATCATCCTCCTCTAGCGAGCAATTCCCGCTCCAGCCCATCCGGATCGAGAGGGCGAGATGTCGAAGAGTCCAAGCGCCGATGGCAATCGCGATCGGTCGCCCAACGCGCTCGCCGGCCAAGCTCGCCCTCGTCGCCGCCTTCGCTGGCGGCCTTTGCGCAATCGCGTGATGGCGTTCTGTCGACGTCACTACATTCCGCTGCACGCCCTGGCCGTCATCCTGACCGTCCTTATCCTGCGGGAGTCGCGCGAATGGGTGCTCGCGCACGTGCCGAATCCATGGACATGACCGGCGGCCGGCAAGGGCCGGGCGGCCCCGTCGCGCGCGACGATCCGGCGCGCGTTTGGGCGCCCGTGCGCGCGCGGGTCGATGCGGCGCTGGCGGAGGTCGCCGACCAGATCTCGGCCGTGCGGGCGGCGCGCGCGCTGCTCGGCGACGACGAGTGGATCGCGCGCCTGATCGACGCGGCGGTCGCCTCGCTCGACATCGACGCGCGGCAGCCGCTGCCGCTCCGTGCCAGCGATAGCGAGGTGCGCAGCGGCATCGTCGTCGCCCGCCATCCGGCGCTCAGCGTCACGCTCGACGTCGTTCACGCGGCAAAGCTCGCCGTAAAGAAGAACAATCCGCGCCCCGGATCGATCGGTTTCACCGGCGACATCAGCATCGCCCGCTTCGTCAGGTCCGGCGGCGCGGTGCTTTCCTGGTGGGAGATTCCGCCAATCGGGCTCGATTTCTCCGCCGCGACCGCCGGCACCTGCCGTCAAACGGGCCATCGCGCGGTCGCCGACGGCGACATGGTCGAGATGGACGGCCGGCGCGAAAGCTTCATCATCGAGGCGGCGCGCGGCAACCTGCTGCTCGTCAGCGCCACGATCCGCACCGAAGCGCCGGTCAGCGTCGAATATGACGCGGCCACCGGCGCCTATCTCGGTTGCAGCGCCGCCAGCGACCGCGACTCGCGCCTCCAGCTGGTCTCAAGCCTTGCGCGCCTGCTCGAGGCAAGGGAGGTCTTCCCGGCGATCGCGGCGCTGCTCGACGAGCCTTCCTTCTTCGTGCGCTGGCACGCGATGCGCGAGCTGATCGCGATCGACGCCGAGGCCGCCCTCCCCTACCTCAGGATGCTCGCCGACCACGATCCGCACGCGGAGGTGCGCTGCGCCGCGCGCGCGACGCTCGACCTGCTCCTCCCCGACGAAAGGAAGGCCGCCTGATGCCGCGCGTCATCCCGACCGAGGACGTGCCGCCGATCGAGCTTGGCGAGCTGGTCGCCGCGCTCGACGAGTCCGGCTTCGACCCGCGCGACGAGGAGAGCTTCGCCGCGATGGGGCCGCTGCTCAGGGGGCTGGCGGCGAATCGCACCTTTCTGGCCGACATCGCCGTCGCCGAACTCAAGGACCGCTGCGCCGCCCAGAGCCGCGCGAACGGCTACACGCCGCAGGTCCTGATGCTGCACCCTGCCGGCCGCAACTATTTCATCCGCGCCAATTTCTGGCCCGGCCCCAGCGATCCGATCTTCAGGTCGAGCGGCCCATCGCCTTTCTTTTACTATCTGCCGCACGACCACAATTTTTCGTTCCTTACCGTCGGCTATCTCGGCCCCGGCTACTGGAGCGACTATTATGAATATGACCCGGAGGGCGTGGTCGGCTATCCGGGCGAGAAGGTCGGGCTGAGGTTCGTCGAACGCGCGCGGCTCGAACCGGGCAAGGTGATGCTCTATCGCGCCCACCGCGACGTTCATCTCCAGCTTCCCGCCGACGAGATGTCGATTTCGATCAACATCATGGAGGCGACGCCCGAGGTCGCCCGGGCGAGTCAGTACCGGTTCGACGTGGAGCGCGGCGAGATCGCCTCGATCCTCAACAGCACGACCACCGAGGCGCTGCTGGCGATCGCCGCCAATCAGGGCGGCGAGAATGCGCGCGACGTGGTGGAAACCTTTGCCGCGCGCCACCACGACGAACGCATCCGCTTCGCCGCGCTGCGCGAGCTCGCCCTCTCGGAGCCGGACATCGATACCGGGCTCGACCGGCTCGCGCGCGGCCGCGCCTCGCCCAGCCGCTTCGTCGCCGAGATGTGCGCGCTGGAGGCCGCCCGGCTGGCCGCGAACCGCGGCTGGCTCGAGCGCGACGCTCAGCCCTCGGTGCGATAGCCGCTCTGCCGCTCGATCATCCAGCCGGGATATTCGGGCGGCAGCTTGCTGACCTCGTCGAGCCGCGCCAGCTCCTCGTCGGTGAAGCGGACATTAACAGCGCCGAGATTGTCCTGGAGCTGGTCCATCCGCTTGGCGCCGAGGATCACGCTCGTCACCGCCCGCTGGTGCAGCAACCAGGCGAGCGCGAGCTGCGCGACGCTGGCCTGCTTCGCCGTCGCGAGTTCGTGTAGCACGTCGAGGATCGCGAAGGCGCGCTCGCGGTCGACTGGCGGGAAGTCGAAGGTCGCGCGCCGCCCGTCCGCGTCGCCCTGCCCGTCGCGCCGATATTTGCCGGACAGAAGCCCGCCGGCGAGCGGGCTCCACACCATCAGCCCGATCCCTTCCGAGGCCATCATCGGCACGACCTCGCGCTCAAGGTCGCGGCCGGCGACCGTGTAATAGGCCTGAAGCGAGACGGGGCGGACGAAGGCGCGCCGCTCGGCGATGCCGACCGCCTTGGCGACCTGCCAGGCCGCCCAGTTGGAAAAGCCGTAGTAGCGGATCAGCCCCCGGCGCACGAGCATGTCGAGCGTCTCGATCGTCTCCTCGATCGGCGTGTGGGGATCGACGCCGTGGATCTGGTAGAGGTCGATATGGTCGAGCTGGAGCCGATCGAGGCTGGCTTCGACCTGCGCCATGATGTGATGGCGCGAGGCGCCGGCGGCATTGGGGCCTCTGCCCATCCGACCGAGCACTTTGGTCGCGACCACGACCTCGTCGCGCGGCACGCCGAGATTCTTCAGCGACTGGCCGACGATCCGCTCGGACTGCCCGTCCGAATAGACGTTGGCGGTGTCGATGAAGTTGACGCCGGCGTCGAGCGCGGCCTTCACCAATGCGTCGGCCTTGTCCTGCCGGAGCTGGCCGATGCGCTGCCACATGCCCTGGCCGCCGCCGAAGGTCATCGTGCCGAGGCACAGTTCCGAAACATAGAGGCCGGAGCGGCCGAGCAGGTTGTAGCGCATCGAAGGCTCCCTTTTTCGATGGATTCCGGGAAGGCGCCCGAGATGGTGGCTTGCGCGGCCGCGTCAATCGCATAGGCTCCGATTTCGTGAGCGACCTGACCGATTTCATCGCCGGCCTGCCGAAGGCGGAGCTGCACATACACATCGAGGGCAGCCTCGAGCCGGAGCTGATGTTCGCGCTGGCGCAGCGCAATGGCGTCGAGATCCCGTTCCGCAGCGTCGAGGAGGTGCGCGCCGCCTATCGCTTCTCGAACCTGCAGGACTTCCTCGACATCTACTATCAGGGCGCGAACGTGCTGCGCGAGGCGGAGGATTTCCGCGACCTCGCCGTCGCCTATTTCGACCGCGCCGCGGCGGACAATGTCGCCCATGCCGAAATCTTCTTTGATCCGCAGACGCACACGCAGCGCGGAATTCCCTTCGCGACCGTGATGGAGGGCCTGCTCGCGGGCGTGGCAGACGCGCGCGAGCGGCACGGCATCAGCGCGAAGCTGATTCTCTGCTTCCTGAGGCACCTCGACGAGGCGGACGCCTTCGCGACGCTGAAGGAGGCGGAGCCATGGCTCGACCGGATCGAGGGCGTCGGGCTGGATTCCTCCGAGGTCGGCCACCCGCCCTCCAAGTTCGCCCGCGTCTTCGACGCCGCCGCCTCGTTCGGCCTCAGGCGCGTCGCGCACGCCGGCGAGGAAGGGCCGCCCGAATATGTTCGCGAGGCGCTCGACATCCTGAAGATCGACCGGCTCGATCACGGCAACCGCTCGCTCGAGGACGAGGAGCTGGTCGCGCGGCTCGCGCGCAGCGGCATGACGCTCACCGTCTGCCCGCTCTCCAACCTCAAGCTGTGCGTGGTGAAGGACCTGTCGGCCCATCCGATCGACCAGATGCTGCGCTTAGGTCTGCGCGCCACCGTCAATTCGGACGATCCCGCCTATTTCGGCGGCTATGTGAACGACAATTACCGCGCGGTGGCCGAGGCGCGCGGGCTTACGCGCGGCGACATCGTGACGCTGGCCCGCAACTCCTTCCTCGGCTCTTTCCTGGACGAAGCGGAAGTCGCGGGCCATCTCGCCCGGCTGGAGGCCTACGCCGCCGCGGCCTAGAGCGTCGCGTGGACGGTCGCGACCGCCTTCATGATGGCGGCGACGCGGGCCGCGCCCTGGATCGTCTCGGCCTTCACGCCATGCTGGGTGAGCACCCGTTCGTGGCTGTCGATGCACATGCCGCAGCCGTTCTGCGCGCTCACCGCGAGGCAGAAAAGCTCGAAGTCCGCCTTGTCGATGCCCGGATTGCCGATGCACTGCATCCTCAGCTTCGCCGGCAGCGTCTGGTAGACCGGGTTCGAAGCGAGGTGGACGAAGCGGTAATAGACGTTGTTCATCGCCATGATCGCCGCCGCGGCGCGGGCCGCGTTGGCATAGGCGTCGTCGATCTTGCCGGCGACTTCCGCCTCGGCGGCGGCGACGATCGGCCGATAGCCCGTGCCGTGCGCGCAGGCGAGCACCAGACCCCACTTGCGCCCCTCGCTGTCCAACGTTTGGTCGGCCAGCAGCGACGACATGTTGAGCCTGAGATCCCTGGCATAATCGGGCAAGGTGTCGGCGAATTCCTTGAGCGACATTTTCGGGCAACTCCCATTTCAAGAGACCCTCCCTGCACCGCACGGAGGGTGAAAGAAAAGGGGCGCGGCCCCCGTAGGTGCCGCGCCCCGGTGTGAGGTCCGCACCCCGGTTCGGGGCGTGGGGGGGGGCTTTACGCCGCGGGGCGCAGGACCTCGTCTCCGGCCTTCCAGTTGCACGGGCAAAGCTCGTCCGTCTGGAGCGCGTCGAGAACGCGCAGCGTCTCGGACGGGTTGCGGCCGACGTTCAGGCCGTTGACCGTGACGTGCTGGATGACGTTGTCCGGATCGACGATGAAGGTGGCGCGATAGGCGACGCCCTCAGCGGCGTCGAGGATGCCAAGCGCGCTCGCGAGCTCCTTCTTGTTGTCGGCGATCCAGGGGAAATCGGCCTTGGCGAGCTGCTCGTCCGAGCGGCGCCAGGCGAAGTGGACATGGGCGGTGTCGGTCGAAGCGCCGATCAGCACCGCATCGCGGTCCTCGAAATCCTTCTTGAGCTCGCCATAGCCGACGATCTCCGTCGGGCAGACGAAGGTGAAGTCCTTCGGCCAGTAGAACAGGATCTTCCACTTGCCGTCCGTCTCGGCGAGGTTGATCGTCTCGCCGGCCGGGAGTTTGTCGGTGCCCTGCTGGACGGGAACGGTCAGTCCGGGAAGCTTGTCGCCAACGGTCAGCATGTGTCTCAAATCCTCCTGATTGTGCGTTGCGGAACGGGTCGATGCGTGGCGCATATATGGACTCGGGGATATCGTTCCAATAGATTAATTCAACTGGGTTGATCGATCAGAACGATGATGGGATGACCGCGACCTATCTGCCCACGCTTAAGCAGCTGCAATATCTCGTCGCGCTGCGCAACGAGGGCCATTTCGGCCGCGCCGCCGAGGCGTGTTTCGTCACGCAATCGACGCTGTCGGCCGGGATCAAGGAGCTGGAGACGCTGATCGGCGTCACGCTGGTGGAGCGCACCCGGCGCGTGGTGCGCTTCACGCCGCTCGGCATCCGCGTCGCCGAGAAGGCGGAGCGGATCCTGCGCGAGGCGGAGGACCTGGCGGACATGGTGCGCGCCGCCGGCAAGCCGCTCGCCGGCGACCTGCGCATGGGCGTGATCCCGACGATCGCGCCCTTCCTGCTGCCAACGCTACTGCCCCGCCTGCGCAGGCAATGGCCCGACCTCAAGCTCTACCTGCGCGAGGAGACGAGCCACGCCGCCTGCGACGCGCTGCACCGCGGCAAGCTCGACTGCGTGCTGCTCGCCCTCCCCTATGCCTGCGGCGATGTCGAGGTCGCCGACCTGTTCGACGATGCGCTGATGGTCGCCTTTCCGCCGGGCGCCCCGGAGTCGCCGCCGGAGCCGGTCGCGGCGAGCGCCATCGATGAATCGAGCCTGCTGCTGCTCGAGGACGGCCATTGCCTCAAGGACCATGCCCTCGCCGCCTGCAACCGGCCCGAGCTGCGCGCGCAGGCCTCGATCCTCGGCACCTCGCTGCACACGCTGATCCAGATGGTGGACAACGGCCTCGGCACGACGCTGATCCCCGAAATGGCCGTGAAGGCCGGCATCCTGGAGGGCACCCGCGTCGTCGCGCGTCACCTCGCCGCCGACCATCCGGCGCGGCGGATCGCGCTGGTCTGGCGCAAGGGCAGCCCGCGCGAAAAGGAGTTCCGCCTGCTTGCCGACGCGCTGAAGGCCGCGGCCTGAAGAACGGGCTGATCGCGCCCGCCTTGGTCGAGACCTCCGGGTCCTTGAAGCTCTCTTTCGCGCTCAGTCCATGTGCCTGAGGCCGACGCGCAGATAGTCCCAGCCCGTCACCAGCGTCAGCAGCGCCGCCGCCCACAGGAAGGCGAGCCCGCCCTGATGCATCCAGGGCCACTCCGGCAGCGCGCCGCCGAGGATCAGCATGCCGAGCGAGCAGAGCTGGAAGGTCGTCTTCCACTTGGCGAGCTGGCTGACCGGCATCGAGACGCGCAGCCCGGCGAGATATTCCCGCAGACCCGAAACCATGATCTCGCGCAACAGGATGACCAGCGCCGGAATGATGTGGAGGCCGTGGATCACGGGCGAGGTGCCGGCGGTGCGCGTCGAGACCAGCATAAGGATCACCGCCGCGACCATGATCTTGTCGGCGATCGGATCGAGAAACTGGCCCAGCCGCGAGACCGCGCCGCGCGCGCGCGCGAGATAGCCGTCGAAATAGTCGGTGATGCCGACGAGACAGTAGAGCGCGAAGGTGAACGCATATTCCGCCCGCCCCGGCGCCCACAGCAGAAAGACGAGGATCGGCACCGCCAGGATGCGCGAAAGCGTGAGCAGGTTGGGCAGCGTCAACATGCCGCCTTGGCCTTAAGGCCTGCGCCGCACCGCCGCAACGGTGGGTGCGCGGAGCAAGCGGAGACGCCATTCCCGAAACCGTCCCGCGCGGCATTTCGCCTGCGCGCGTCCGGCGTGGCTGACCAAATCGCCCGACCCCTCCGGGGCTTGTGCCGCCCGCGCCGCTGCGCCTATGACCCGGGTCTGCCGCGCCGCGAGGCCGGGAACGGGGGGAGTGTCTTCATGCCGAAGCCGGGACCGGGGAGCGCGGCCGTGCCACAAGGGCGAGTACGCTTGCGCCAATCATGACCGACTCGCTCCATTTGCTGCGTACGCGGCGTTTCCTGCCGCTGTTCACCACCCAGATGCTCGGGGCGTTCAACGACAACCTGTTCAAGAACGCGATGGTGCTGTTCGTCGTTTACCAGGTCTACAACGACGAGCGCTCCGAAACCTGGTTCAGCGCGGTCGCGACCGCGATCTTCATCCTTCCCTTCTTCCTGCTCTCCGCACTTTCCGGCCAGCTCGCCGACGCGCGCGACAAGGCCGGGCTGATCCGCATCATCAAGGCGTGCGAGGTGGTGATCATGCTGGTCGGCGGCGCCGGCCTGCTGCTCGCCTGGCAGGGCATCGGCGTCGGCGTGCTCGCGATACCGCTGATGCTGGTCGCTTTGTTCGCCATGGGTATCCATTCGACCTTCTTCGGGCCGATCAAATACGCGATCCTGCCGCAGCACCTGCACAGCGACGAGGTGCTGGGCGGCACCGGGCTGGTCGAGGCGGGCACCTATATGGCGATCCTCGGCGGCACGCTACTCGCCGGCATCGTGCCGGTGGAGGTCTCGGCGATCCTCGTCGTCGCGATCGCGCTGGTGGGCTATCTGAGCGGTCGAAAGGTGCCCGAGGCGCCGGCGCTGGAGCAGGGCCACCGCATCGATCTCAACGTCATCCGCTCCTCGGTCCGCCTCGTCGCCGCGACGATGCACATTCGCCGCCTCTTCCTTGCGATCGTGGCGATCAGCTTCTTCTGGACGATCGGCGCAGTCCTGTTCATCCAGTTTCCGCCGCTGGTGAAGAACGTGCTCACCGCCGACCGCGCGGTGGCCAGCCTCTTCCTCGCCATCTTCTCGGTCGGTGTCGCGATCGGCTCGGTGCTGGTGAACCGGCTGCTCAAGGGGGAGGTCTCCGCGCGCTACTCGACGCCGTCGGTGATCGTGATGGGGCTGTTCGTCGTCGCCTTCCACGTCGTCGCGGCGCGCTGGGTGCCGGCGCCGGAGGGCCGCCTCTACACGATCGGCGAGTTCTTCCACCATCCGGGCGTGCTGCCGATGCTCGGCTCGCTGCTCGGCATCGCGGTGGCGGGCGGCATGTTCGTCGTGCCACTCTACGCCTTCCTCACCACCACGGTGCGCAAGGCCGAGGCGGCGCGCACCGTGGCGGCCAACAACATCGTCAATTCCGGCGCGATGGTGGTCGGCTCGCTAATCGCGATCGGCCTGTCGATCGCCGGCGTGGACGTCGCCAAACAGCTCCTGCTCGCCGCCGCCATGTGCCTGGTCTCCGCCTGGCTCGGCTGGATGCTGCACAAGGCGTGCGAGGACGGCCGCTGCGCCGAAGGTGAGGCATTGCCTCCGACGGTATAGGACGCCGGCCCGGCGCCTCAGCTCAGCAGCGTTCCGAAGAAGATCAGCCCGCCGATCCAGCCCGCGAGGAACAGGCGCAGGTCGTCGAGCCGGGCCGAAGCGTCGCTCGCCAACGGCATCGGGGCGCTCGCGCGGCCGGGCAGCGCGAAGGCAGCGCGGACCGGCGCCGGGCGGCGGACGATCAGGGGCGCGAGGCGGTTCATCGCCCGCATTAACGAACGATTCACCATCGAAGGCAAGCGCCGCGCTGACGTCATGCCGTCCCATCACTGGACAGGCGCCCGCCGGACCCAGCTGGCAGTCCGATCGGTCCGCTTCGGACCGTTCATCAATCCAGATCGAACTAAACTATAGTAAATGCACTAATAAAAGTTAACCCGGCGAATGTCTTGTTGGCCCCTCAAAAGCTGTTTGGCAGTGACCGGAGGGGTCGATGGATAGTATCGGATACAAAAGAGGCCGAGCATTGCGCAGGCTGACCTGCGGGCTGGCGGCGGCGGCCGCGCTCGGCGTCGGCGTTCCCGCGCCGGCGCAGGCGCAGATCACGCGGCCAGTCGTCAACGTCTGCTCCGGTCTGAAGTTGCCGCGCTCGGCGGTGACCGACATTCTCGCGCCGGTCGCGACCGGCATCGTCACGCCGATCGAGGACCGGGTCAACTCGATCCTGGGCGTCATCCAGCTCATCCCGATCGTCGGCCAGGTGCTGCCCCCGCTGTCGACCAATGTCGGTGGCCTGCTCGCCAGCGCCGCCGCCGGCGATCCGATCAGCCTCGAAGTTCTCGATCTCGACGGCAACGTGGTCGACCCCTCCTCCGGCTGCGACGTCGCCGCCAATTCGCTGAGCCTTGCCGATTCCGCCGGCATCGCGATCGGCGGCAACCGGATCGACGGTCTCGGCGTCGAGGGCCAGGCGGCGAGCGCTGGCGAGGTCAACTCGATCGCCTTCGGCAACAATGCCGCGACCAGCGCGAGCGCGACCGGCGCGGTCGCGATCGGCACGTCGGCACAGGTGACCGCCGCGAACAGCGTCGCCATCGGCAACGGCTCGGTCGCATCGCGAGGGCCGCAGCTCGCCTATGCCGCGGTGGGGCTCCCCGATCCGCAGGTTTCGGCCGGCGAGTTCTCCGTCGGCGCGCCGGGCGCCGAGCGCCAGATCACCAATGTCGCCGCCGGTTCGGCGCCGAACGACGCGGTCAACGTCGCCCAGCTCCAGGGCGTCGCCGACCGCATCACCGAGCTTGGCGCCAGCGCGCTCCAGTATGACGGTCCCGCCCGCGACAGGGTCACCCTCGCCGGCGGCGCCGGCGGGACGGTCATCGACAATGTCGCGCCGGGCCGGATTGCGCCCGATTCGCGCGAGGCTGTGAACGGCGCGCAGCTCAGCGCGACCAACGCGGCGGTCAACGCCCTGAACGCGCAGGTGGCTGCGAACACCACCGCGATCGCCAACCTCACCAGCATCGTGAACGCCGGTGGTGGCGGCGGCGGCGGGGACGACAGCGGCGGCGCGGTCATGCTCGGGCCGGTCCGCTATGCCGACGCCGCAAGCCCGGGCATCGCCAATGACGGAACGCCGACCGACGAGGCGGTGCTGGTCGGCGCGAGCGGCGGCCCGGTCGGCCTCCACAATGTCCGCGACGGCGTGGTCGCGGCGGGATCCACCGACGCTGTGAACGGCGGTCAGCTCCATGCGACCAACGTCCAGGTCGCCGCCAATGCCGCCGCGATCTCCGACCTCGACAGCCGCGTCACCGCGAACACCGGCGCCATCGACGAGCTGCGCAACAGCATCTCCGGCAGCACCGTCGTCGCCGTCCAATATGCCGACGCGGCGACCCCGACCACGCCCAACGGCGGCACGATCACCAACGACGTGACCCTGGTCGGGACCGGCGAGGGGCCGGTGGCGCTGCACAACCTTGCCGCCGGTGTCGCGCCGACCGATGCCGTCAATCTCGGTCAGCTCGCCGTCGGCCTCGACAACACGCTGGCCGCGGCGAACCACTACACCGACCTGCGCATCGACCAGCTCGGCCAGAACCTCACCCGGTTCCGCCGCGACGCCAATGGCGGCATCGCCGGCGCGATGGCGGTGGCCGCGCTGCCGCAGGCGAGTGAGCCGGGTCGCGGCATGTTCGGCCTCGGCGTCGCCACCTATGGCGGCCAGGAAGCGTTCGCGCTCGGCCTTTCGGCCCGCACCCGCGACGGCCGCGCGGTGATCCGGGCCGGCGCGACCCTGGACACGCGCGGTCGCGGCGGCGCGAACGCCGGCATCGGCCTCCTGTTCTAGCGGCGATGCCCGGTCCGAATCCGCCTCCCCCGAGGCGGTGAACGGGAGGGGGAGAGAAACGCCCCCACACGACCTCCCCCTCCCGTTCGAGCCGGCCTGATCGTCCCGGCCGAAATTCGTCACTTGACAACATGGAAAGTCACGTTACTTTCCACATTGGAAAGTGAGGAACGCCATGACCGAATCCATCGATGCAAGCGAAGCGCTGAAAGTCGTGCGGGAGGCGCGCGAGCGGCTCGCCGCCAGCCCCCCTCCCCCTATTGGTACGCGCCGCTCTACGGCCTGCTGAGCGGCGCCATCGTCCTCGGCGGCGGCCTTCCCCAGCCGGCCGGTCTCCTCGTCCTGGCCGCCGGCATCGCCGGGCTGACGATCCTTTATCGAACCTGGGCGAACGGGGCGGGCATCAGCCTCAACGGCTATCGCGCGGGCCGCACGCGCGTGATCGCGATCGGCGTTGCCGTCGTGATGACGGGCCTGATGCTGGCCGGGATGGTGCTGCGGATGTCCTACGGGATTGCCTGGGCGCCCTTTGCCGCCGGCGCGATCGCGGTTCCGGTCGCGGCGTTCGCCAGCGCGATGTGGGATCATGCCTGGCGCGCGCAGATCATGGGAGGCAGGCGGTGAGCATCGCGGGCATCGACCCCGTGATCCACGCGCCACTGCGACTGCAGATCTGCGCGATCCTCTCGGCGACGGACGAAGCCGAATTCTCCGTCGTGCGGGTCAACACCGGGGTGAGCGAATCCGTGCTCTCCAAGCATGTGAAGCAGCTTGAGGAGGCGGGCTATGTGAAGGTCCGCAAGGCGGCCCGCGCCGGCCGCCAGCGCACCTGGCTCGCGCTCACCGACAAGGGGACGCGCGCCTTCTCCGATCACATGGCCGCCCTCACCCGGCTCGCCGGGCACGCGCGCCTCGCGGCCGAATAGGAGCGGGCCGCGCCATCAAAGCAGCACAATTGGCGTCCAGATGGCGGCGATGCCCGACCTGCCGCCGCCAGATCCGACGCTCGAAGTCCAGCTCGCGAGCCAGGGCATCTCGAAGGGCCTGCGCCAGACCGATGGCGCCCAGTGGCTCGTGCGCGGCGAGCTCGCCTTCGGCCCGGCGCTGATCGGTGCCAACGCCAGGAACGTCACCGCCGCCGACCGGGAGGGCGAGTTCGCCGGCTTTCTCGGCTGGCGCGGCAGCATGGAAGGCTTTCGCGTCGAGGCGATCGCCGCCGCGAAATTCGCACTCGACCCGCATGGGCCGACCCGCGACTACGCGTTCGAGGCGACCGCAACCGTCACCCGCGCGCTCGGCGCGCTGACGCCCCGGATCACCCTCGTCTGGAGCCCGGACGATTTCGGCAGCACGCGCCAGACCCTGTTCGCGGAAGCAGGCGCGTCGCTGCGCCTGTCGTCCCGCCTTGGCGTCGGCGCATTCGCCGGCGGCCGCGCGCGCAGCGGCGGGCCGGATTATGCCGTGTGGAACGTCGGCCTCACCTGGCGACCGCTCCGCAGAGTGACGCTGGACCTGCGCTATTACGAAACCGACCGGGGGATCGGCGCCGACTATCGCGCCCGGCTGGTCGGCGTCCTGCGCCTGCATTTCTAGGCCGCGCGGCGATCGCCCGGACATCCTCGCGCGGCTGCACCTTGAGCCGCCGACTTTTTGAGCGGTCGGGCCCCCTCCCCTCTTGGCGTAAGGCCGCGTCGGTGCAATGATAGCGCTAACAAAACAAGGGGGGGGGTCGGCTTGATCGGATCGGCCCAGCTGCGGCGGATTGCGCGCGCCGCCCGGATCACGATCCCGGCGCTTGCGCTCGCCATCGCCGCCGACGCATCCACCCAGCCCGCGCCGGAGCCGCCGCCCGGCGCCAACCCGATCATTCGCGACGTCTTTACCGCCGATCCCGCGCCGCTCGTCGTCGGCGACCGGCTCTACCTCTATGTCGGCCACGATGAGGCCGCCGACGGCGAGATGTTCAACATGCGCGAATGGCTAGTCTATTCGACCACCGACATGCGCCACTGGACGGCGCACGGGCCGATCATGCGCGTGACCGACTTTCGCTGGGCGAGCCGGGACGCCTGGGCCTCGCAGGTGATCGAGCGCAATGGCCGCTTCTGGTTCTACGCCGCGGTCGAGCACGATTCGACCCATCCCGGCAAGGCGATCGGCGTCGCCGTCTCCGACCGCCCGACCGGCCCGTTCGTCGACGCGCGCGGCTCGGCCCTCATCACCAACGACATGACCCCGAAGGGCACGCACAGCTGGGAGGATATCGACCCCACGGTCTTCACCGACGCGGACGGGACGACCGGGATCGCCTGGGGCAACCGCAACTGCTATCTCGCCCGGCTCAAGCCCAACATGATCGAGCTGGACGGGCCGATCATCGAGATCACCCCGCCCAATTTCGAGGAAGGCCCGTGGCTCTACCGGCGCGGGGACCTCTATTATCTCTTCTATGCCTCGCTCGACCGCGCGACGCAGCGCGACGAGCATATCTCCTACGCCACCGCGCCCGCCATCACCGGCCCCTGGACCTATCGCGGCATCCTGACCGGGCCGGGGCGAAACAGCTTCACCATCCATCCCGGCGTCGTCGATTTCCGCGGCCAAACCTACATTTTCCTGCACAATGCCGCGCTCACCATCGGCGGACGGTCCGGCGCGCTCGGGCGGCGGTCGGTGACCGTCGAATATCTTCAGTTCAACCCCGACGGCACGATCCGCCCGGTCGTCCAGACCGACGCGGGCGTCTCCGTTCCGCCGCCGGGCGCGACAGGCTCCAACGCTCATTCGGGAGGCACGAGATGAAAGGCACAGGATCGCGCGGCTTCGGCCTGCGCCTCGCGGCGCTGGCGATGGCCGGACTTATCGCCCTCGGCGGCCCGGCGCGCGCTCAGAACGACGCGATGACGCCGATCGAGGCGCCGGCGCAGCCCGGCGCGATCACGCTCGACACCGGCCCGCTGCCCGGAGCGAGCGCGCCGGAGAGTTGGCACCGGCAATATGGCAGCGCGTTCGTGCGCAACGTCACCGTCGCCACGCTGACGCCCTTCCTGCCCGATCCGGCCCGGTCGACCGGCACCGCGGTAATCGTCGCGCCCGGCGGCGGCTTCCGCACGCTTTCGATGTCGAACGAGGGCTGGGAGGTGGCGCGCGCGCTCGCGGCGCGGGGCATCGCCGCGTTCGTGCTCAAATATCGCCTCGTCCCGACCCCGCCCGACCTGGAGGGCTTCGATCGCGCGATGCGGGAGATGTTCTCCGCCGCCGCCGCGCGGCCGCCTCGCGCCTCGCCGGAGGAGGCGATGGCGAATCTCGAGCCGCAGCTCGCGGACGCGCGCGCCGCCTTCGCGCTGATCCGCGCCCGCGCCGCGGAATGGAATGTCGATCCGGACCGGATCGGGATGATCGGCTTTTCCGCCGGCGCGATGCTGACGATGGCGACGGCGCTGCGGGCCCCCGAGACGCGTCCGGCCTTCATCGGCAACATCTACGGGCCGCTGTCCGGCTTCGAGGTTCCGGGCGACGCGCCGCCGCTATTCGTCGCGCTCGCCGCCGACGATCCGCTGTTCGGCGACAGCGGATTCGAGCTGGTCCGCAACTGGCGCGCCGCGCGCCGCCCGGTCGAGTTCCACCTCTACGAACAGGGTGGCCACGGCTTCGGCATGTACGACAAGGAGACGACCAGCACCGGCTGGTTCGACGCCTTCGTGCGCTGGCTGGCGATGCACGATTTCGCCCGGCGGGCGGAGTAAGCCTGACAAAGCAGGCAAGGACATATGGCGGATGTCGATGCCGGTCCCATGCCGGCGCCAAACCTCAGGCGATCTCGGGAAGTCCGTAATTTCCTGGGACGGGGGATGGTGGAGCCGAGGGGGATCGAACCCCTGACCTTCGCAATGCCATTGCGACGCTCTCCCAGCTGAGCTACGGCCCCGCACCCTTCGGCCGGCCTGGGCGACCGGCGGCGTGTGGAGGGCGCCTTTACGGGAGCCTTCGCCCGGTGGCAAGGCCCGATGCGCGGTTGCCCCCCAAAGTCGCCGTAATGCCCGCGCGCCTAGCTTTCGTCCTCGTCGTCGCCCTTGGGAACGCCGATATCGTCGTCGCCGCCGAGATCGACCTCGTCGTCCGGATTCTCCTCGACGTCCTCGTCGACCTCGAGATCCAGATCGTCCGCCGCCGCCAGGTCGGCGTCCGGCTTGAGCTCGTCGACGTCGGCCTTCTGCGCCTCGTAGGGCAGCGGCTGCTTCGACTTCAGCACCGGCTCCGGATGCCAGGCGACCCCGCAGTTGATGCAGTGCACGGGATCATCCTTGCCGAGATCGTAGAAGCGGGTTCCGCATTTCGGGCACGTCCGCTTCGTGCCCCACTCAGGCTTCACCATGGGTGAAAAACTCCGTATCGCCGTTATCGGGATGCGCCGCCCGCCGCGGGCGGGACGCCAGTCGGCGCGCGCCTTGCCACAAGGGGTGCGCGCTGTCAAAAGCCAAGCGCATGACGGCACCGCTGGCTCGTAACCGGACTTTCGCGCCGCGCGGCGCCCTGCGCGGCACGGTGCGCGTGCCGGGCGACAAGAGCATCTCGCACCGCGCCCTGATGTTCTCCGCGCTCGCGGTCGGCGAGAGCCGGATCGAGGGCCTTTCCGACGGCGAGGACGTCGCCGCCACCGCGGCGGCGATGCGCGCGATGGGGGCGCGGATCGCCCGCGACGACGACGGCGCCTGGCGGGTTTCCGGCATCGGCGTCGGCGCGCTGCTCCAGCCCGAGACGGCGCTCGACATGGGCAATTCGGGCACGTCCACCCGCCTGCTGATGGGTCTCGTCGCCAGCCACCCGATCCGCGCCACCTTCGTCGGCGACGAATCGCTGAGCCGCCGGCCGATGAACCGCGTCGCCGAGCCGCTCAGGCGGATCGGCGCCCGGATCGAGGCGAGCGAGGGCGGGCGGCTGCCGGCGATCGTCGAGGGGCTGTACCCCGCCCTTCCCCGCAGCCACCGGCTCAACGTCCCCTCCGCGCAGGTGAAGTCGGCGCTGCTGCTCGCCGGGCTCAACACGCCGGGCGTGACCGAGGTGATCGAGCCGGTGCCGACGCGCGATCATAGCGAGCGGATGCTGAAGCTGTTCGGCGCCGAGATCGAGCGCGACGGCGAGATCATCCGCATCCGGGGCGAAGCCGAGCTGAAGCCGCAGCGTATCACCGTTCCCTGCGATCCTTCCGCCGCCGCCTTCTTCGCGGTCGCCGCCTCGATCGTGCCGGGATCGGACGTCACCATCGCCGAGGTCGGCATCAACCCGCGCCGCGCCGGCCTGTTTGACGCGCTAAAGGCGATGGGCGCGGACCTGACGCTGGAGAACGAACGCACGGTCTCCGGCGAGCCGGTGGCGGACGTGCGCGTGCGCCATGCGCCGCTGAGCGCAATCGACCTGCCGCCAGAGGCCGCCGCCGACATGATCGACGAGTTCCCGATCCTGTTCGTCGCCGCCGCCTTCGCGCACGGCACGACGCGCACCGCCGGCCTCGCCGAGCTTCGCGTCAAGGAATCGAACCGGCTCAGCGTCATGGCCGAGGGCCTGGCGGCGATCGGGGCGCGGGTCGAGGAGCTGGAGGACGGGCTGGTGATCCACGGCACGGGGGGCGAGCCGCTGCCGGGCGGCGCGACGATCGCGGCGCGGCTCGACCACCGCATCGCGATGAGCTTCGCCATCGCCGGGCTCGGCACGAAGGCGCCGGTCGAGATTGACG